>Ga0307508_10002086_pt1 | contig 21574 bp, 18 predicted proteins | sample 9_EM_MG_FD_203089 | JGI IMG/M metagenome (GOLD analysis project Ga0307508, IMG submission 203089) | Populus trichocarpa ectomycorrhiza microbial communities from riparian zone in the Pacific Northwest, United States - 9_EM | ecosystem: Host-associated > Plants > Roots > Unclassified | place...
TTGCCTTTACATGTGGCATGGATATAAAATGTGAATACAGATGAAAACTTACTAATAGATTCTTTTTGCAGTACCACCATTTTGACAAGTGGTCTTGCTGCACTTCCCATTAGGACAAATGCTTGCCAGGATTCTTATCAAGGCTTGGGGCATTTCAAAAAGTGATATTGAGCTCATCAAATGCAATTTTAGTCCTTTGATTGATGCATACCACTCACCCTTGGTAAAAAATCGTGGGTCCTTTAAAAGAAAAAAGAATGAGAATATGTGAAGCTGGTGGTTCTTGTTTCTTGATAGCCATCTTGCATGTGCATCCCTCTTCCTTGTTTAGTATACTTTCATATAACAGAACTTCATTAATGAAAATGGTCATTATAGCATATGCTATGCATGCTTAAATAGGATTATAATGTAAGAATATTTCAAAATCCTTGTTCATGCATAAGAATATTTTAAAATAGTCACAAAGTACTAAATTCCCTTGTGGAATTTGAAGCCTCCTATATTTTTTTAAATAGTGTTTAGTTGCTGGATTCTGTTGTGAATGACACTCTTCTGTGGTGCCATTTCACTTTCTTCATCAGCATCTCTCAAGGATAGCATATAAAAGAAGAAGAGAGGATTACCAACTTTTGCTTGTAGTATTATGGCAGGGCTTGATGGTCAAGCTAAATTTGTTGAGGGCAGTGACTTCGTGGCCATCTTATCATCTCAAGGGATAGATTATCTTTTATCTGGTGAAGGAAAGGTATTCCCTTAGAAGCTCTCTTTTTCTGCAATTTTCCCCCCCTCTAAAATCCCTTTTCCTTCTCTTATACTGCAGAGCTTTTATATTTTTATGTTTGATTACTGAAAGGTTTATGAAAGTGGAAAAACAAAATGAGAGTTTACTTAGCTGCTAAAAAGGAATTTTTCATTGTAATGAAATAACTAAAGTTCAAAATCTCGTTTTGATTTGAGTTTAGGTGCCCTTGTCATCATGTGATTGTAAGGTAATTTGCCTCTTCTTCTCGGCAAACTGGTGCAGGCCATGTAAAGCATTTGCTCCCCAGCTTGTGAAAATTTATAATAGCCTAAGAGGTACTGGTAAAAAACTAGAGATTGTCTTCATCTCCTTTGATCGCGATGAGGATGGATTCAAGGAACACTTCAAGTGTATGCCATGGCTTGCAGTCCCATTTGAAGTAAACTTGCATAGACATTTGAGTGACATCTATCATGTTAATCGCATTCCATCATGTATCTCGTTGGGTTCAGATGGAATATCAGTTGAAGAAGATATGATTGGATTGATAGAAGACTTTGGTGCTGAAGCATTTCCCTTCACCAGGGAAAGATTCGACGAACTGAGGTCTATCGATGATGCAAAGCGCCAGGGAGGAAAATTACAGCAACTTCTGGCACATGAAGGACGAAACTATGTTTTATCAGGAGATACTAGAAAGGTGATTTAATTTTATCCCTGATTTTACAAATGGCATGCCAGGCATAACTTTGACATTTTTTGACCTTTCTGCAGATATTTGTATCTGAACTTGTTGGCAAGACAATAGGCCTTTACTTTGGCGCACACTGGTGCCCTCCAAGCCGTGCCTTCACTACGCAACTTATCCAAAATTACAATGAGATCATAACCACCAATGATGGATGCTTTGAAATTATCTTAGTCTCTACAGACCGAGACCTTAAAGAATTTAATACCAACCTAAGTAACATGCCATGGCTTGCTATTCCATACGAGGACAGGACACGGCAAGACCTTTGCAGGATCTTTAACATTAAAGGGATTCCAGCTTTGGTCATTATTGGACAAGATGGGAAGATCATTAGAACAGATGGGAAAGCCATGATTTCCTTATATGGTGCTAAGGCTTTCCCATTTACAGAGTCAAGGATTACAGAGATCGAAGCAACTTTGAAGGAGGAAGGAGATGCATTACCTCGGCAAGTAAAAGATATAAAGCACCAACATGCTCTGAAGTTGGACATGGCAAAAGCATATGTATGTGACTGCTGCAACGGGCAAGGCAAGTTCTGGGCATTCTCTTGTGATGTGTGTGATTATGACCTTCATCCAGCATGTGTAGAAGAGGCATGCTCAGACTGTTTAATGAAAGTCCGCGATATTAATTTAACAGCCTAAATGTAATACTTGAATGAAGAATAAATTACCTTACCTCTCCAAGAAAACAAATTTTCTTGTCCATTTATTTAATGTAAGAAACTGATTTTGTGCAACAATTTAAGACTAGTGGATTAAGGAGTCAAAGGCCTCATATCTCTTACCCTATGCATGCCAATTAGGATAAAAGAACCAAAAATCTGATGGCACCTGAATGTCTGTGGTCAAGCACCAGAGAGAAATTTGTGGGGGGAGAGAATTTTGAGGATGGCTTGTATCGATCAAGTTAGTAAGAAGAGCAAAAAAACAAAAAAGTGAAAAAACAAAAGCCAGCCTAATTTAGGAAGACACAGATAGGATCGCTGAACTTGAGGGAAAAAGGATATTGCAGAACCACAAAGCGGTTAGGTTACCTTCCTTTCTCTCTGCCTCTAGAGAAAGGAAGCAATAATCAAAGAAAAGAAAAGCAAAAACATCCCATTTGCATTAAATTTTTGATATACGCACTGCATTCCTGAGTTTCCTGAAGAGAAACTTGAAGGTGATTAAAAGGCTCTCAGAAGCTTCTGATAAGATAGAAGAAGAGAAATCAATCTGCATAACGTTTCAAAAGTCCTGTTATTAATTGCAAGGATATAAATTAGTTTATAGAGAGATATGTGGATGCCAAGGTCTATGCCGGAGAAAAGGAATGGAGGAAATGGATTAATTGCAGTGGCAATAGACAAGGATAAAGGCAGCCAAATCGCCCTCAAATGGACTATTGACAATCTTTTGGTGAAAGGGCAGACTGTTATTCTCATCCATGTCAATCTCAAATCATCTTTATCTTCATATTATGCTTCCCCAAGTAAGGATTCAACCTCGTTATCCGTGCAGATTACAGATGCAAATTGAAAGTTGTCATGGATTCCATTTTGCAACTTGCTTTCATGATATTTTTCTGAAAGCATCATTTTAATTAACAAGAAATGCTATTTTCCTTAGAAGTTATGCATAAAAAAAGATGGAAAATTGGTAACAAATGAAATCAAATCATGGATTTTCATGCCGACGGAAAGAAGCCGTGCAAGAAGCAGTATAGCTTTGCAATGAATACATTTCTTTTAAAATAGTCTCACATAGGAGAAGTTTCTCAACATGTTCCTGATCATTTTTATTGCAGGGCTGAACCAAATTTCTGATTCCAATGGCACATCCAGTCCCGATTCCAAGGATTTGTTCCTTCCTTTCCGCTGTTTCTGCACACGTAAAGATGTGAGTGTTGAAGATGAAACCTTCATTTTCTTTCAATGCACACTCAATCTTGAAAAGCCTATCCTGCAAGAAACATTTACCTACATTATTATCAAGAGTACATGTATAGTTGCTCTAGAATTCTATATAAATTGGATTCACGAAGGACTTTTAAGAAAGCACACATTTTACATCATATTCCTAAGTCTTTAAACTTCTGTATTCAACTTTGACATCAGATTAACTGCAAGGATGTCGTACTGGAAGACACGGATGTCGCAAAAGCATTAACTGAATACGTTACCCAGACTGCAATTGAGACTTTGATTGTTGGTGCGTCGGCAAAAGGAGGCTTTCTTAGGTATGTACCTCTCTTGATAAATCACTAGCAGGAAAATTTATGTACCAGAACTTTTATATCTGATATAGAAGATGAGTGTTTAGAAGTTAGATTTCTGAAAATATTGCTATAAACGACACAATGCATCCATCTCAAATGCTGTGACAGACAAGATAGACTAGCGTCAGATGCTATGATAAATTGTTTTATATTTATAAATTAGTATGTTGAAATGTGATAGTAGGCATGTGAACATGGCTAACAAGCTTTGCATTAGCAGTCTGGATGAGTGTAAAGACTAATGATATTATGAGAGCATAAATTTATTCCAAATTCCTGAACTTCCAAAAAATTTCTTCCTAGAAGATTCAAAGCAGCAGATGTCGCAGGCAGCGTGTCAAAGGGGGCACCAGATTTTTGCACTGTATATGTTATAGCCAAAGGGAAGATACAATCCATGCGGGCTGCCTCCCGTTCTTCACCAGTTAACTCTTCATTGCATAACCAACTCAACCAAAACAGCACAACACCAGCTTCTATGGATGCACATACCCCCCGTACTCGTGTTAAAAGAGGTCAACGATTTTGTTTTTTACTTCTTTTCCTTTGTATTTATTTTCCATGATCTAAGTCAGCTCCCATTGATCATCTTGAATTACTGATGTATTTTCAATCAGTAGCTGAGAAGCCACCACTGGAGCTACCTCGAAAATCAGTTGGCGATACAGAATCCTTCAGGTAAGAGATGCTCAGTGCTCACCGTCATTGCTTTGTAAGAGGAACAATGAAACTCTGAAAACATATATTAACGACATAGCTAGTTTGCTAGTGAAGAAAAGGCCTGAAATGTTTTAGAACAATTCATCCGGACTCCTATCGATGACCCTGTGTCTTCTATAGTACCCAAATGAGAAAGCAGAAAATCTATCAGTCTCTTAAAGGACTAACTTGAGACATTTTGCAACTGAAAACAGGTCACCATTCACCAGGAGAGGTTTAACTGGAAAATCATATGGTGAACTCTCGGTTCCAGATACTGATATATCCTTTGTCAGCTCCGGCAGACCAAGCATTGATCGCATATTTCCAGCATTTTATGACAACACTGAAACAAGCCGCACCCCTCCACGGCTGTCAAACTTCTCTGACATTGACAGCAACTATAGCTTTGAATCACTGCATCATGGAAGGAAGTCACTGGATCAAGGTGGCTTTTCACCTGAATTATCAACCTTCTCAAATGAAAGTGACCAGATGCCATCAGCTGCGGTAAGAGCGTTTAGCCATTCATTTGAATATCAGAAATGTAGGACCTGCATTTTCTATAAACGAATAAGCTTATGTCTATAACACCAGAATCCTCAAATAGTGTAATATTAAATAAACACAGATCTAAACCTTGTTACCCTAGAAACAAACTAATCTGTGAAAAGTTCTAGTTGATCCTTGCAGATTAAAAAATGTTGCCCACCTTCCTGTAAAGCTGACAACGATTTCTAGTTTTCTCAAATGACAAGCAATCCACTATCTACATTACTGTTTGTGAGAGCTAACAATTACATTAAATATATAGATGAAATGCAAAAATTAACATGCGGTGCTGTAAAATCTCAGGATGATGTGGAGGCGGAAATGAGAAGGCTGAAGCTGGAGCTCAAGCAAACAATGGAAATGTACAGTTCCGCCTGCAGAGAAGCACTCACTGCAAAGCAAAAGGTACAAGAAATTGCATCTTCTTGTCATGTGGCCTTAAGAACCCCACAAAGTGTTCTGAGATAAACTTCTTTGCAGACAAGAGAGCTCCAGCGCTGGAAAATAGAAGAAGAGCAGAAATTGGAAGAAGCCCGACTAGCTGAGGAAGCTGCATTGGCAATTGCAGAAAAGGAAAAAGCCAAGTCCAAAGCAGCAATTGAGGCTGCAGAAGCAGCTCAGAGAATCGCTGAGCTGGAATCACAAAAAAGGATTAATGCAGAAATGAAAGCACGCAAAGAAGCAGAAGAGAAGAGAAAGGCCCTAGATGCTCTAGCAAATTCAGATGTCAGATACAGGAGATACTCAATCGAAGAAATTGAAGCTGCAACAGACTACTTTTCTCAGTCTCTTAAGATTGGAGAAGGGGGTTATGGTCCAGTATACAAGAGTTATCTGGACCACACACCCGTAGCAATTAAGGTTTTACGTCCAGACGCAGCTCAAGGAAGGTCGCAGTTTCAGCAAGAGGTATGTGGCCCAAAGAAAATTCTCTACAGATGCTTCAATATCTGAAACTTTCAAGCTCTTATTCTGAACCGTTTTCTTGAAGGAAAAATCAGTACAGTCACTTTTCAGAAAGAAATTTCTCAAAAAAAATTAATTTTAAATTCATTTAACAGCTTAGGAATGACCCATTGAATATCTTAACCCATTCGTGGTTTAGAACAAATCAACAGAAGTCCTTCTGAAACTATACCGACAACCTTCGAAAATTATCTTCAACTTCAGAGGCACAAAAGTTTTAGATTTTTGCTTAACCTGGTGAGAACTGGTTGCAGGTTGAGGTATTGTGCTGCATAAGGCACCCTAACATGGTTCTCCTCCTGGGAGCCTGCCCTGAGTATGGATGCTTAGTATATGAGTTTATGGCCAATGGAAGCTTAGAAGACCGTCTCTTTTGCAGAGGAAACTCTCCACCTTTGTCATGGCAGCTAAGGTTTCGAATTGCAGCTGAAATTGGCACCGGCTTGCTGTTCCTCCACCAAACTAAACCCGAGCCACTCGTACACCGTGATCTAAAACCTGCCAACATCTTGCTTGACCGCAACTTTGTGAGCAAGATCAGTGATGTAGGGTTGGCCAGGCTAGTCCCACCATCAGTTGCTGACAATGTGACTCAATACCGCATGACATCCACAGCTGGCACTTTCTGCTATATAGATCCTGAGTATCAGCAAACAGGCATGCTAGGCATAAAGTCAGATATATACTCTCTAGGGATCATGTTTCTACAAGTATTAACAGCGAAGCCGGCAATGGGACTGACCCACCATGTTGACAGGGCACTTGAAAAGGGCACTTTTGCTCAGATGCTGGATCCAGCAGTGCCTGATTGGCCAATTGAAGAGGCAACATTGTTTGGCAAGCTAGCACTCAAGTGTGCAGAGTTAAGGCGGAAAGACAGGCCTGATCTAGGCAAGGTTGTCCTGCCAGAACTTAAGAGAATGAGAGCATTTGCTGAAGAAAGTATGCACCACCACTCATTGTCATCAACTAGTCCAGTTGCACGCTCTCCAAAGTTTAGCCAAGTTTCAATGCAGCTAGTAAGCTCACTAGAATTAATTCTGCATGAAATTAAGCCACTAGATTAAGAGAAAAATTAACATTAACTAACGATTATTGTTTTTTGCAGAATGACCATCCTTCTTCAAGATCCGAAGTAAGCTCAAGAAGCCCTTCATCCCTTGCATGAAATGTAACCGAAAAGCAAGGACTCTAACAATAGAGGAAATTAATAACATGGGAGTAACTATTTTTGATACTGTGTAGATAATATAAACCAAGAAGAGGTCGTAACTATTTTTATTTTTTCTTATGTTTCAAATGCCATAAACTAGTGGTCCAAACTCTTCCAATTGCCAAGGAAGTGGCTAGCAAAGAGCTTAATTAAGTTTGTAGACTGTCATTACAATCTTTTTGCAGGACTCCTGTAATTCGATTTGCTGTAAAGGTACCCCTCATTGGTACGAACACAATGACATATCACAAGAAGATCAGTTCATCAAATTTGATTGGATGTAATGTAATCTACTTTCAGTAGAGCATGATTATGAGGTCTCTTGCTCCTCAGCTCCTTCTCCATGACCACAGCGGCTGCTCTAATTTCTGCAGGGACTTTCCTTTTGTTACTTGGCAGCTAGTCATTTGGACCTATTTTTGGTGAGTTTGGATCACTTTTGAGTTGTAGTAGTAGGCGGGCTTGGACTTGATTTATTCTTGCCAATCAATGTCCAAGCTTCCGCTTGAAGCTAAAAACTGTTCTGACTTTTTACATGAAAGAATATTTTTTTTAATGTTTTTTTTTATATAAATTTGATAGGTTAATGTTAAAAAATTAAAAAATATATATATTTTAAAGTGGGTGTGAAACTGTTTTGTTAAATCGTATTAAATTAATGTTTTTTTTATGGATTTGATTTGTTGATATTAAAAATAAAAAAATTATTTTAATATGTTTTTAAACAAAAAAAAAAACTATTTTGAAAAAAATCATACCCGAGCGGGGAAACGTGGATGATTGGATTAAGAAAGGATGATTTTATAAAATCAACTTAGTTGAATCATTTGATAATAACAAGTTAACGTGTAGAATCTTAACTTGACTTCATTTTTGTTGTGAAAAACAGCAAGCAAGCAAGCAACTATCGATGAATATTATAATAGAAAAGAAACTAAGAAAAATATAAAATCGGCAATAGGTAATGAATATTATAAAGAAAAGAAACTAAAAAGAATAGTAATTTAGTAATGTATCTAGATCCATACGAGTTTTAATTTAGTAATGTAGCAAAAAAATCCTAACTTCTAAGAAGCATTAATAATTTTTTTTAATACCACCTTTCCACTCCAATTTGCTCGAAACGCTCCTCTCCACTCCGATACTTAACTATGAGCTGCTGCGAACTACAACAATTTTACACGTATCTAGTTTCTTCCTAGAGAGGAAAGAACATTTACGCGCACACACACTACTCTTTCATTTAACCACAAGGCGCTTCTTCTCAGCAAGATTTATTCATTCATTCCTTGTGAGTTACATAAACAAGAGGGCCTTACTATTCTATTAACGAAAAAGCGAGGGAGGTCACCCACAGCATGAGTTTAAGGCAACGATCACAACTCTTGACAAGGTTTGCCGAACGATTGATCAGAGTAAAATAAACTCAATCCAAGAGATGGGCATCGTTTTCAAAATGCCCCTTTCAAATTACATGTTACACGATATAACACAGATAAAGGTAATTAAAGACTTAGTTTAGAGAACTCCATGACTCAAAGAAGAAAAGATACCCACAAAAGAAAATCATCCAAAAATAGCCCTACAATTAACGGTAATACATGAGCTGCTGAGCTGCTGCCAAACTGTTAGGATATCCATCATACAGAGCTTGGGACCCACTGGAGCTCAAGCCCATTGAAGCTGCAGATAGGCCATGCTGTCCGGTCAGCTGTACAAGAGCTTGGCCTGAAAGGCCAGATGCAGCTGCCTGGCTTAAGGCAAGTTGGCGCTGATAGGCCAACAAATCAGCTGCAGAGTAGCCTTGGTTTATACCAGTTGATGGAGCGATCTGATATGGTTGAGCTGGAGGTGGCAATGGATTTGAAGCTGTTCCAGGAGGGGTTGGCTTGCTACCCCATGAGCACTGCACAATACAGCACCAATGTTGACATGATAGGAACTAATAGGCAAAAGAAAAAGAAAACCCGTCAAGTAATATCATGTCTGACCTTCATGGGCTTTCCACAAACTATCTTTCCATTGCCCATTTGAATGGCGAAGGCTGCTTCTTCATGAGTGTTGTATCTAACAAATCCAAAACCTTTATCTCTCTGGACACGCACCTCCTCAATTACTCCAGCCCCAAGGGCATGAAAATTACCATGCAGCTCAGCTTGAGTAACCTGATCGAACAGACCAAATTGTCAACCAGAAAGTACAGAGCCGAGGAGCCAACATCTAACTCACTTCCATTCAGGACTTAAACGAAAAGGAAAGAGAGAGAGATAGAGACCAAAAGAAGTTAAAGAAAATTCCACAGGAAACCAATAATTCTCAAAACCAGAACTTCCTAAAACACTTTTTATAATTTGAGAATGTCTTGACAATGATATAATAGTCCCTATAGCACCATAAAAAGTTTCTGTTAGCTTAAGAAACGCGATATTGGAGATCAAAGTTTCCTCTTCCAAGATAACAAAAAAGGGTTCAGCCTAAACATGTAGAAAGCAGTACAATAAATATATTCCTTTATTCATCATCCAGTTACCACATGAGAAAGATTGCCGACATAGACAGTGGTATATGCAGGATTGTTTTCAGGAGCCTCCTCATTAGTGTTTTCCTGACTTCCTGCTTACCGAGAAACAAAAGCAAAACTCTGTCAGCATTCAACTCTCCAAGCACACATTTACAAAAGATATCTATTTTAATAACTCAATACTAAGGAAATAGCTCAACTCAAATTCAGAACTCTTGAGTGGAAAAATTGAATTCAATACTGATTGTAGCTGAAGAAAATTATGCCAAAAAGAAGATCAAAGAGAACTTATGATAAGCCAAACTGAATGCAATAATGAAAAAAAAAACAGAAAAAACACTTCAGTCTACTTCATGAAAGCAGGGACTGGCTAAACACTTTAGGAACTTGAAAGGAGCTAGTCACCTATCTATGCATGCTTGTTAAGTAGCAAATAGCTATGAACCATGAGTGCTGATATGAAATACAGAAATAATACAGTTCTTAATTATTAAAGTCATTTGCCATTATCTCAAGTGAAATCAGATTGAATCCCTTTCATACTTGATACAGAAAGGACCGAAGGAGAGAGAGAAATAACTCCATCTAGGAACTACCTAAGGCTCAAAGACCTTCTAGATCAAGCAAAGAAATGTTATTTTACATAATCCGGGCTGAATTACAAGAAAATGGTACCTGAAGATCCATTAGTAAGAACAACTGCATTTTGGTTATCACTGTTTTGCTTATCTTCATTGGAACCAACACCTTTAGTTGCCCAATTGCATCTTATCTGCCTGTTTCCAAGCCATTTACCTATAGTTCAGAATGAGACTCGTCAAAATTCTGCACTTATCGTTCCCAGATGACTCAGAATAGCAAAACCAAGCAACCAAGGATGAAAGTTATATGCCTGACCAGTTAAGTCATTAATAGCACTTTGTGCCTCCTGCGGATCAGAATTACAGTAAATTAGTTTATGGCTGAAGCAAATTCTTAAGAAATTTCAGTTAACATCCAAATGGCAAAATCACAACATAAGAGTATCCATGCCACCGGATGTCGAAGTCATTCTTCAATTTGTTCTTGGAAAACCAATCAGTATTTAATAAGAAAAACATTGCAAATGGATTTATCAAAAAATAAAAAGAAAGAATTTCACTATGGATCTTTATATCTCCAAATAAACTAGAAAAGTACAAGCATTCTAGAAGAGGTCCTCAATATCTCAATGTCCAAGCAAAACATTGTTAACCATAAAATCTTCAATTCCTAAACAAGTTAATACATTGTGTAACAACAAGTTCATAAAGTATAAAATGAATTAAGCAATAAATCCACAACCCTGAAACCTCATTTTGGAATCACATCAGAAATAGATGGCAATAAAGGATAACTGCAAATCTAGTTCATTTCAGTTCACTTTCTTGGGCTTTTGTTGAATTGAATAACGAGTTTGATTCAGCAGCTACTGATAACTGGAAACAGTACCTGCTGATTACGGAATGAAACAAAGCCATATCCTTTTGAGCGTCCAGTTTTGTGATCCCACATGACCCTTGCATCACTGCAAATGACACACGTTATGAAAACAAACATAAGGTTTTTGGAACAAAAACAACAGCCTGGTGTTTTTACACAGCCAAAGAGGATCTTAAGACATGAGTAACATAAGAGAGATGGTAGCAGTCTGCTTTAACATGCCAACCAAGATTGTTAACATCAATCAAAGAGAACCATTTGTTGTTACAAATACTTTTGGAGTTTTAGACAAAATCGCAAGAGCACAGTGTGATTTAGCCATTTACATTTCAATGACAGCTTCCTTTCCCACATGAGTGATTCGTGTTTTGTTTCTCAACAGTGTCCTTAAGTGTTTTAGGATCATGAAATATGTCCCCGGCACTGCATTTAACAACTTTTTAAATGGACAGGCATAATCGGGTATGCATAAAAGTGTCACAAACAGCAAAAGAGTATCATTACCTTCGCCTAATTGTTTTATAGTATTAACACATTTGAAGGTATTGCTTAAAGAATAATACACAAAAAAGTGCAAAATGCCAAATTACAAAATACTTTGTTTGCACTTGACCCAACCCATTACAAATACAGGATAACAAGAAACAGAAAGCAAGGAACTTACGAGCAACTAGGAAAGACTGAGAAGCATGCATATAAAGTTGCATCAGTAACCTCTGGACTCAAATCACCAACAAATATGTGGAAATGCCCTGACAAGATGAAAGGATAACCCATCAAAAACCATGAACAAGCAAGGGGCATTGAAAAACAGCTGAAAAAATGAAACTGAAAGTAACCTGATGTGTCCTCTCTTTGGCCGCTGGCATATGCCCAATTCACTTTAAGCGCCTCACCGTAACTGGAAAGTATATTAATAAAGTATAAAAACATAAAATCAATGACATCCAAAAATGAAAAATGAGTTTACACAGAAAACAAGGTAGCACTTACAACTAAGTAAAAATTAAATAGAGTTGTATAGCCTATTTGCAAACCTCAATTACTCAATACAAGACATGCAATCAAATTACTAATTCTACCAATTCTGAAGTGAGGGCTTAGTCCAGAAGAGAATGCTTGAAATTAGGAGGATCAGTGGCACAAAGTATACTATTTACAAAGATTTTCTCACATTTGTTTTAGATTGTCAAGTGAATGAATCAATTAGGCTACAGGTACAAAAACGACCAAGTATAATTACGGAGATATGAAAACTTACAGTTGGCGTCCATGCAATGTCATTATTGCAAGTGCTGCAGATGATCGGTCATGGTAGTCCACAAAACCGTATGATGACTGCAATTAGCGCAAACCATCAAACATGTGCAGGTAGCATTATGGAAAAGAATATAAGACAAAGAAAACAGATAAGACCAGCACAAAACCATCCTAAAGAAACACCACATATAGAAATACAAGTGAATAGTCATCCTCAGACTTTCATGATAAAGTTTCGTTTTTCCGAGCTCAAATACTATTAGGCAATGCAGAACACTAAAATCATCCTAAAGTCAAGAACTTGAAGAAAAATGTCGGAGAATCAATGGTTAAAAAGCAAAGGGGAGTTGAGTTGAGCATAGCAGTAATGAAAGAAAGAAAGAAAGAAAGGGACCTTATCCTTCCTGATGAGTTTGCATCCAGCAAGAGGGCCGGCAGTGGCGAAAACTTCAGCAAGAAGTTTGTCAGTGACGTTGACATGAATATTTCCAACATAACTATAGGAAGGAAAGACACAGAATTAGTACTAGAAATTACAAAGGTAAAATAAGAGCATGCAAATATCTTTGTATGATTTTCACCATAAATAAATAAAAAGATAAAAGCTTTAGCTTTAGGAAGGGAAGGGAGATTAGGTTAAAAAGAAAATACGAGAAAAGGAAGGGGCTTTACACGCTGCGACAAGAAGAAGAATCAAAACCAGGAGGCAGATTCCCACCAGGGATGGGCTCCATCTGCAATACAATACAATACAATATAATTATTATATGGGAAAATGGGAATCCAAAACAATAAAATTTTATTTCAATCGTATAATTAATGAATGGATTAAAAAAAAAAAGGTGATTGAAGCGGAAAAGAAGCCTCAAAACAAATAAAGATTGAAAATTTAAGAAAAAGAGAGAGGGAGGGGGAGAGGGACCTGGGACATGGCAGCGGCGACGAGGGCGGGATGGTGATGCTGATGATACATGTGATGGTGTTGCTATTATTTTGTTGAAGCAATGCTTGTTGATGCTCTCTCACCACCACCACGATGACGATTGATCGCCAACAACTCTCTCTCTCTAACCCTTCTTTGTTGTTTGGGTCTTGGTTACTCGGGTTATGTCCCTGAACGCTTTCAGCTTCAGCTACGATAAAATAACAACCGGTAATAATTATTTATTTATTTATTAATTAATCTCACTACTACATACTTATTGCTACTATAAGTTTTTTTTTGCTAATTTAATTAATTTTTAAATGATATTATTTATGTAATAAGATCAAATTTCGGAGATTATCAATATTGTATTTGCATGCAACATTCCTTCTAGTCTACAAATCTATCTTCAACACATCATCATGCCATGGCATACCAAATATTGTTTGCTTTCCTTTCAAGTAATTTTTTTTTGTTTTCCTTTTACTTTCATTTAATAATCTGGTCAGGTTGAACTCGTTAAAACAAAAATAATTTTCATTGTTAATATCAAGAATTATTTGTTGTATTTTTTTAAAAAAATTAATTTTTTTAATTTTAAATTATTTTTTTGTATTTCATATCGTTTTAATATCATTTTAATATAATAATATCAAAAATAAATTTTTAAAAATAAAAAATAAATAATTTTAATTTATTTCTAAATAAAAAATATTTTAAAAAACAGCAATTACTAAAATATAAAAAAATCTTCTAGTAGCCCTTTCAGCAATGCAATGCAAATCATCCTCATTTAAAAACATAATTTTTAAGAAACACACATGTAACCAATTTTTAAAAGGTATAATAATAATTATTTTTAAAAATATCTTTTATTTGAAAATATATTAAAATAATATTTTTTATTTTTTAAAAAATATTTTTAACATTAATATATCATAACAATTTAAAAATATAAAAAAAATTTAACAAAAAAATAAATTCAAAATTTATCTTACCCTCGTTTGGAAGGCAATGCCAAACGGGTATAGAGCTTTTTATAGCGTTTGTTATGCTCATCTCGACAAGGCAAAAGGAGGGTAATGGCCAGTCTCTGTGAAATGGGCAACCTTACCAGACTGTCTTTAAAAAAACCTTACAAGAAATTCAATTGTTACCTTACAACAAAATTGTTTATTCTTGCACTATTATACAATTTTTTTTAAAAAAATAAAAGTCTCTCCATGCTCGTACAGGAGCTAAAACCCTTCTCAGTAGACCAATTCTTTCTTCTGTTGTAACTCTTTTAAGTTAGTGTTCTTCAACAGATTGATTGATTATGTCAATGTATGAACCAAAAATGATTCAATGTATTTTTACTATTTACCCTCCACTCTACATGGCCTCAACAGCTTCTTCTACTTTCGGCTTGCTCTTCGGCCTGCCAGAATGACTTACATTTTTACCTGATAAAAGCTCCAATGCTTTCTCCATTGTAATCTTCTCCGGCTTCAAGTTCTGCATATGTTTCAAATCACACCCCAAACATGATTAGTTATATGAAGATACTAGAACTATTAGTTGCTTCACAGATTCATCAAGGGGAGATTTGTAAAGATATACTATGTAGTGCGATAACAGAAAGGGTCTTGGGTTAACAATCGATTGTGTTTGATGTTCATCATTCACTTCATGCATAAAACTACTGTTTTATAGCATCCTTTCCAAATAACACCAACAATCCCCCTCTTCACTGTGATCATGAGCAGTGAAGTAACATGAAACTATAATGACTCACAAAAATGATAAGTTGCATCTAATAAATAATGATCTAGTAATAATGTTAGACAACATTGATGAGGAATGATTCTCGAAAAAAATAAATAGTTGAGTAATGAGGCTAGATTGTAGAAATATCTCAGCATCACTGCTGAATTCAACACAAAGAAATGCTAAACAAGACATACCTTGGGAACAGAAGCCATTGTACGACGATGTTTAACTGTGTATCCCCCCTTTCCGAGCTTTATCATCACAGGATACCCATCCTTTGGATGGTCACCCTAGCAAAAAGGAAACATAATTGAGTGAAACAATAGCTAGAGGCAAAGGAAAGATAAATTTGTAGAGAGATTTATGAGCATACCAATGTCAGAGGGTAGCGTAACAAGTTGAGAGCAACTTCATGAGTAATAGCACCCACATCCTTTATCTAAGAAGAAAAAAATTTGGTCCATTTAATAATTGTTTGCAAATTGCAATTGACAGCATGGCACCAAGTGCATTTCCAAGAACACATTGTATCCATCCAAAGAGAAACTAGCAGGACAACAAAAAAGGCGGGAGTACAAAATCTCAAAGAATAAAACATGCCAATAATGACTAAAATGTGCTGGTGGGCAGAGGAGCATGGCAGCTGACACCTCTAGATTTGCCACAAGGAAAACGAGCCAAGAAATGGACAATGTATACATAACATTGCATCATCATAAATGGAATCAGAAAGCAAAATGAGGTTCCAAAACAATTGCATGTATCACGCAAGTAAATCTATACATACATGAGAAACAGAAGATCTTTTAGGAGCGTAACCCTTCCTGTCTTCTCCAAGCTGTACATAGTATCCATAAGGACCATTCTTCAAAAGAACCTACAACAAAATATAAGGGCACACATTTCTTGCCAACTTAAATGAAATAACAAACAAAATCAAGGCATACCAATTGCACTGGTTAGTGGAAGCAGTACTCTGATGCAAAGAGCTAGTTTTTTAAGGAAAACCTTTTCATTGGAAGTCGGATGAACACCAAGCAGTTTTGGTTCATCAACACTAGAACTTTGAGGAGTTTCTTCTTTCTCATCATCACCATATAACGTCTTTGCAATGTACCTATCACATTGATCAGCAAAACTCAACTATTTGCTACCAAAAAAAGGAAAGAGGGGGTGTTCTCAGAAAAGTAAATCTACTGTCATAATTAAGAGAACCTTTTAACAAACCGAAAGAACAAAAAGAAATACTAGGTTATCATCAAGTGTTTAAATATCAGAAATTAGTGAACAGAAAAAAAACTAGACAGATATGCCTTGGAGCGAGCTTCTATATCTTTTGCCACTTATTTACTTCAGCATATAACAGAAAAAGAAAATTTAATTAATAAATTAAACTGAAGAACTCATTCTAGAAATATGTGAATGTGAGGGTACGCAAAAGGCAGACCATACTCACTTGCAGTTTGGGTGTTGATCGCATCCAATAAAATAGCCTGCACCAAACCTACTTACTTTGAATATCAAAGTGCCCTCCATACAACTGAAACAAATCCAAAGAAAGATTGGAGTCAGATCACTTGTCAGAATGATGATTATCAAAATGAGACATGTCAAAGAATACAAAGTTAGGATTAAATAAAACCCATTTCATCACCCATTAACAAATGAAATAGCAGCATATACTACCTTGGGCATGTTCTGCTTTTATCAGGGAGTGAACCAAACAAAAAGCGGTCATATGTTCTCTCCAACATCTTCTCCACCTGGAAACAAATTTAAAAAGTGAGAATAATTATTGAAATTCACACTAGTAATATGAAGAAAAAAAATTAAAGTCTCAGGGGCAATGTATTTGGAACCTTCAACAAAGACATAACTGTACCTGGTGAATATGGACACTTTCAGTACGGCTACAATACAACTGAAATCGTGTCCAGTAATCTTTTAGAAGGCCTTTCCAATCAGTTAAGCCAGCAGAAACATTGTCAAGCTGCAGGTAAGATGGACAAAAAAGAAATTAATAACCGCCATACAAATTGAAATAAGTAAGAAACGGAGTGCTACCATTGAAATTGGTGAAAACAGAATAAAAAGAGAGAGAAAACTAATAAATCATGATTACAAATAGTAGAAGCAAATGGATTATACTTTTGAAGAAAAATCTATAATATCATTTTTAAACAGGACTAGCATCTGAAAAAGTATAGAGATTTGAATGCAAATTAATTAAATCACCTCAGTCTCCATATCAGCAGTAAAGCTGTAGTCCGTGACCTCAGTAAAATGGTGAGAGAGAAATGCTGACACCTGAAAAGCCCAAAACAAATGGATACTAAGAGAAACTTTCTTAAATACCAGCTTATCTCATAGCACAGTACACAGTGCGAGCATAGATTTCAAGCAGGACAAGAACGGAACCTCAATGAACAATCATAAATAGGTGATACACTTGTATTATTTTTTATGAATAGTGGAAACTGTAACTTTTGCTACTTGCGCTACATTTTATTTATTTATTTATTAGGAGGGTTGCTTAAAATGTAGGGGTTCATGTCTCTGTGATTGTTTGAGCTGCGAATTTTTTATAGCTGAGCGGTAATTACTGAGGTGCGTGAATTGAAATCCAAATCAATCTTAGCAAGACACTCTTTGACAAAAGAATAAGCAAAATAAGCTAAAAAAGTTCATCCACCTATTTGCCATCTTTTGTAGCTTAATTCATCGTTTTGGATCCATTGTAGATTCCTTCTTTCAAAATATATAAATTAACATAACAAAAACATTATCAGACAATAAGGTAATTGAAAGAATGCTAAATGCAAGGTAATTCAGAAAGAGGTTGGAGCGTACCATGCGACCACGAAATTCTGGATGCAGTACACGGTTTTTTACAGTCACATAGTTCCTATCCTGGCATCATGTATAAATCAGATGTTAATAGACGACTGCATAAAACAGAATACTAAAAAACAGAGCAGAACAAGATTTTGTGACAGATGCAATGCCCAAAGATATCAGCATTGCAAGTTTACTGTATTTTTACCTCATGCAAAACCAACTGAATGATAGATATGCAGCACAAAGTAGGATTATACTTTCCTTATGTTCTTTGATTTAAATTTTTAAGCCAACTCGAAGATTGTTGGTTCATGTGGCTCAAAATGAGTCCTTGTTTAGCCATTATTAACAAATAACAAACCTACTTTGAAAATCCTTACCCTTTCCCATTAAAAATAAGCCTTATCTACCACAAAAATGCCTCAATCTCAGACATTAGCCCTCTGGTTTCACCTTTTTTTGAGATCCTAAATCTGCCTTCTCTTAAAGGGAAAAAATAAAACCTAAATATCCTTCACAATCTGCTGCCCGTAAGAAATCCACTTGATGCTCAATTGTAATTAACTGAACTAATCATCCATCCAAACTAGAGAGGGTTCGGCTACATGGATTTCGCCCTCCATTCAGTTTGATTATGGAAGCAAAGCTTTTTGTGAGCAATTACACTAGATCATTACTTATTACTACAGCCATCATCATATTTGGACATTCCTTATTACAACAGAAAACAAAGAGGCAAAAACTCCTAAACAAATCAATTACCTTTAAGACTTTCAGTGTGCTTGCATATGTTGAAGGTCTTCCAATGCCAAGTTCCTCGAGCTTCTTAACCTTTTACAAGAAGGAAAAAATAAGGATAAGAAAGGTTTTTAAGAGTTGGAAAACCTTGTGAGAAATTAAATGGGCCCTCCTCCCAGTGCATGCAGATAGGTACATGCAGTGGAAAAAAGATCATATTGTATCATTTACACTATTCATCTTCTCTAAAAATTAGTATACAGAAAGCACTAGAAACTCCCCTTTACCATATACCTTGGCTTTACCTCATAACAACCCAATTCTGCTTCTCTGTGTTAAGATATGCATATTTCTCTAAAGAAAACTATGACATGATTTGCCTAAGTAAGTGCCATGGTAACATTCTTATGGAAGCATGCACTTGATCAGATACATCATTCCTAGCTTCTCTCCATGCTGCTTTAATTAGATAACACCAATGACATTTAGAAATGTTGTATAAATTTTATTAGAGAGGAACAGTAAGTTTACAGAGATGGAGGAAGGGAATTCCTCAAAAGCGGAAAGAGATCTGATAAAAACAACTAAGAGCAAAACTTGTCTATTAGATTTAGGAATAGCACAGATTTCAAACACTTGTCCATGGAAAAAATGAATTTAACTTGGAAAAGCAGGCTTCTTGAACTGGATCACATAGTACTCTGTCCCTCTGCTAGGGAGAGGTCATGAGTTTGAGCAGCAAGAAAGCGGAGTTAAGGGGAACCAAATGCCTGAAGAAATTTGTCTAATAATGCATTTAGTATAATTAGAAATGTACCAGTGATCCCTCAGAGTAGCGTGGCGGAGGCTCAGTAAAGTGCTGTTTCATATCTGCTTCACCAAGATACAATGAATCTCCTGTCTACAAACATTTGAGTTAGAGAAAGCACACTCCACAGAACAACTAGAGAGATGCTATTAAGTGATTGTTTACAAAATTTTGGAAACATGATAGAAATAGGCATGATGATGGAGTGTTACTTTTCCATTTCAAAGAATCTGGGAAATATTCATATCATGACAAGAATTGTCATATCAGGGAAATATCGGTCAAGAGCTAAGATTCAAAGTTCGATATCTATTTTCTTGAATGCAAGTAATAAATAGCCTACATGACAACCACTACCTTAAGTGAATCAAGAATTCCAAAAGCCTCTTGACGATTGAGTGCATCACTTTCCTTATATCTTACAGCTCCAGCCTCAACATCCTAGAACACACATAATCATGCAACGAGTTGTCAAATCAAACCAATTCCCATTATAATCACATGCCATTCAACATTAAGGGAGAAAAACAAATGAAACCATTTACACAGTATTGATGGACATTCTAAGTGGAACAGTTTTATACCTCATAAACTGCCTGATATCCAGGAAACTCAACTCTTGAGCATGAAGATCTAAAAACAATGGACTTTCCAGCATTCCCAATGTCAACTTGCACCTAGTTAGATTGAAGAAGTGTCAAGCGGAGACAATTAATGTCAATTGTATAGTGGACAAACAAGGTAATCTATCATAACAATTTACGTGCTCACCTGCTCAATAGTAACAGGTTCCATCTGGCATGCAACTGTCCGAGACCAGATTAGTGTGTATAGCTTCAAGGAATCTTCATCAAGTACTCCAACAAGCATTGCTAGATGTCAACAAGAAATATTCTAAAGATTATTTAGCTGTATGAAAAGATTGGAGAAAAGGGGCATATTTACATCACAAATTCAAAAAAAATCATGAATACATCATGCAGATTGAAAAGTTTTTGATTTACATGGTAAAAGATGAATATTGGTGGGTCTGATTGCTTCATGGGCCTCTTGAGCATTCTTCACCTTCCTAAAATACTTGCGTGGACCCTTCGATGCGAAATCTTGCCCATATCTTTTTTTTTTGTGTGTGCAACAAAAAAGATGACAGCATTAGAAGTTGCATTCAAGAAAACATGGAACAGATGCAAATCAATGATAGATCAATGAAAAAGAGAAAAGCACAAAATCTAGATGATTTTTCTCAAATGGAGTGTACGGAATAAAGATTTAGATGCACCAAAGCCACTAATAAAGATTTGCAAGCAAGAGAAGCACCTAATTTACCACCCCCTCCAACCTCCTCAGTCTGGCCATGCAAGAAAAGGTAACAACAATGGCAAGAGAAATAATCTAAAATTTGGAAAACCAAGAAACTACATGAAAGAGCCCCTCTAGTGGAAAGTAAAAAAGATCAATAGATGTTATGACTCTTCCTTAAGAAACCATATTGTGCTTCGAGCTCAGAAAGCTTTGCTCCATCCGACACTATTCTATTCCTATCTTCCCAAATACAAAGAGCACTGATATATGTCATCTTTCTTCTTACATTCTTACAAAGGACATCTAAAACTAGCACATGCCTTGATTGCCAAGAGAGAAGTGAAATATGGATCTTAGCACCCAGGATTTAAAAATTACCAAATGATGAAGACCAGTTCAAACCTTTCACAAAGTTTCAGTAACGTCTAAGTTGGGGCAATCAAAAGATAATAAGCTGAGCTAAAGCAACTTGCAAGTAATATAGCAATAAAAGATGTTTTATCCTTGAAAAATGAAGATTCTACAGTGAGCGATGTCACGAAGAGGAAAGGAGGAATATGAGACAAACATATAAGGCATCCCTAATATTAAAAATCCAATAAATGCAGTGAAGAAATCCCATACAAGTCACCTTTCAATGATCAAGGAACGTATGTTTCCAACAGCTTCATCCGAAATCTAGGAAGGGGAAAAAAGCAATTTAGCAAAAGGAAAGACTAAATGCAACAGAAACATTAAACATGGAGCCATGACCCAGTCACCATCAGTTACTTGCAGAACA
>Ga0307508_10002087_pt1 | contig 21550 bp, 23 predicted proteins | sample 9_EM_MG_FD_203089 | JGI IMG/M metagenome (GOLD analysis project Ga0307508, IMG submission 203089) | Populus trichocarpa ectomycorrhiza microbial communities from riparian zone in the Pacific Northwest, United States - 9_EM | ecosystem: Host-associated > Plants > Roots > Unclassified | place...
CCACCCCCCACCCCCCCCCTCGCCCCCCCCCCCGCCTGCGGGCGGGGGGGGGGGGGGGGGGGGGGGCGGGGCCGGCCCCCGGGGGGGGGGGGGGGGGGATGGCCGCTATTGCAGGAGTCGCTGGCATCTCGGGATTGCTGTCTTGGGGGTGTGGGGCTGTGTTCGCCCCGCTCCGCCGCGCCAACCAGATGCGCCGAAGCTGGTTTTTGGGCCGGCCTGCAGAATCGAAAAGAACGCAACAATGCAAGAAGGGGCATTGGCGGCATCAGCATGATGCGGGTGGCAAACGACCGACTTGCCGGATGGATCGGAGTGCGGGGAGCAGGGTGGTTCGATCAGGAGCGGGCGCCCCGCGTGCAGGATCGCCCACCGCGATAAGCCCCCGTGGCGTGTGCGTGCCAACCGCAGCGCCACCACGGGGTGTGAAAACTCGAACGTCCAAAAGGGGGCGATGCTCGGCACGAGTGATAACACATGTCTTCGTCCACATATCTTCGTCCGCCGCCTTGCTTGGCACTCGAAGCTGCGTGCGTTCGTCGGCGGCTATAGTAGTGGCGTATGCGCTCGCAGCAGGAGGGGAGGCCTAGTATCTCGCACACCTTGATGTGCAGTTGAGGAGCAGGCTCATCAGACGGATCAGGGGGAGACAGGATATCTATGTGCGTATCTAGGGTGCATTCGAAGGTCGAACGAAGGCGGAAGAAAGGAGAACGCTCTGGAAGAAAAGCCCGTGCAGTGAGCCTAGACGTGCACAACTGGTTTCGAGTGTTCGGCGAGTATATTTACGCGCGCGCTGGGCTGCGGAGCGTGCGTGGGTGCTGCGACCGAGGCTGAGTAACCGAGCCGCCTAGGCACGTACTTCGAGGTGGGAAGCGAAATCCGGCCCCGCCAATGGGTCCGCGGAACGCGAAGGGACGGCATCTCCCCGATCCACGTCGCCGGGAAGCGTGATAGGTGCTCGCGCCGGGTTGGAGGCGTGGGTGATGTGTCGTGACGCTGTACGCGCCCCGCCAGCTATTCCAGCCACAGCACAGAGGTGGCTTGCGTGCCAGCCCCGAGCGCGTAGAGCACACAGACAGCCAACGTTCGTCCGTCGCTGCCGACGGCGAAATCTAGATCCATGGGTTCGACACGTTGCTACGTACATAGATCTGGGACCAGCCTTATGCACGCCGATGCATCGCGTCCGTCCAATCCATTCGCATTCTCTCCTGTCTGTATCTAAGCGCCCGGACGGGGGGGGGGGGTGGCAGTGAAAACAATTCTCCGCGACAACGACATCTGACGGTGTGGATGGATGAGTGGGATTGCTACGTGCGCGCGTATGGTGTCGCTGGAGAGGAGACGGTAGTTATGCGCTGGGCTGGAGCAGCTTGACGCCCCGATCGAGATACATACACTCGTGCATGCAACGCCGACTGGCTCGTGGCAGTAGAGATGTGTGTGTTTTTTTTGCCGCTCGGATCGGGCCTTGCAGTAGGTCGTTGCGGATGTGGATGTGTGTTGTGGCTTTGCTCGACGGCCTTATTGCCCCTCTCCATCTATGCGCCTGCCCCCTGACGTGAGAACTTAGCTCGGACACAGTTACCTGTCTTCGACCGTGTAGATATGTATATCTCCTCCATCGAGCGGTTTTGCTTCGCTCGCTACCGCCGCCGGCAGGCAAGCAAGCTGCCAATGGACACAGGCGCTCATGCAGACGGTACTATCTAGTATGTACAGTACTGGTACAGTCAGTACAGTACAGCACACTCCGCGCCGAAGCGAAGCGAAATGAGAAGAAGAAGAAGAAAAAAAAAGGAAAGAGACAAACTGGAACAGCCCCAGCATCGGGGTTTCGTCTCGTCGACATTCTGCTGCGAAGGAGAGGGAGCTCCGGCGGTGGATAGATACAAGAATCGTTTCGAGCACGCGTTCGGAACGGGTTGCACTCGTGTTTCCGCCCTCCGTCCGTCTCCATCCGTCGGTCAACCCGCCGGGGATGAGGGCCAGGTTGGAGGAGAGGAGAAGAGAGCTGACCGGTGCTGTTGGTGTTGGCACGGAGGGGGCCGGAGTGGACCGGAGTACGGACGGACGATTGGCGAGGAGATGTCATGTTTGACACGGCTGGACGAGATGTGCCGGCTAGATAGTAGTTAGCTGGAGACGGGCGATCGATACGAGGCTGCAAGCACGGCCGTCTCGGTACTAGCACGCAGGTCGAGTGGCTGCTGGCTGGTCGTGGCCGGCACTGCGGGAGGAGACACCGGACGGCGAAGGACGGCACTTGCCGCAACGGGTGTCGCTGACGGCTTGTCATCGTGACTTCGCGACTGCGACGGCCATGGGCTGGCTCCCTCCGAGCCGTGGGCCATCATCTCCGTGCGCACCAGCTGGCCGCTACCGGGTGGTGGGGTGTCACTTTCCTGTCGCATGGAGGGCAAGGGCAAGGGGGAGAGAGGGAAAAAAAAGGAAAGGGAAGTGGGGTGGTTGGTTGGTTGGTTGGTTTGGTTGGTTGGTTTGGTTGGCTGGCTTACCCTGCGTGGTGGGCATTCCGCACGGGCAGCCTCGTTCGTGCGTGCGCTCTCTCGTCGGCCGCGATGAGATTGCGGAGGAGGATGCAATGCAGATATCCTTCGCATCATACAGACAGAGCCCGTCGCAATCCATCGATCGCATGGAAAAAGAAGACCGGAGCCGGAGGAAAAACTCCAACAGCATTGGAGCGTTTTATTCCCTCATCTCTCTCGCCATCCGTGTTTCGTTGCATCCCGTGTCGAACGTGGGGAAGTGGACCTGCTGTCGAGACATCGCGTTGAGCATGGCGAGCAGAGAAGGAGACCGAGACAGACTGCGAGCTCACCCGGCTAGCCAACTCGCAGGCTGACTACATACTCCCCAAGAAGGGCATGTTCGAGAGAGCAAGCAGAGTAAGCACGCCCTGGCATGGCACGGCATGCCATGCCCGCCGAGAATCGAGCCGCTGGATAGGTACATTAGGTACGTATCGGGCGTGCGTACATGGGAGCGAAAATGCAGCATTTCGACACGTGCCACGATCACAGCTCCACTGCTCCGCACTCTATCTGCCACACGAGTCGAATCTCCCATCTCCAATCTCGACGCTGTTCTTCCGTTCGATAATCGGGAGTGGGATGTCGACACCCATCGAGGAGGCATGGCCGAGATTTCGATCTGCTGCGCTCTATTATGTGTCTGTTGCATCCTCGCCAACCCCCACTGCTGGCTGGCGGGCTGGCCGGCTAGCGCAACGACGACGAGATCCAATGATTGCCGCTTCCTTGCTTCCGGTTGCGCCGACGGATGCCTGTGCTCGGGTCAGCCGTCTTCGCTGCAAAGTCATCGCTCGCGCGCACGCCGCACCGCACCGCAAACCACGGGTGTTGCGTGGAGAGTTGCGGGAGTCAGGTGAAGGATGCCAAGCAGTGACAGACAAGGGAATGCGCTCTCCGAGAACGAAGAAGGGAAGAAGGAACGAAGAAGGGAAGAGGGAGCGAAGAAGGGAACGGGGCATGCACACCACCATCCCTGCCACGGACCCACCGCCTATCTTCCTCCATTGCACCTGAGAGGCCCGCCGAGGGAGCGAGGGAGGCCCGCATCGTCAGGATCTCACGTGCCGGGAACGGACGGTACTCGGATGCGGCGGGGAAGAGAGGAGGGGGGGGGGGCACCCTGAGCCGCAACCGCCAGCATCGCCACCCCGCCGCCGCCCGCCGGCCAACCCGGGGCGGCAGTGGCACGCACACGCGCACGCGGCTCGACCGAACGGGGGCGGCTGTCGACCGCGGGAGACTGCGTTCCGCCTTTGCTTCCGCCGTCGCTTTGCTTTTCTCAGCCTCCCTCCACGCCGTCGGAACCTGTGGATATCTATCTACGCGTACGGCCTCGCAACGGCAGATGGCGGGAGGAGCGTTCCGACCGGGATTCAGCTTTTTGCCTTGGCGGCTGGTGGTCACGCAGTCCTCCGTTCCTTGCTTCCTTCCGTCCATCGGCCTTCCCTACGGACGCGGACGGCAACGGCGAGCGCGCATACATATGCAGGTGCGATCACCCCCCCCCCCTTCCGGGCAATGTGAAAGACAGCTGTGTGCTGTACATATGTGCGTGCGATGTGCGTGTGCGTGCTGAGTGCTGAGTGCTGGCCTGGGCGTATGTATGTATGTACTGAGCGTACGTACAGCCCGTGGATAGTACCGTGCCGGCCTGTGCTGTAGAGTATCCAGAGTATCTAGATGCCTGGTTGCGCGACATACATACGGCTGCAGTGGACGTGTGGAGTATATTGTTTTGCAGCTGGCTGAGAAGAGGCTCGCCCCGCTTTTCTTCGTTTATTGTTCGTCTATTCGTTTCTCGTCTCGGCAGGTACGAACGGTGCTGCCCGGCGCTCGGCGGACCGTGGACGCGGAAGACCGGATTGCCGGGGCGAGGGCGAGCGGTGGTGACGAACTGCTCATATTGGGTCTCTTATTCCGTCGCAAGGAGCTGGAAACCACTCCCCGCACAATCGCCATCGTGGTTGCGATAAGGATATTGCCGGTGACGAGGCTGGTCGTGCCGGGCTGTCAGGGACAGGGAGAAAAAGCGTGCGGTGTTGTTGTTCCGAACGAGGCAGCCGCAAGAGCGACGAAGCAAGCCGGCGCGTGTGATTGGCCAATTCGACGGCGCGCAGGGCGTCGCCGTGATTGGCCGGCACCATCGTTGCTGCATAGATACATACATGATACACCCGATCCATCCCCTCCTCCTTTTTTTTTTTTTTTTTTTCTCTTTCTCTTATTTGCCAGACGGCGGACAGCTGGCGGCTACCCGTCTATCATTGGCTCGTAGCCTCAGTCGGTTACTCGCTTTCCGCTTCTGGCTCGTGCAGGCATCTATGATACTCTGGAGTACTCTGCACCGCTCACAATACCCTTCTTACGGACGGATTGTGGCTGCTGCTGCGTTTCGCTGGTAGCGAGCACTAGGGCTGGGCGTGAGGCGACGCCGTGACGTCGATCCTCCATGAGGATATAGCTATCTAGGTATATACGTTCTGCGTCCGGCGGACCCTGATGCGATCCTGGCGGAAGGAGCGAAGCGCGTTTCGAGTTCGAGTTTCGCGTTCCGGACGGCGGCGGCAATGCTGCGCTTGAGCCACTCGCGCGGTGGCGCAGGCAGCAGACGGCCACCCCCCGCAGCGATGTGTCATCGCCGGCGCTTCGACTGTACCTGCCCAAACGGTCCGGTCCGTTCCTCGCGTTCCCGGCCATGCGCGGCGAGCACCCGCACGCAGCAACAGCAGCAGCAGCTTCCCTAGATACTCTCTCCGCTCCCTGGATGTCTCCGCTTCCCTACTTCGCGACACTCTCTCGCGGACTCGGCGATGTCATGGGATGCCACGCACAGGCGCCAGCCATATCCGTGCACGAACGACATCCATCCCACTCCGTCTCCGTCGGGCCCAGCTCTCCTCCGCCCCCGAGTCACGGCAAGTTCTCCGCACGCACAGCCGCAAACGTATTCGGACCGACGCGCACGCTTTCCAGCTGGCGGACAGTCTCTCGTTATCTCGGGCCGAACCGGGCCAACCAGCACACTCATCCGCCGATATCGACGCCGTCCAGCCTCCGCACTGCGCCTAACAAGCCGCCGGAGTTTGTTTTTCCTCTTCTTCCTCCTCCTCCTCCTCCTCTTCTTCTTCTACTCGTCCGCTGCTCTCCTTTGCTTTTTCCTCCACGCGTTGCGGTGGCCAACGAGCCGAATGCGTCCTCGTGTCCCCATTCGTCCGCGAGCAAGACGTTAATCTGGCCAGCAGTCCTTTCGTCATCCCGGTCGCGCGAGAGAGAGAATGCGAGGATGCGAGCGAGAGGAGGAGGAGGGGAGGGGTGTGCAGTGAGTGCGGACGCTGCGGGGCCAACCAACTGCGTGTGCCGTGCACGCAGGCTGCGGGCGCTTATGTCGCGCCCTTGTCGCAGCTGCGAGATGCGTGAGCCAATCCGCATCCCGGCCTGCGGATTCTCCACCCTCGCTCCAGCGGCCGGGTTGGTCTGGTTTTGGTGTGGGCCTCCTCGCCACGGCGGGCGCCCTCTCGGAGTACGTATCTCTCGATCCGCACGACGCCCGTCCCGTCCAGGCTGCGTGCTGGAGGACCGGACTGACTGCGCAGACAGAGTTCCGTCTTCTCTGCAGCGTTGGGGCGCACTGTGGAGTTGAAATCCTCCCAGCCCGAACCGGAGAAGGAGGAAAAAAGAAAGGAACCAAAAAAAAGCACACCATCAAGCGCGGACTGCGATCACGGATCTATGCTGGCTGTCCTTGCTGGCTCCGGCCACACTTCGCGAGCCCAGGTGTGGCACCAGCCTTCTTCTCGAATTTCCTGCCAGCGGCAAAGAGAACCGCTGGCGCAGAGGGGGGGGCGGTGGTGGTGGTGCTCGTCCGTTCGAGGTTTCCGCTGTTGCGATTCGCCGTGGGGATATATAGACGACCCACGGCCACGCACAGTTCGAGATCCTCCGCAACTCACCCAGCTACTTACCCTCGCTTTGCGACTGCAAGAGAATCGAACATCACATCTGTCCACCGCCCACCACGCGCTCTCCGACCTGCCTGCCAGCCAGCCAGCCAGCCAGCCATTCGCACTGCCAGCCATACAGATAGCAGGCCCACCACCCCTCGGCCATCCCTCCTCCACCCACACCTCGCCCATCCCTACCCGCCTAGCGTCGTTCCCACGCCTGCAGCCAGCGTGGTACATAAGGCTACCCACCCCCTCACCCGCCGCTTCGAAAGAGTCCCCCCGTACTCTTTCGCTCCAAACACATTCACGATTTTGTCTCTCGCTGCTTTTCTGTGCTTCTTCCTTTTCTTCTGCAGCATTGTCTTCGATTTTGTCTCGAGCACAGCAGCAAGCTTCTCTGCTCCGTCGATATTGTCCGTAACCACCACCACCACCACCACTCACTCAGGCTCCCGCTTCCCCCGGCAGACTTGTATCTGGCTGTGCTGCCGTGAAAGCCCAGAAGTGAGCTCCATCGCTCCCAAGGCTTACGACAGCCGTTCCCGAACCACTCGGACCGTAAACGAAAGCATTGGAGACATGGTAAGCGAACACCCCCCAGTCGTGACGATCCGCATGCGGTGCGTGCTGATCACTCTCTGGCATCTCTAGGCTTCGTCCCTGCAGTTCCGCCGCTCCCAGACGAACGCCAACACCGCCATCCCGCCCCGCCTGCTGTCGATGGGCAGGCGGCCGTCACGTCCCGTGTCCAATGCGACCTCGATCGAAGGCATGTCCGATGTCGAGGAGCCCCCGCCGAGGAGGTCAGCCCCGCACAGCGGCTGGCAGTCGCGCAAGCAGTCGGCGGTGATGCGGCATGTGGAGGAGGAGGACGTGTCCGATGCCGAGAGCTTCGACAGCTTGAGCTCGCGCGCAAAGTTCATGAGCGATCTGCTGAGCGACAGCGACTCTGCCTTCTCGGACGGCCGCAACTCGATGACGTCCATCTCGTCCTATGGCCCGGACACTCCCAAGACCCCGGCGCCCGAGTACATGCACGACGGCTTCATCGAGATCTACGAGGAGAAGACGCCGCGCGCCGTCTCGATGGAGGTGACCGGCTCGATGCAGTCGCAGATGAAGGAGATGACCACGCAGGGCCCCCGCGGGCCGCACTTGTTCAGATCGTTCTCGACCAGCCACGCTGGCAAGGTCGCCACCATGCCCATCTCGCCGCCGCCGCTGTCGATACCGCCGACCCCCGTTCTGGATTCGCGCTCGCCGTCGACGCGCTCGCCTTCCCTCCGCTCGCCCTCCCTGCGGTCCCCGTCGATCCGGTCGCCGTCGATCCGCCACAGCAATAGGATGTCCTACGCCTCGTCGGTCGATGATGGTGAGGAGATCATGATCATGCGGCCCCAGAGCGAATGCTTCCAGGCTCCCGGCTTCGACATCGAGGAGGTTCGAGGGTGGGCCACCGACCAGGTGTGCACCTGGATGGCTGCGCTCTTCGACCAGGAAATGGTGGACGCCTTCGCCCAGAATGACATCACCGGCGCGATCCTCGTCGACTTGAAGTGGGAGGATCTGAAGGAGGTTTGTTGTTTACTTTTTCTCTTCCCTTTTCTTTGCTCGATGGAACGACGGCGCTGACCTTGCAAAACAGTTGGGCATCCACTCATTCGGTAAACGCACCGAACTATGGACCGAGATCAACCACCTCCGTGCCGCAAATCTGCCGACGCCGGACCGTGCCGAGTTCGTGCGGGCCTCCGCTCGGCTATCCCGCAGCAGCAGCGTCAACACCCCGCGCACCGCCACCACTCCTCGCGTGGCCCAGACTCCTCGCATGCGCTCCAACTCTACCGCGTCGATCGGTTCCCAGATGATGACTGCCGATGAGTTCGAGTCGAGGATCCTGCCCGACCTTCCGGTCATGCCTCAATCCGCCCGCTCGGCTCGCTTCCCGTCGCACTCAAGGCAACCCCATCCCCAGTTCAACCTTCAGCAGCAGATGCCGGCCCAGCTCCCGGCCGCGGCCTGGAAGACCGCCCCCTCCGAGACTGAGATCGTCTCCGAGGCCGACGAGGAAGGCTCCGACGCGGGTCCCCGCCACCGTGCCCGGCCCCAGGTTCGCAAGAAGAGCAAACGCATGCAGGTCCGCATGCCTCAGCGCACCCTCGCCGTTGACTCGATCATCATCCAGTCCGACGACGAGGCGCCCGGCGGCTACGTCGCCAAGATCCAGGCCATGACATCCTTCGAGAACAGCCGCCCCATCGGACGGAGCAAGAGCAAGCGCGAGAGCTTGGCCCCGTCGGACTCGGTGTCCCTGAGGGCTGCCCGCAAGTCCAGGAAGAGGTCGGACGAGCCCAAGCCCCCCAACTGCAAGAAGGGTGGCCGGTGCCGCAAGCACGGAAAGCAGGCGCTGCCAACCGGCCAGACGAAGACCACCACCCTGCGAAGGAGGGTAAGGTCCGAGGCGTTCTCCGACGCTGGCACCATCCTCATCGCCACCACTCCCAGCATCGCCGACTTCTCGCAGCTCACTCCCCTGCGAATGCTCGAGTCGGTCGCTTCCGGGTCGCCCCGTCCCCAGAGCTACAGCCCCAGTATCATCGCATCCTCCGACGCGCTGGGCCAGTTCAGCCGTAGCGACATCCGGCTCAAGGAGAGCGCTCTCCGCGAGGTTTCTCGCCTGGATCCTCTGGACAACGTCAGGCAGTTCCTGACCCACCAGCATTTGCAGCACATGGAGGAGCGACGGGCTTCTCCGCCTCCCGTGCCCAACAAGTCGCAGGACGATCTGAACCGTGCTCAGCAGCAGCGGTCGACTCCCTCTCCTCCCCCCGTCGCGCGTGAGATGTCCATCCCGCCACCTCAGTCCGCCCCGAACTATCCTTCGTTCGCGGCCCAGAGCCGGCTCGCGTCGATCCCGGCGGCGTCGCACCAGTCGGTGCCCATGCCCGCCGCCCTACTGCCGCTGCCACCCAGGTCGCAGACCACGCCTCCCGTGCGGTCCCAGACGCCGTCCTGTGGCCTGCGCATCCAGGGCATGGAGCAAGTGGTGCCGCCTTATCCCGGCTTCTCCAGCGTCCCCGCTCGGGGCCCGAGTCCCGCCATGATGATGCGCACCTCCACTCCGTTCTCGGAGGCGGATGTCCCCTGCCCCACCGCCACGCCCGTCAACTTCCGCGACCAGTCCCAGTCCGTCCCTCCGGAGGCGCACTACCGCCGCTTCCCGACTCCCACGCTCGAGTCGCTCACCGCTCCCATCGTTCCTGCCGGACCCCGCTCCGCCGGGCTGCGTCCGACGCACCTCAACATCGTCGACGAGAGCGCCGAGTGGGAGGCCGTAGACGAGGAGCCCAAGATGGCGCCGTCGCCCAATATGCGCACGCACTCGGGCTGGATGAAGAAGCGTCGCACTAACTGGTTCCGCCACGAGTGGCCCGACCACCACTTCGTCCTCCGTGGCACCCGCCTCGGGTACGCCCGCGACGTCGGCGTCTCGGAGGAGGGCGCGATCGACATGGATCAGTACCAGGTTGCCTGCACCAACTCGGGTTCGACCAAGCTGTCGGCCGCCTTCAAGGCCGGCCGCATCTTCGGCAAGAAGAAGGAGGATGGCACACCCGGGTCGTACTTCTTCCAGCTGGTGCCTGCCAACGACGCCAGCAAGGGTGGCAAGAAGGGCCTCGGCAAGGTGCACTGCTTTGCCGTTGGCAGCCGCGAGGAGCGCATCGACTGGATGCGCGAGCTCATGCTCGCCAAGGCGATCAAGCAGAAGGGCCAGGGCTTCGAGGTCGAGGTCAACGGCGAGCGCGTATAGATTGCCGCCGTCGCCTGCGGTACTTAACTTTGTCTTCGCACTTCTTGTTTATGCTTTGCGTCGGGTATCCTTTGTTTTTTTTTGTTTTTTTTCTATATGCTTACTTTGGTTTTACGTTTGATTTATCATAGCGACGGATCTGCTTTTTTTTTTGCGAGGCTTTCCACTCCACTTTCTTCCTTTCTTCTTTTCTTGCGTGTACTTAGGGATGGACGATGTGGATGAGCAACGGGCAATTTTTTTTCTTTTCTTTTCTTCTTTTCTTTTTTTTTGGGGGGGGGGGGGAGGAGGGGGTTTGAGATTCACGGGGTGAGGAATTGGGCTATTTCTTTCGGTCTGGGATCGGGATTATCTGAACTTGGCTTCTTTTTTGGGGGAGGGGGGGTTTTTTCTTTCTTCCTTTTTTCCCGCTGGAGAGGTTTTCGGTTTGGCGTTTGCTTTTTTCGTCTTGTTTTTCTTTTAATTTTGCTCGTGGAGACTTGGACTTATGAGATGTGTTTATTTTATTTTTTTCCCCTGTTTATTTATACCTGAAGCTTTTTCCGCGCTTCGAAATGCTGGAATGTATTTGGGTGGGGACACAAAAATCAAATTGGAACGACAGTGTTTTGCAATCTTACTGCGACTGGCCATCGATTGGACCAGAGCGACTTTGCAAATTGTGCACGTGCCGCAGCTATCTATCGATCTATTCTTGTCTCGCCGGCCGCCAAGGTTTCTATTGATAGATGATAAGTACATAAGTACTTATTCTGTACATATGTAGCTACATAAAATATAGATAGCGTTTTTTTTTTATATCTACATGTATCATACCCGAAAGTTGACTCCAGCATATGTAGCGGCTAGCCGAGGGGGAATTGTCCCGTATCTAGCGCTAGCCAGTGGATACTAGCGGGGACGGGTGTTATTCTTGGAACGGTCGCGCAGATGCCGCGGACCAATCAGGCGCATACTGCGTATGTATGAGGTATGTACGAGTATAAATGTAGCTGGGTGGGCGGGGGCAACGGCGTTGGGCTGGCCGGGTGCGACACGCGCCGTCACTCGTCGCCCAGCTGCGGGGGGAAAGGGACGGCTCATGCGAGTTGGCGGCACTAGATATCTAGAGTACATTTGCTACCCGGCGGCCCCGCACGCAGAGTGTGGACGACGGGGCCCAGCTGTGCGCGGCTTTTTCCTTCTTCTTCATCGTGTTCCGCGGCGGCTCGCTTCGCCACCGCTCTCCTTCCCGCTTTTTTTTTTCTTTTTCTTTTGTACATAACTCCGCACGATGCAATGCACGCGACCCCCCCCCCCCCCCGTCGGGAGCGGATCGTGCCGACAACTCCCCGTCTTCTCGGGCCACGCCCCCATGTTTATCTCCGCCAGTTGATAGGTCTGGGCTTGGTTTTTTATTTTCTTTTATTTTTTTCTTGCGTTAATAAGCCCGTCCAGGTAGTTGGTTATCGCCCCAACTATTTTTTTATTTTATTTTCATTACTCGCATATACATGGAGCCCTGTGAAGAGCACGGCGAGCCTGGAGCCGAGTCCGGGATTGAAGGGACGGAAGGAATCTAACCCTCTCCAAAGGGGGCCCGAGAAGCCGTAAACCTCAGCGGGGGCTGTAAAGTTGAGTTGCATTGAGGTTATTAACCCAAGAGAACAAGCTGCAAGTTCTATGGGTTTGAGGACTCCAACACGTGGAGAATTCTCTCCCCCTGGTCCCTTTTCATTTTCAAGTCTTTGGCTGGGACTGGTGTGGGATGTTGAGAAATACAAACTCCTGGAATAGTTTAGGACTTGTCCACGTCCGGATGTATTATGTATGGTCCCAGAATAAAGGATCCAGTAGCTCTCCCACCAACCCTCCTGCCGGGGAGGAGCGATCGCTGTTCCTCCCCACGCCCTCGTTCATGGCGTCTGCGGACGGGAAACCCGGAGAAAATGTGGCGTCGCCATAGTCTAGATAGGCTTAATGCGAGTACGAATAACCCCCCCCCCCCCAATCAATCCTCAGCACGTGGCAGGCAGGTCCATGTACACCACACATATTTTCCGCATCCCCAGGCCGCCCCAAGGCAAAGACGGCCAACTCGAATCAATCTTCTTCCTTTTCCCACGTACGCATGCAGAGCGAGTTTTATGCCTTCTCGGGCCTAGAGCTACCGCCCCATGGCTTGCAACTTCGTGGGGCGCGAGGGGTGGCGGGGGCCGGTCGAAGCGGGGTGACACTTTGGTAGTTATTCGCGAGTGATACTGAGTGTCGCAGCGGAGAAGAAAGCAGCAGCCAAAACATAAAACTCTCTCGCCAAAGTCGCACCGAGATAGCTTAGCTGGAGAACATCGTACGTAAGTAGGATGGATCGAGTGTGCTGGTTGTTCCCTGCATACTATATCGGCATCGCTCGGGGGGCGGGTGGGTTGATGGATCGTCATCTTCGTCATCATCATCCTCCGCCCGGACGTACGGCAGAAAGGGTAGAGACGTGCGCGGAGACGGCGTCGAAATGGAAACACTCCCGCACAGCCGAGCACGCGGACGGATTGACACGATCGATTCGGAGCAGCAGCGCAGATGCACCGGTATCGCGACACGGCAGCCATCCCAGCCCAGCAAGCAAGCAAGCAACAAAAAAAAAAAAGAGAACTCTCGCACACTGTCAGACAGATATGACACCCTTTCAGCAACGGCCTAGATCTTCTCGCCCCAGTGTTCCGGCGTCGTCTCGCGCTGCGCCCACCGTCTGCGGCCCTGCCTGCGCTCCGCCGCGGTCCGCCGCTCGAGCTCCCCGAGCACCTGCTCGACCGTCTTCCAGTAGATCGCCCTGAGCGCGCGCTCCGCGCCGCCGGGCAGAATCCCCCAGTACGTGCGGCGGTGCACCACTACCCAGCGTTCCTCGTCCACCGCACTGATGATGTACACCGCCAGCGGAGTGACCGTCACCTGCAGTGCACGCAGCTCCGGGTATAAGTACGCGAAGTTTGCTGTCGTCGTCGTCGTCGCCGTCCTCACGAGCGGTTAGCGGTTGCGCGGGCTGAGAGGAGGGGAGATGGGGGGCGAAACCGAGCGTCTGCGTTTGGTAGAAGTCCATGCTACGGGTCGGGCGGCACAGAGAGAGGTCACGAAAGTGCATCGTGGTGGACGTGGAGGGGGGGGGGCTATGTGTGTCGGTATGCGTGCGTGGGGGGGAAGGAGAAAGTGGATGGCCAAGGGAGACGGGAAGAGTTCGTAGAGGTTGCCGTGATGTTGTGTTTGAGCGGGAGGGGGAAGGAATGGAGGGTGGTTCTGGTGGCAGAGGATGCGATGAGCACAACTGGTCACCCGATTTCCCCGATACGGACAGGAATACTCATCGGATATCACAGAATCTGTTCACCACGTTATAAAAAAAAATAGGGCTATCGATTTCAATTGCACGCGAACAGCCATCGCCTCTCACACCATCTTCGAGTAAAGTATACTGGAACATTTCAACAGTATGTACTCCCAGTGGATATATCATTATGTATCGATCACAAACATGCGTCTATAACCGCTTTCCTGCCAAAATAAAATCCAAGAGGCGGAAAAAGCAAATCGCCATCATTATTTCACATAATACCATCTCTCGTGGACATGGACAGTCGTCCGCTACCCCTCCCTTGAAAACTCGAAATCCGCCTCGGAGATGCCACTGCGATCACACATCCCCCGCCAGACGCCTCCCCGTCTCCACAGCTCACCAGGCGCACCAACCTCGACGACCTGTCCGGCATCCATGACCACGATCATGTCGTATCCCACTACCGTTCGCAATCGGTGCGCAATGCACACCAGCGTCCTGCCCTTGAATCCCTCCTTCATGCTCCGCTGAATGATCCTGTCCGTCTCGATGTCGACACTGCTCGTGGCCTCGTCCGCGACAACTACGCGGCTGTTCCTGACGAGGGCTCGTGCGAGCGCGATCTGCTGCCTCTGTCCGAGCGAGAAATTGAACCCCTCTTCGTCGACCGTCGATTCCAGGGTGATCGTGGAGTCGAGGGAGCTCGACCGCAAGGCGGCGTGCAGCTCCTCGTCCTTGTAGGTGTGAAACGGATCGAGATTGCTGCGGATCGTGCCCCGGAAGAGTGTGGGATCCTGGGGGATGATTGAGAGTTTGCTGCGGAGGAGGGCGAGTCCGAGCGTGGAGATGTCGACGCCGTCGATGGCAATGGTACCCTCGGCTAGTTCGACCAGGCGGAAGAGCGCCGACGTGATGGAGCTTTTGCCGGCACCGGTGCGGCCGACAACCCCTACTCGGCTGCCGCCCGGGATGGTGAGGGTCAGGTCCTTCAGCACCAATGGGAGACCTTCACGGTAGCGCATGCCTACCCCCTTGAACTCCACCGTGCCCGCCTCCGGCCAAGAGGATGGAACCTGTGCATTTGTGCGCAGCGGTGCCTCCTCGGGCAGCGAGGAGCCGTAGAAGTGGATCCGCTCGGTCGCGTTCATCGCGTTCTCCACCTCCGCCCACTGCCGGATCATCCACTGCAGCATCAAGATGATCATAAGGATGTAGCTGAGCACAACACCAGCGATGGACGGGTCAATGCTGAAGCGCGAGGTGACGACCAGGATGGCGGTGGTGAACACTAGTAGGTTTCCGATCACGTCGAGCCGTATCGAGAGCCAGCGCTGATTGGCAAAGGTGATGAAATACGCGCCGTTCATCTCGTCCACTGCCTTGTGTAGCACGTTCTTGAACCGGTCCTCCAGGCCGTACGCGCGGATCGACGCCACGCCCGTGAGGGCCTCGCCGAACCTGGCAAACACATGAGAACGCAGGACTGCTTCGTGGCGCTTAACTTCGCGGGCCGAGGAGCGGTAGTAGGAGGTAGCGACGAGGAAGGTTATCGAGAGGGGGAAGAGCGCGATGGCGAAGTAAGGGAAGTAGACGATGATCAGGATGAAGACGGACGAGATGATGGACAGAGTGAGCAAGAACATGCGGAGGGCATCTGTCAGCATGTTGTCCATCACATCCACATCCTTGGAGAACCGGTTAACCATGCGGCCGATGGGCGTCGTATCAAAGAAGCTCCTGTGAACGGGTCAGCAAGCGCCCGGACATATCCGGTAAGAAACATACATCGGGGCACGCAGGGTCGACTTCATAGCCTTTTGCATAAGAACACGACTGGATTTGGTGCCGGCGAGGGCGATACCGAATGCGAAAGCAAACATCAGGATAGTCTGCATAGAACCGAGAGCCGCGAAGATTCCGATCTGTGTGGACACAAGTTAGCACAACTGATGGAAACTGTGGAGAATGGGAACCAACATAAACACCGTTTGGGAGGCTGTACTGATCGCTCGTCCAGTATCCTAGCCAAAGCGTCGACCAGATATTGGATACTTGCATCCCGAGCAGTAAGATGATAAGGGCAGGCACGACGAGTATGGTGCCGGATGCTTTGATGTATGCTTCGTAGACCTTCCACGAAACATTGCTGACCGCTCGTTCCTCGGTCTGCATTAGCGCTTTCGCCACGGCAGGCGTCTTCCTCTTCAATTTGGCCTCGGCTGCGGCAACTTCATCCTCTTCCTCCAAAATCTCATCCCCATCGGTCGCTTTGTTGGTAATTTCCTCCTCTTTGCTCTCCTGTGCAATCTCCCTCATCATCGCGGCGAAGCCGGGACTGTTCTGCATGAGCTCGTTGTAAGTGCCGATAGCTTGGATCTTGCCCTCCTCCATCCACAAGACTCTGTCCACCTTGTCGAGTACATGGAGTTGATGCGTTGCCAAAATCCTGCACTTACCCTTGAGGAGACCACAGATGGCCTTGTCGAAAAGACGCTTTCCGACATGTGCGTCGACAGCCGAGAGTGGGTCATCCATCAATACGATGTCGGCGTTGAAATAGATGGCGCGGGCAATATTGAGCCGCTGCTTCTGTCCACCCGAGACAGTGATACCCCGCTCTCCAATCTCAGTCCTGTCTCCGTCCGGCAACATATCCAAGTCCCGCTGAAGCGCACAAGCCTCCACCACCGCAGCATACCATTCCGGGTCGTAATCCTTGCCGAAGACGATATTCTCGCGGACCGTAGCATTTTGGATCCATGCATACTGTGGACAGTATGCGAGATTTGCTGACATTGTGATGCTTCCTTCCGTCCTGCGCATATCGCCAGCCAGAGCGGCGAGCAGCGAGCTCTTTCCAGATCCAACGGATCCAACGACGGCCAGGAGCTCATGGCGAGAAACAGAGAAGTTAAGCGCTTCGAGGTGGAACGGTACGGTCGGAGTGGTATTGCCAGCGGGAGTCAATCCTTGCTCCTTCTCGACAGCTGCAGCGACAACGTCCAACTTCTTCTGTTTCCGCGACGATTTGGTCTTCCTCTTCTCCGGCTCCGGCAATGTCAGTTCCCAGGTGAAGCTGGCATTATCCACTTCGATGGCCGCACCAAGATTTTCGTCGCGTACCACTTGGACGGTATTCTCCTCGGCGAGTAAATACTCCTGTATCCGCTTGATGGACACCCACGCATCGATGGTCTGGGAGATGACGGTGGGCAGCAAATTAAGAGGCAATCGGAGGGTGTTGAATAGGGCCAGAGACGAGAACACATTGGCCGGATCCAGGCTATTGTCGGTCAACGAGTAGGTGACGAAGGCGAGCATTGACGCAAAGATCGGCAGAGACATTCCGACAGCCATGACACCACTCCTAACACTGAGCAAGAACTGCACTGCACGGATCTCCTGGCTTCGCAGTTCCTGCAAGCGGCTGAGGAGGCTCTCCTCCCATCCGAAATATTTGACGAACCTCACACCGGTCAGAATCTCCTGTGTCAGGGCAATGCGCTTGTCGGTGATCTTGTTCATGGCTGTCCGCCGGCGCGCCAGGAGCTTGGCTACCCATGACAAGATCGGCACTCCGGCCGCCAACAGAGCGAAACCGGCAAGGGCGGAGTATCCCAAATTGACCAGCAGTAGACCCAACGAAAGGACGATCTGCACGGGCGCTGTCCATATGAGGTGGAACCATCCAGCCGCCTGGTCGACACGGTACGAATCCGTCCCCATCAAATTCACCACACGTCCATTGCTCCAACCTACCTCCTCTTCCTTCCCCTGCTTCTCCTTCGTCCTCCTCCCCTTCTTGTCCTCCTTCCCTTGCTGCCTTGCCGTAGCCATGGTGAATGCCGTCGCTGCATCCCCACCCGCCCGGGCCCTGCCGGAGATCTTCAGCGACTTGTCGAAGATCATACCAATGATGCCGCCTCGCGCCTGCCCTCCCACCATCATTCCATTGTAGATGAACTGCGTCACTCCAACGCTGATGAGCTGCTGTATGACGGTGATTCCGCAAGCCAGCCCCACACCTCTCCCGACGCTTGGCCCGGGAGTCCCCTGTTTGGCGGCATTGTACGCGTCAACAGCGAAGCGGATCAGGTATTTCAGCAGGAAAGGATTGATGACCAGCAGGACGTCGGCGACGAGGCGGCAAGCGCCGGAGAACCAGAACTCGCAGAAGAAGATCTCATTGAGCGCCCACAGCAGCGGGTACTTGTCGCCCTCCCCCTGACGGCGCCTGAACGAGGTCTGTAGCTTCTCCGTAATGATGGTGGCCGACCGACGGGGTGCGACGAGGGGAATGTCGTTCGGTTCCAGGGGTCGCAGGTATCCAGTCTATTGATTCGACGCAACGTCAGCACAACAGACACAGCACCGAGTACCACCGAATCCAATCGGTATCCCTTCCGCAGCCCGCGTATCGCCTTCGCCAATCTGCGATGGTTGGTTCGGAAATGCTGCAGAATAAGGGATGATTGACGGGGGGCTGCGACAGAGTATGGATGTATAGATATGCGCACTCTCAATGATCACTCTGTCGCGGAGATTAGGAAGGTGCTGTGTACGAACCTTCATCAGATCCGTTATCCACATGAACGTGGTACGACTAAAGAGCCCCGCAGTCGCTTCCTGACTGATGGCCCGCTGGGCCGGTACCGGTGGCGGCACCCGCCATCTCAGGGGATTGAACGAGCCATACTTTCGCCACGGCGGTGCCTTGTTGTTTCGCGCGCCTTTGCTTTTACCATCGCCGTCGCCGTCGCCGCCGTTCTCGGGATCGGATATGCAGTCGCTGAACAAGGAGCCGAAGGAGCCGCTGCGCGTCGGGGAAGGCGCCGATGGTTTCTCGTCGCGGTGGTCGGGCGACGGTGCGACTGGACGTGTCGATGTCGGTGTGGGTGTCTGTGTGTGAGTCGTTGGGGCGCCAGCCTCAGCTGAGACTGGTTCCACTGCTGCCATGCGTGGTTGCGGGCGGTGAAGAGGGGTGCGCTAGGGATCTCCGGAGCACAATTCGAACCGATCGACAGGTGCTGAGCAAGCCAAACGAGAGAACACGGACGGGAATATGTACGAGAACGAGGAGGAGGCGAGAGAGAACCGCCACGCGAGTGGAAAGAAAGAGAAAAAGAAAGAAATTTCTCTGGGGCAAGTTATTGGTAATCGTGGATGGACACGGAACTCAGCGCACAGGTACAATGCCTGCGCTCCTCGAGCTCTGCTTCCTTCGTGCCCGGCCTTGTTATAGTGGAGAAACGGGCCGATGGCCGAGCCAGAGCCTGGGGATTGGGGTATAAAGCACGCAGTCCTATCGGGCGAGCGCGAGGAGGAGGGGGCTGATCAAAGCTTTTCTACTGCAGGACACTGATAGAGAGCGGGGGTGGATCGCGGGAGCGGACAAAGTGGTGAAGTTGTCCCATTCGATGTCCTCTGCATCCTCTGGCAGACTGCAGTCCAGCTTTCTTTCTCTCGAGCGACGGAAAGAGGCCCCCACGCTTCTTCTTAAGGCCCGTTTAGCTCCAGTATCAGAGGCAAATTCAGCACCCCACCGGGACACCGAATACGGCTCAGTTTCTGAACAGAGTGTCTGGCGGCTCTCACTATACTCGGCCATAAGTCTGAACAGTAGGCTTCACCAGAACGTTAATAGTGGACACTTCTTTCGTCGGAAGGTAGGCCCATAGTTAGAGTTAAAATGCGGTGCTGAGTGGTGGTAAAAAAAACCTGGCCTCCAGAGGTCAGTTCCTGTTCGTCTCTGGTCGCAGGGTTTCTCAGTTTTTTTTTTGCTGTCCAAACACCGCTGCTAATACCGAGCCTGTTCAAATGGCCCTTATCTCTGCTGCACCCGCGCACATATATAATAATAGAAGTAAAGTGTTTTCAGTTTGACTTAAAAAATGCCCACCTCCTAAAACCTAATCGGCAGCGTCCGGCGTTGTGGAGTGCGCACCACGGCTTCGGCACCTTCTGGCGAATCTTGGTGTCTTGATTCTTCCAAACAATGTAAGGGATTGCGGCCAGCGATGGATCGCTCTGAGGTCAGCGATGCACGACACCCTTGCGTGTTCTGGGGAGACGGGGATCGACAATTGCCGACAGCACTCGTCTCGATGCGTTCGTCGGTTGGCTCGCAGCTCAGCCCGGCGTGTGCAGAGTGTTGCAGCGCCTGACTCCAATCTCGCGATAGCTCGGATTCCGGACGCTGGGACGCTCTCAGGCCAGTAGCAGCGTGTGCCGTCTTATCCGGGCTGGCGCTTGGCTCGAAAGCGACGGCACGGTGATACATGCCTCGCTGCCCGGTCAGCACATGCGAGCCCAATTTTGTCTCTCAGCGCCTCTTGGGGGCAACTGGATCCGAATACGGGCGAGTCCCATACATAATGTTCCTTCGCAGACGATATCTCAGCGCCAACTCGACCCAACCCCGATCTGATCGGTAGTTACTTCAGCCGCTCCATCTTCCCCGGCCGCTGGCCAGCTTGTTCCACAACCTTCCTAGTGTCGGGCATCGGGATTCCGCACGAACCGTCGGGACTACTCGGCGGATCTGTCAACTACCCGTGCACTTCCGAGGAGCGTGCTGACGGACCGGACATCCGCTAGACGGCTCGCATTGGCGATCACTCGGACGGTGGAGATGCGCAGGACGGAAGTGGAGCCAGTGGCGTTCAGCACGGAGATGATGCCACCTTCGCTGGCTGGCCGTACCCGCCATCGGAACCGCCGCTGTGGATTCGGGTCAAGGTGCGTCGGCTTATTTATCGACGAGTGGTAGGACTATGCTAGAATGTTGAGACAAATCCTGAGGGCGGGTTAGGTATTGGGTGCAACGACTACCGTATGTTCGCGGCGGCAGAGACAGCCCCGAGTATGCTTACCCGCCGGTGCACGGTCAACGGTCGGCGGACGATCTGGTACACTGCCAGCCCGCACACAGGAGAACACGCAAGCAAAGACGCGAAGATACGTCCGTGAAAGGCCTCACACACTCGGTCTTGCGCCCAGGAGGCAGACCCCAGGAGCAAATCGGCCGCTGACGAACCAGACGTGCACGGGGGCCTGAGAAACCATAAAACTCACTCTGGAGGCAATTTTACTGAAGGGTGAAGAGCCTATACAAGTGTAGGCCCGGAGAAATTATGGAGAGAAAGATTTGGGTGGGTTATTAGATACCAAACTTGTTTCTAGGAATAAGGGAAAACGTCCAACACTCCAGCTCTGCTGTTACTGTCTCGTCGCCCCGCTTCGACCAGCCCACCGCCGCCCCCTAGGCTTCTCCAATGTTCAAATACTTATGCACCCGAACGCTAGCACCATCTAACCAAGGACCCAAGAAGAGTTTCTAAGGGGAGGTTTCTTGGGCAGAAAGTTTCGATTCTGGAGGAAACTTGCCAGCAATTGAAGTCGTTAAAATCCAAGGGAATCTGCCTTCAAACTTCACCTGACATGTTGACCATTAAACCGGCTGGAGCGGATCCTCGATAAAAGATCCTGATCTTGGAATGATGGAAACTTCCTCTGACTTTGTATTTGTCAGATTAAACCTACAATTGACTGCTATCCAATGGAAAAAATACTGAAGCTTAAGTCTGGCAGCTTTTTTTTTTGGGTTACTCACTCGCATACAGCCTTGCTAGACTGTTGCAATATCTCACTCGTTCAGCTTTGTCACGTGTAGAATCACGTCATATACGTGTATTCAGACTTTTCACTTTTCCTGCCTTTCTCTCTAACACAAGACAATACACACAAGACTTCATCGTTCCATCAAACTTCCATCATAATCTTGACAGGTTATGAGCCCGGGTCAGTGCAATACCACTCTCGAATCCATATCCATTTAATCTATTGATTATTATCCTCACGCTCGGTTGAAAAATCTCATCTTCATACTTTTCTGCCGATTCGCCGATTTACCTACCCCGCATTACACAGCGTC
>Ga0307508_10002088_pt1 | contig 21550 bp, 21 predicted proteins | sample 9_EM_MG_FD_203089 | JGI IMG/M metagenome (GOLD analysis project Ga0307508, IMG submission 203089) | Populus trichocarpa ectomycorrhiza microbial communities from riparian zone in the Pacific Northwest, United States - 9_EM | ecosystem: Host-associated > Plants > Roots > Unclassified | place...
CGATCCTGCATTCCCGAATCCTTCCGTGGCGTTACGTTCCCCCACCTCCGTGGTCCGGCGCGGCGACATGTGGTTCGGCATGTGATCCGGCGTGGTCCGGCGGCATGTGATTCGGGCGCCGTGACAACTACGGGCTCACCGATTTGAGAGACCTTTTCCCACGCGGTTTTTTGTCTCAACAATCGAGCAATAGTACGGGGCTGAAGGACTATACCCAGCAACACCATCCTATAGCTTCGGGACGAAGCTTAGGAAGGGGGGGATAGTGTTATATCCTAAATACTACAGGGTCGGAATACGGATACGGACCAGGCAGGAAGGTATCGGAAACTCGTCACAGGGTCTTAGGACGGCATACCGAGACCAGCCAACCGACAGTGTCGGGGCTCGACTCGGGTCAACTGACTCTGCGGCACCAGGAGGTCCCTGGGCCAAGTACCGGCGCAGACCGGAAAAGCGCAAGCGCTGCCGCAGAGTAAGACAACCTTGGTGGTCATCATAAGAAGGACAAGCAATTGGAAGGAAATGGGAACGCAAGGAGTTGCGAGTCTAGATCGCGGAATAGGAGCATGGTTGTTTCCAGAGGCACGGCCCAGAGGAACAACACCACGAGTCGGGAATCGCTGTATCGTTGCAGACGGCCGAGGGCCCGAGGCGATACTGCTGCACCCCGTTGTCAGGAGACATCAGGGATCATGCTACCACTCGCATCCTCGTCATTGACATCCGATTAGGGAGCTGAACTCTGGGTTTTGCCAGCGCAGGGAGCGTGAGCGTGTCCCCCACCTATCTGAGATGCTTACAGCGATTATGATGCAGGGCATACGCCGCACCAAGGTGAGGGATGTCGAGTTGAATGAATACTGGAGCGGAGGCTTGTCCGCAAGCCAATCCTGTAGCGCTGGGCAGCTCTCAGACCAAGTACCAGCTCGTGTTCGGGAAAGTGCAAATGCCACTACAGGACCGCACCTCAAGGTTCGAGAGTCTATTGGGAAAGATATGGGTTGGAGCTATGCCTTGATGCCGTCGCGGCCGAAGATAGGATAAATGGTACGGTTGAGGGTTCGTTGCTCCGGCTCAGGTTGAGTAACGTAATCAACCCCGCACACAACCCAATCGCATAACCCAATAACGACGAGAGAACGGAGGCACCTGTTCTGGCCACTCTCCGGAGGATACGTGGAAGCGCTACTGTCCAATCCAATCGAGTTATCCTCTTTACGCTGATGAAGTCTAGTGCCAAGGCGAAGAGTTTTCACGTCACGGTGCGGGGTAATTTCCCTGCAGCATGTGACTTCGCCGAGCCAGATACTTATATGATGACCCGCCGACGAGCGGTTGGCAACGACATTGACATCATCAGCGGAATCATCACCTGAATTGGCTAAACATCATCGGAATGATCAGCGGAATCACCCACCACTTGAATCGTCTAACGATCAACGGACCACCTACCGGTGACCCAGACATCGAGTCACCGACCTTCCCCCAACGAGCGATCCATTGAGTGAGTCGTTGCCACGCAACCGAGCAATCCTACGTGTGATCGGTCGAGTGAGCAGTCATCGTAGAACCACGGACCAACCGTCGTGCAAGCCGTCAGACAGCCGCCGGGCAAGTGCCGTCCACCGAGCGATCCGTCGAGCGAGCCGTTGCCGCAGAGCCGCATACGAGCCGGTGTTCAAGCTGCAAGCAGGGCGACAGTTGATCGGGGAAGGAGACGGAAGGATACGTGAGGAGTTCTAGAGTCTAGGTGGGAGATAGCCTCGGGATTAGGCGTTATGGCCGTCACGGACCTAAGGGGCTAGTCTCCGGAAGCAGCATCAAACGCAACTAAATACGGGATATGAGGAGTGAGGTCATAGAACCAATATCTTCTCTTTCTCTGATAGGCCGGTAAAACCGCTCACCCACAGGGCCTGAGAGGATTATGCGGTGCGGGGATACGTTTGGCATACTGTTAGACCGACCAGGACGAGTAGCTCTGGGCTTTGACCCATGCCCACCTTGGCTGATACGTGTGGGAGCGTATTCCTTACTTGATCTTACCTGTGAAGCAGTCATCGAGTGAGCCGTCACCGCAAACCGGGCCGCCAGGCCAGCTGCCGGGCCCGTCTCGAATCGAACCATTCGCCGAAACGCAGATCCGCCAAAGCGACACGAGCGAGCCGTTGGGCAAGCCGCCGGGCCTGTCTTGAATTGAACCATCCGCCAAAGCGCAGATCTGCCAATACGACATGAGCGAGCCGTCGGGCAAGCCGCCGGGCACGTCTCGAATCGAAACGATATACGCAAGCCGTCAGGCACGCCGCCGAGCATGTGTCGAACCATCTGCCGAAGTGCCACAAGCGAGCCGTCAGGCAAGATGCTGGACCCGTCTCGATCCGAACGATCCGCCTACGTAGCCTACACCGCAAGCAATGACGAGCGAGATGGCGGCTGATCGGGGAAGGCGACGGAAGGATACGTGAGGAGTTCGAGAGTCTTGGCGTGAGATAGCCTCGGGATTAGACCTTACGGCCGTCACGGACCTAAGGGGCTAGTCTCCGGAAGCAGCGTCAAACAAAACTAAATACAGGATACGAGGAGTGAGGTCATAGAACCAATATCTTCTCTTTCTCTGATAGGCCGGTAAAACCGCTCACCCACAGCGTCTGAGAGGATTACGCGGTCAGGTGATACATTCGGTATATTGTTAGACTGACCAGGACGAGTAGCTCTGGGCTTTGACCCACGCCCACCTTGGCTGGTGCGTGCATGAGCGTATTCCTTACCTGATCTGACCTGTGAAGCAGTCGTCAAGTGAGCCGTCGCCGCGAACCGGGCCGCCAGGCCAGCCGCCGGGCCCGTCTCGAAGAATGCACCGCTGCGCGAGCCACCACGCACACCGTGCCATCCACTGAGCGGTCCGTCGAGCAAGCCGTTGCCGCAGAGCGGTGTGCGATCCGGCGCTCAAGCCGCAGCCAGCGGGTGCCGCAGATATCGAACCGAACCCCTTAGTTTATTCGCTGTGAATCCCTTAACGTTGGGCGAACGTGGAAAGATTGTCAGGGGGGTGTTATTCCTGTATAATAACTGAACGCTGGCGAAGACCGCATGCGCCCCATCTCCTTCTTGACTATCGAGAAACCTGACTAGTTCAATATTACCGTCACTCTGACGTTAACCAGACGTTCCAGTGTCACATCAAGCCTTTCTGTATAATCCACCAATGCCGTCCTTTAAACTTTCATCCTGCTCTCAGCAAAGACTACTTGTTATACTTAGACAACTTCCAATCTATTAGTCGAAGAGATTACCCGATGCGTAATCTCCTTTCTCTCCTTTTAGGGCATTGCTGCAGGGTGAGTTTTATGGCTTCCCAGGCCCTAAAAGAATACCAGTTAGGTCACATACAATTAAGTAATACCAAAAAAAAGAAAAGAATGTCTTCAATTCAGGGCATCGGAGAACAGACTAACAGAACAAACCCAAAAACACCAACACCGCCAACTAACGGAGTTCAAACCCTTGATACTCACATTCCAGGAATTCAAGTCCAACAAATCTTGTTCTAACACTATCTCGTGTCACCTCTCTGGTGCATAGCGACACAATGGCTACAGATTCCCTGATGGAAGATGTCCCACCAGTTACTACAGATGGAGGACTTCAACCTCCATCCGTCATCAAACAGTGGACACTAAAAGATTTGTTCAACTTCGCCCCAATACAGAAAAGCTTGTGGAATGACAAGAATCAGGTGACATTCTGGAATGCCGAGATCAGCAGCAGGGTGTTTCTAAGGGATGGCGACATCCGAGACTTCTGGTTGCATCAGTGTGGACTGCCGATCGGTGTTAGCAGTGACCTTGCACAATTATCGCAGATGATCAAGGATATGGGCAAGTAGTTATCTCGTACCAGTCGTGTCGTACCTCGGCAGTTCGCCGCGCTAACCCGTTCCGGGTTAGCACTTCGAATATTGCCATTGGTACTAATATCTGGAAGCACTGGCTTCCCAAAGACGGGTGTTGTCAATGCACCAAATTCCCACCTAAATTTATTTACTCCCATATTGGAGTCCTCCATATAGTGACATCCATAACTTCACAAAACTTCAATTGACCTAAAGAAGTACACTGGAAAAAAGTAGTAAGATCACAATTTACATGGGAAAAGGGAGCCTAGCAAAACCATGGGAATAGAGCACTAAGATTGAAGAACTGTGATACAACAAGGTTAAACTAGCAAAAAGTCGATCAACAGAACAACTCCGCTGTAAGCTTACAATCCCATAGACTCACGTAGCTTACTTCCCATATCAGCTGGGCCAGTAGCAGTCTTCTGGCCACTCTTGGGCGATGAGGTAGTGCTGTTTGAAGTGGTCGTAGGAGTGCAATCGGTGTGGTTGGAGACTTGGCCAATGGAACCAGTTCAATGCGAGTACGACTGGTACCAGCGGTAGCAGATAGAGGATTACGAGAGAGAGTAGCTGACAATCCTCTACCGTTGTTGTTGCCAGTTGCACTGTCGAACCTGGGGAGATGTTGCCTACGCTTGAAGTCGAGCTTGGTACGGAGACCCTAGCGAACATTAGGCCATTGCAGATCGGGCTTTGGCTCTGGAACTTCAACCAAGTTTGAGGCCATCAATTCCTTTTGCTGATTGGCAGCCAGCTTTTTGGCCATCTCAACAGTCGTACCCTTGATCTCCGCAAGAAGCTGGTTGTCCCTCTTCACCTTCAGAATGGCCTGCTTAAGGTCACAGTCAGCCTTGCTGATGAGAACCTGCTGATGCTTCCAGTACAGCAGATGGTCGTCAATGTGGCGGTTCAAAGTAGCAAGGTATTGATGAGCCAGGGTGGCAAAAGCAAGTGGACTGAGTCTGCCAATGCTGATAGCTCGCTGGGTTATCTCAGCCCAAGCCCTCTCGTAGGTGAGAACAGCAGACACGGCAAGAGTATCGGCTTCTTCCTGCTCGGCACAAAGCTCTTCGGCACGTTGAAGCATTTCAGGAGTTACAAGTATCTCCTCTCCCATGATTTCAAGTTGGATGCTCACTCCAGGGTCCTCGTTGGAATCGGACTCAGAAGTGAAGTATTGGCTGGTCTGTGGGTCTCGATGGACTGAGGTTCCGTTTTCCTCAGATTCCTCATCATACTCAGTCTCGGCAAAGAATCCTTCAACCATATCATCGTAGAGGCCTTCGTCTTCGTTTCCCAATGGGTTGCGGATGTTGCCATTGTCAATGTCATGCAAGTTGTCACTGTCATGATCAAGCAACTTCTGATTCTGGTTGTTCTCCAGTTGAGACAAATCCGTAGTAACATTGGGTGTGCCCTCGATGGGATCTTGGCCTTCGATATCCTCATTGTGTATCTCCTTATTGCGATTGACTACATTATCGGCCAGCTGAGGGTCATCTTGAGAGGATTTGGTAAGATCAACTGTGGCCTCGGTGGTTTGGTCAGAATGGTGCTGCAGTTTGAAAGAAGTGTGCGGTGCTTTTAAGAAGGACTCACGTTCGGGAGAATCGAGCCCTCTCAGCTGACTGATCAGTGTGATAGAGGCAGCACAACGGTATCCAAGGGAGTAATGAAGTGAACAGATCTGCCAACGCTTGTGATCTACTGGAGTGGGTATGTTCGGCGAAGCCACAGAGTAGGTTGGAGTGGCTTTGCGATCTGATAGATTGTAAAGAAACTTCAGGCGGTGAGTTCCACTGATGTTTCGCTGTGCAACAGGACCAACAGTGAGTTGTGTTAGGAACTTGCAAATCAGGTTGATACTGCAGTCTCTCATAGTATCATGCACTGAGCGTCCAATCCGACTGCCCTGCTTCCACCAACTCGGATTCCAGTAATCTGGATGGACAACTTCTTGAACACTGGCCCACAAGCCGGGGACCTCCTCAGGCTGAAGATTCAAGTCTTCCAGAATGAGATCGTATGTAACCTTCGGAAGGCAGTGGCTAGAGCCACTGGATCTAGTCCTGTATGATCGGTAGGTGAATGAGTATGGTACTCTATGTGTTAATTTTTTTTGCAGGAGAGAGATTCACTACTTACCGAAACGTGTCTTGGTCTGACAGAAATGACAATCCAAGTGGACCCTCCATCCAAGCTCTGGCAACAAGTTTATGAGTGTGGCATATATCGCTCCTCATTGAGTCAAGGTCGACAACATTGGGAGCAGATGGTGTCACAACCGAAAGAATCTTGTCAATATCCAGTGGGGATATCACTCGTGTGACATACATCATCGTCGCGAAAAGCCACCTCATCTTGGCTGCCCATTCTTTTGAGGTCTGAAAACATTATCAGTTCATCGAGATGCAGGCACAGGTGAACGGGTAACGTATAATAGAGGCCTGGAGGCTGAGTACCAGAGCATTCGGAAGAACCTCCACAATATCCCCCTTAAGCCAAAGGAGTGCATGTGAGGATCCAGAAGGAACAGCTACCGGACTCGCATTGCCTGCCTCAGTAGCTGCCATAGCCGAAATCTCCAGATGGCGGCGCTTCTGGACAGAAGCACCTGAGGAACTACTCTTGCGCTTGACAGAATTCATTTAAAGAGGCGCTTGGACGATGTATCGGGAGTGTCTGTATGAGGGGGAGGGATTATGATGTGGTGGATGGGATCGGTAGGTTTGAATTGTGTTCGATGTAAAAGAAAATATGATCAGAAGCAGGGGCTGCTACTCTGAGTTGAGGAGAGGAAGGGGGGTTGTAGTGAGGTGTGTCAGATTAGTTGGTTTAAGTTATGTGCGAGGTGAAGGAAATTCAGCTCAGAAACTGTGGCATCTACTCTAATTCGAGAAGGGGTTGAAGTTAACTGCATGACTCAGAAAAACGCGATAGCACTTGATTACTAGCTACCAACAGGCCTCAGCGCAACATCTACCATCCCACTACTACGGCTGATACAGTGGTTAATGTCCTATATGCGGTGGCTATGGCGAGCGTACTTGTTGACCACTAGCTACGACTGGCTCTTTTAAAGATGTCCGGCTACGGCTGTATAATCTGTCGACGCTGTCCAGCTATAAGTACAGCTGATTCTCTCAATGCTGTCCGGTAACGGCTGATTCTCTGTCGATGCTGTCCGGCTATGAGTACAGCTGATTCTCTCAACGCTGTCCGGCTACGGCTGATTCTCTGTCAACGCTGTCTGGCTATAAGTACAGCTGATTCTCTCGACGTCGTCCGGCAACGGCTGTATCTGTCGATGCTGTCCAGCTACGGCTGATTCTCTGTCGACGCTGTCCGGCTATGAGTACAGCTGATTCTCTCGACGCTGTCCGGCTACGGCTGATTCTCTGTCAACGTTGTCCGGCTATGAGTACAGCTGATTTTTCTCGACGCTGTCCGGCTACGGCTGATTCTCTGTCGACGCTGTCCGGCTATAAGTACAGCTGATTCTCTCGATGGTGTCTGGCTACGGCTGTATCTGTCGATGCTGTTCGGCTACGGCTGATTCTCTGTCGATGCTGTCCGGCTATGAGTACAGCTGATTCCCTCGACGCTGTCCGGCTACGGCTGTATCTGTCGACGCTGTCCGGCTTTGAGTACAGCTGATTCTCTCGATGCTGTCCGGCTACGGCTGATTCTCTTTCAACGCTGTCCGGCTATGAGTACAGCTGATTATCGCCACGCTGTCCAGCTACGGCTGTATCTGTCGACGCTGTCCGGCTTTGAGTACAGCTGATTCTCTCGACGCTGTCCAGCTATGGCTGATTCTCTGTCAACGCTGTCCGGATATGAGTACAGCTGATTCTCTCGACGCTGTCTGGCTACGGCTGTATTTGTCGATGCTGTCCGGCTATGAGTACAGCTGATTCTCTCGACGTTGTCCGGCTATGGCTGTATCTGTCGACGCTGTCCGCCTTTGAGTACAGCTGATTCCCTCGACGCTGTCTGGCTACGGCTGATTTTCTGTCGACGCTGTCCGGCTATGAGTACAGCTGATTCTCTGTCAACGCTGTCCGTCTATAAGTACAGCTGATTCTCTCGACGCTGTCCGGCTACGGCTGTATCTGTCGATGCTGTCTGGCTACGGCTGATTCTCTGTCGATGCTTTCCGGCTATGAGTACAGCTGATTCTCTCGACGCTGTCCGGCTATGGCTGATTCTCTGTCAACGCTGTCCGGCTATAAGTACAGCTGATTCTCTCGACGCTGTCCGGCTACGGCTGATTCTCTGTCAACGCTGTCTGGCTATGAGTACAGCTGATTCTCTCGACACTGTCTGGCTACGGCTGATTCTCTGTCAACGCTGTCCGGCTATAAGTACAGCTGATTCTCTCGACGCTGTCCGGCTACGGCTGTATCTGTCGATGCTGTCCAGCTACAGCTGATTCTCTGTCAACGCTGTCCGGCTATAAGTACAGCTGATTCTCTCGACGCTGTCCGGCTACGGCTGATTCTCTGTCAACGCTGTCCGGCTATAAGTACAGCTGATTCTCTCGACGCTGTCCGGCTACGGCTGTATCTGTCGACGCTGTCCGGCTTTGAGTACAGCTGATTCTCTCGACGCTGTCCAGCTATGGCTGATTCTCTGTCAACGCTGTCCGGCTATGAGTACAGCTGATTCTCTCGACGCTGTCCGGCTACGGCTGGATCTGTCGACGCTGTCCGGCTTTGAGTACACCTGATTCTCTCGACGCTGTCCGGCTACGGCTGATTCTCTGTCGACGCTGTCCGGCTATGAGTACAGCTGATTCTCTCGATGCTGTCCGGCTACGGCTGATTCTCTGTCGACGCTGTCCGGCTATTAGTACAGCTGATTCTCTCGACGCTGTCCGGCTACGGCTGATTCTCTGTCAACGCTGTCCGGCTATAAGTACAGCTGATTCTCTCGACGCTGTCCGGCTACGGCTGTATCTGTTTATGCTGTCCGGCTACGGCTGATTCTCTGTCGACGCTGTCTGGCTATGAGTACAGCTGATTCTCTCGACGCTGTCCGGCTACGGCTGATTCTCTGTCAACGCTGTCCGGCTATAAGTACAGCTGATCCTCTCGACGCTGTCCGGCTACGGCTGATTCTCCGTCAACGCTGTCCGGCTATGAGTACAGCTGATTCTCTCGACGCTGTCTGGCTACGGCTGATTCTCTATCAACGCTGTCCGGCTATAAGTACAGCTGATTCTCTCGACGCTGTCTGGCTACGGCTGTATCTGTCGATGCTGTCCGGCTACGGCTGATTCTCTGTCGACGCTGTCCGGCTATGAGTACAGCTGATTCTCTCGATGCTGTCCGGCTACGGCTGATTCTCTGTCAACGCTGTCCGGCTATGAGTACAGCTGATTCTCTCGACGCTGTCCGGCTATAGCTGATTCTCTGTCAACGCTGTCCGGCTATGAGTACAGCTGATTCTCTCGACGCTGTCCGGCTACGGTTGTATCTGTTGATGCTGTCCGGCTATGAGTACAGCTGATTCTCTCCACGTCGTCCGGCAATGGCTACGGATGACACTCTTAATGTCGTCCGGCTACGGCAGCTATGTGTATATAAGGGATCTGTTTATTCCGAGTCGTTTTATCGTAGGAGTCTCACACTGGATTAAGTCTAGTCACATGAATAAGATTCAATCCGAATCTACTAACTTCCTTAACTTTTGGCCAATTCAATCTATTCACCCTTATATCCACGTGCAACCCAGTACGAATATATAATCGCGCGGTGACGTGCCTGTACGATTTTTGAAGGTCGTCCTCGGCCCAGCGGGGGAAGGGTGCTGCGGAGATCGGGCGGTATGGAACGTGGATCGTAGATGTCGGCCGGAACACTCGAAGCAGGTGCCTGGATCGAGTCCGGTAATAGGTGAGAGTAAGGATTGCAGCTGGCCGTTGAAACCACATCAGCAAATGACTGCGGGTCGGCGTGTTGGCCTCTACGAGTCCGGATATACTCTCGGTATTTTAGCCGTTGCAGATGCAGTTGATCTTCTCGAGCTTCATGTTCGAAACGGGCCTGTTTGTTTGCCTGAATAAGCTGCTGTGTTTGCGGAGAGTCCAACTCTGCATCGTCAGGTATCACATGGGGAGGCTGTGCAGGAGCTCTCGATTTAAGAGGATGGCCAACCAGCCTTGAAGGTAAGGCGCTGTCGGCGTAGGCCTTGGTGGCAGTCGCAAGGAGTCGTGGAAGAAAGGGAACCACCAACGATGACAGCTGTGACGTCTTAGCTAAAGCCACCCTGAGATCTTCTACTGTAGTAAGTGAGCCAGCCATCGACACTATGTGTTCGATGTACGAGTCTGGCAGGAATTTTTACGGCGTATACGGGATGAACTGGCTACCTCCTGCAAGCTCCTCCCATATCTGAAGCCGAAACTCCCGGAGGGCCTGGTGGACTTTCAGACGCTGCAATTTGGTGATATTGCACCGGCGTTGATGGACGGGTCGCTCTTCGTTATCTGAGTCAGAGTTGTAGCCTGACACGATCGGTGTAGACTGGGTTGCCATCTGATCAGGGGGTAAAAGACGCATCAGGCTTCGTACGGCATCATTATCGTCATGCCGGGCACGGAAAGCGGCTAGGTGGTAATCACAGCATGTCGGCACACTGCTGTTTGACATCGAGTATTGGCTTGGATTGTACCCGGCATCGTCAAAGAGAGTAAGCAGTACGGCACGGCGACATCCTTCGATATTGATCAACCACGTGATTCCACGACATGAAGTAGGATATCCACGCCTTCGGACTGGTCTGCGTTGGTAGTCGGGGTCAACAGAGACAATAGAACCACTATCGTCATCTTCCGACTCAGCGTCTTTGTCGGGAAGGTGCGACTGTTCTGCCAGGGAAGCGTTATCGGAATCGCTCTCGTCTTCATGTGAGTTTACTGCTGAGAGAGCCTTGGTGTCTTTCTCTGGAGGATAAACATCAAAAGGCACCATGGGGATATTCAAGGGATCTTCAGGAGGTGTCATACGGAAAGTTCCTTTGGACCAAGATTCAACTGCCTTAATGCATTCAATGACACGTGAGTCGGTCAAACCACAGCTTGCATGCGTCTTGTAGATGGCCAACATTGGATCTGATCGGTAGTTGATAACGTAGCTGTTACTGTGGTATAGGATAAACACACCTTGCATCCCGAATCTTCTGGATCCACGTCCAAGCCTCTGGAGGACTGCCGAGATATTCAAATGAACTCCTACCCGCCACTCCACCACCCGCTCGATGTAAGGGAAGTCGATACCCATGCCGGCCACTTCAGTCGCAAATAGGATACGACATAACCCAGTCCGGAAAGCATTCATCACCACCCATCGTCTTTTGGCAGAGAGGACAGTGCTGCACTCGCAAAAAAGGAAGTGAAAATGACTTGTGGCTAACCACGAAGCGGGTACACGTCTCCAGAATTCATCGCATGCCTGCTTCGCGTCGGGCCTACTGTCCATGAACACGATAGTCTGCGGTATGTCGGCTGGATGCTCGATGTCCTCTGGTAGGAGATAGTAGAGGTTTCTATGGTCCTTTGTGCCATGTAATATCGGCTTGACAGCGATGAAAACGTTCGGACGATCGACACTTCTATGGATGAAGGATACGTTTGGTCCCAGGTTCATTGTACGGTGTACAAATCGTCGGGTGTAGGCCATCATCGTAGCTGAGCATAACATGAAAGAGGCATGGTTGAAGGTGTAACGCATATTGGCAAGGTGACCATAAGAAGTGCGGAATGTTCTCCATTGGTGAATCAAATAAGCTTCATCGACGACGACGCAGAACACCGCTTCAACAAATCTTGTCCTGTATGCAGTCATACTTTACCATAGACCATTAGATCCATGACAAAACTCTGGCTGAAGGAAAACGAGATGGAACTCCCCCTGTCGAACCTTGTTGACCAGTTCCAGATCCGCTTGAATAGTCTGTTCCGAAATCTGCACAGCCTTGATAGCTAGTCGAGCGGCACCTGCAACCTGGTCATCCATCAAAGCAAGGAGTGGAGATATGACAATTATGCTGCCTGGACGTGCGAAAAGGGCCAGTAGGAAGCACATTGTCTTTCCGGTTCCTGTGGCAGTTACCACGTAAGTATCGCAGCCACAAAGAATCTCAGCCGCTGCAGCCACCTGCCACTCGTGTTGTTGTACTTCGATTCGGTTGGGATTGTCACGAGATGCATCGTTTTTCTCGAGAATCACGTGGCGAATGGATTCACGAGCAGCCAATGTCAAATCATCAGGTAATGCCATCGCAACGGTACAAAGCCTACCCATATCCTTCACATGGGCATCGCGCAGGCAGCCATCGGGGTAAGCGGGGTAGGCCCTTGCTTCATCTTCCTCGTCGTGCGATGAGGGGTCCAGCGCCAGCGGTGTGCTTACCGGGCGATTGGGTAGTGACTCTTCATCGGAGAAACCTGCAGGCGAATTTGTCCATATCATGCAATCAACCCTGATTTGTTGGCTCGCATCGGCTGGTAAGGTGTGATTATCGTTGAAGCCGTTATCGATATCCATCCGTCCGGTTGTATCGTTGTGATATATAGCGCCGTTGATGTAGGATGAGTGGTGGGGAAGTTGGCTACAAAAAAGTGGACTCACATCTCTCTTTTTGGAGTGCAGAGCCTCAAACTAACAGCACCAGATGTTTGGGCAGCATTGGTTAGACCCCAAGACAAGTATCACCAGTTGAGTGAGAAAGCACAATGCTGCACCACGAACGATATACAAGAGTGGATAGAAGATCTGAAGAAACAGACCAGAAAGCCATCTGTGGCCGGATGACAATGAGAGTGTCAGCCGTTGCCTTAACCAGACGACATCGGGAGTGTGATCCATAGCTGTAGCCAGACGACATCGAGGGTGTTAGCCGTAGCAGGACGACATCGAGGGAGTGTCAGACATGGCCATAGCCGGACGACGTCGAGAGAGTGTCAGCAGTTGCCGTGGCGGGACGACATTGAGAGAGTGGCAGCCGTGGCACTCATTGTGGATAGCACCTGTGGAGGTTCATTTTCCATACAAATATGTTAGAAAAATCACTTTGCGCTTGGTACAGACCTGTCTGAGACTCACGTTGACCTGGCAGCCAGAGAAATTGTAGAACTGATACTAAAGAACGATTTCCAATGCCTCACGGTGGCCGCTTTAGATGTGGGGTGGCTGCGGTAGGCGCAATGTCCGGTTTCCCATACAAATATGCTAAAAATATGACATTTTGGCTGCTGCAGACATGTCCGAGACTCACCTTGGCCTGGAAGCCAGAGAAATTGTAGAACTGATACTGAAGAACGATTTCCAATGCCTCACGGTGGCCGCATTAGATGTGGGGTGGCTGCGGTAGACGCAATGTCCGGTTTCCCATACAAATATGCTAAAAATATGACATTTTGGCTGCTGCAGACATGTCCGAGACTCACCTTGGCCTGGCAGCCAGGGAAATTGTAGAACTGATACTGAAGAACGATTTCCAATGCCTCACGGTGGCCGCTTTAGATGTGGGGTGGCTGCGGTAGACGCAATGTCCGGTTTCCCATACAAATATGCTAAATATATGACATTTTGGCTGCTGCAGACATGTCCGAGACTCACCTTGGCCTGGCAGCCAGGGAAATTGTAGAACTGATACTAAAGAGCGATTTCCAATGGCTGGCGGCGGCTGATTTAGATGTGGCATGGCTGCGGTAGACGCAATGTCCGGGTTCCTAGTCATAGCCTGACAGCGTCGACAGATACAGCCGTAGCCGGACAGCATCGACAGATGTAGCCGTAGCCGGACAGCGTCGAGAGAATCAGCTGTACTCATAGCCGGGCAGCGTCGACAGATACAGCCGTAGCTGGACAGCGTCGAGAGAATTAGCTGTACTCATAGCCGGACAGCGTTGACAGAGAATCAGCCGTAGCCGGACAGCGTCGAGAGAATCAGCTGTACTCATAGCCGGACAGCGTCGACAGATACAGCCGTAGCCGGACAGCGTCGAGAGAATCAGCTGTACTCATAGCCGGACAGCGTCGTCAGAGAATCAGCCGTAGCCGGACAGCGTCGAGAGAATCAGCTATACTCATAGCCGGACAGCATCGACAGAGAATCAGCCGTAGCCGGACAGCATCGACAGATACAGCCGTAGCCGGACAGCGTCGAGAGAATCGGCTGTACTTATAGCCGGACAGCGTTGACAGAGAATCAGCCGTAGCCGGACAGCGTCGAGAGAATCAGCTGTACTCATAGCCAGACAGCGTCGACAGATACAGCCGTAGCCGGACAGCGTCGAGAGAATCAGCTGTACTTATAGCCGGACAGCGTTGACAGAGAATCAGCCGTAGCCGGACAGCATCGAGAGAATCAGCTGTACTCATAGCCGGACAGCGTCGACAGATACAGCCGTAGCCGGACAGCGTCGAGAGAATCAGCTGTACTCATAGCCGGACAGCGTTGACAGATATAGCCGTGCCAGATCCGTTACAGCACATCCCAGTTGTTACACCCTAGTATAATGGGCTAACAGCTCAACGAGAATGTAATAGATATTTGGCGCAGAACGTTGATGGTCTCTCGAGTGACACTCTCCAAACGTCGACGGTCTTGCGAATGCCACCCCGAAATGTCGTCGGTCTCGCGAATGCCACCTCGCAACGTCGTCGGTCCCGCGAATGCCACTCTCCAAACATCGACGGTCTCGCGAATGCCACCTCGCAGCGTCGTCGGTCTTGCGAATCCCACCTCGCAACAGCGTCGGTCCCACGAATGCCACGCCACAACGGCGACGGTCTCTCAAATGACACACTCGTCCGCGACAACAGCGCTGACAGCGCCGGACATTGACAGCGCCGACAGCGCCGACGTCAACGGCGCCGGCAGCGTCAGACAAGTGACAGCCTGACACCTACTCCAAGGAATTGGGAAACACACAAAGAGCGCGAGAGTCTAGACAGGAGGCAAGAGTGGAAGTAGGACCGCGGCGGCCAAAGTGGTTTGCCGGGGACTACTCCGCAGTGGCAAAGCGGCCCCAATGTGACCCATAGAAGCTATGGGAACGACGTGGTTCGCAGCAGCACCGTATCTTGTCGTTGGTACCGGTCAGGACAAGTACGCTCTGGGCCTAGGCCCACGTTTACCTTGGCTTCGGCTGGTGCATACGTGAGTGGATTCCTGAGGGCAAAGAAGTATGGAATAGGCATGCGCTTGCGCGACGCTGAGGACAAAGGAAACGGATCGGCTTGCGCGCCGAGGACAAAGGAAGCGAATTGGCATGCGCGTACGCGCTGAGGAAAAAGAGAAGGAATTGGCATGCGCGCAGCGCTGAGGGAAAAGAGCGGGAATTGGATGAGTGGCGCGCCGAAGACAAAGAGTACGGATTGGTATGCGCTTGCGCGGCGCTGAAGACAAAGAGAAGGAATCGGCTTGCGCGGCGCTGAAGACAAAGAGAAGGAATCGGCTTGCGCGCTGAGGAAGAAGGGAAGGAATTGGCATACGCGTAGCGCTGAGGGAAAAGAGCAGGAATTGGATGTGTGGCGCGCCGAGGACAAAGAGTGGGATCGGTATGCGCATACGCGGCTCTCCATTCCTGAAGACAAGGTGAAAGGATAGAGGACGGTGGTAGCGTAGGTCGACTCCGCTCTTATAGACGTTCGGCGCGCCGCGCAAAGGGGAGGACAGAGAGAGAGAACCTGTAACGACACCCCTTAGACTACTCCGCTGTGAATTATCGAAAACCTGACTAAGATATCGATTCTACCGTGACTCCGGTGACGCGTCAGCACCCCAGTCTCACACCAGTATTACCAAAAGACGAGCTATCAAAGCCACTGTTGTTATTGCCATCCAATCTATTACCAGTATCACTGAATGACTAGTGGCTACAAAGCTATGCGTTGCCGCTGCAATCCACATCCATTTCCAAACTGTGATTATCCCTTTGTCCAGTCACTTCTATGTTGCACTCATTGACAGCTCTTTCCAACTCCTTCATCCACCCATCTATGTCTTCATCAGGAACATAGGGAGCCACTGGTTTTTTTTGCCTTGAAGCTAGAATGATCTCAACAACACCTCCATAGATGGCCTTCTCACTTCCAACATCGAACATATCCACCGTCTCCCTCACACCTACTTTTGCACCATCTGGACCCACTGAGCATCTTCCTGGTTGCGGTGTAAGGATCTTTTCTCGGAGTAGCGTATTCATCACCAGTAGGATGTCACTGTTGGCCTTCAGACTAGAATGGCGTATTCCACCAGTCGTGATACCCAAACTCTTGAACGTTGAGCGCTTCATCTTCCTATACGGGACCACATTTGGAGAGACAACCTCCCGGTGGAACTTCTGACTCTGCCAGGTGTCTCGCGGGTTGTAGCTATCGGAAATATCACGGTTGACATGCTCGAGACACTCGTCGATGCCAGTGAATCGTCGGCCTGTGCAGATTACGTTGTTCCGAATATCGATATAGTTATGTTCTGGCGTCCAGACGTACTTCTGATCGAATGCACGTTCCAACAGGAGCTGTGCATATTTTGACTTTCCGCAGCCATGAAAGCATAGCAGCATCAGCTTAATATCCATCTCTAGCCTTCCCACACTGCCACTGCGCATCGATTGTTGGAAGTCCACAGCGACCAATGCTTGCGTCATGAAGAGAGTTGCATTCTCGAGGACCTTGTCCCTTTCTGCCAATGTGTGTTTCCACAGAAAAGCTACTTTTCCGGATTCCTTGGTAAGTTTTACCTCGTCTTGGTTTCTATCGGCCTTTCTCTTTGACAGGATTCTTTCCCGCTGAACTTCATACTCTGCCAGCACCTTCTCCGAAGCCATTTTGCGCTGCCAGGCCACTTTACCCAATCCAAAGTAATAGCCGACCACGCTGCTTACCAGGGGCCACCAATCATTGGTCTGCACCCACCTCTTCAAGTCTATAGCAGATGATATCTGCCTCCCTGCAAGCAATGTTACTCGACTCATTAAAGCGGCAGCTACATATCCTCTCAGGACATGGTCAATGAGCCGATACGATACCTGGAAGTCCGAGGCCATTTTCATCAGCAAAAAAATGAAAAGTTGCAGTATATTGCTTTTTTTACAGGTGAGACATAAATTTGAACTAATATTTCTCAAGGTTTGAGCTAAAAGTAAAGCACTTTTTTTTTTTTAAATCCTTACGGGAGCAAAATATAACTTCTCCTCTTATGGGAGTTAGCGATGCTTACGGGAGCTACGGGAGCTACGGGAGCTCCCTAGGAATTCTGAAATTTTTTGCTGATGTTGTTGGCTCTTGATCTGCCGAGAATTGCCGCAAACCGAGACAAGCAGCCTGGATCACGACCTCCAGTAGTATGGCCCCAATTGCATCTCATCACGGTATTGACCTTAGCCATTGAAGTGTATAGGAACCCCAGTTTGCCGATGGCGAATGTAAATTGATCCATATTAGCCTTGGGTACCCTCATTTCTTTGAGAGCTGTCAGGTTCTTGAGGGTGAGCTGGTCACCATAACAGAATAACACGTGGTTCTGGTCTATCAACTGACCTGGTGACATTCCGACGTATTCGAGTAGCGTTTCAAGTACAACACCCGTTCCATCAATAGTCGTCTCGTCCAGGGGCATTGTCGGACACGTGTGGAATTGCGGTTTATACTGATCCAGTTGAAGGTAGTCCGACATGGACGTAGTGTCCCATTGGATACTTTTTCCATCAAGTTGATATTCCTTCATGGCTTCGCCACATATCATAGACAATACTTCAACGACTAATTCCCCTGCAATCTTTGGAATATGTGCCTTCAACGTTTCCACCTCAAGGAAATCCGATGGATTTACCTCCAATACCGAATAGTTGATGTCCTGGAATAGCAGATTTCGAGGAAGGCCCACGCCTTTCATGGTACAGGCCACCATCACATTGGCATACGTATCCTTTTCTGTCTCCGAAGCACCAGCAGGAGGTGGGGGAAGGTGTAAGGGAAGTACCAAGCTGGAAGTATTCTGTTGGATCTTAGACTCTTGATTGAGAACAGTCTCCTCGGCCTTACGGTCGAACCTCACTAGATTATCCCAGCACACCGCAATCGGACAGGACTGGAATTTGTTTGCTAGAGCCACTCGATCAGAGAATGCATTCTCTTTCAACCAATATGTTGATGTGTCATAGGCATTGCAGAGCCCACATGCTGCAAGAAAGGTATGCATTCTCTTCGGCACCTTCATAGCGTGCATGAATATGCCCATTCGACCAGTTATACCGTTGTTGCGTTGTGACCTCGATGCCATAATGATCGACATGGCCATAATAGACATCATTCTCTTCGGTCTCGGCTTATGGTTCCGTCCAACTGGAACTTGTTTGGCGTACTCATCGATATCATCTGCCCCAACCAGATCATCCTCCGAGTCGGACGCCACCATATCGAGTCGATTTCCACCTTCTCCATGATCGGCCACAACTTCATCGAATTCCTCCTCAAGTTCTTCTGGTGTCAATGGTTCCCCGATAGGCTACATCTGTAATGGCTGCATACCAGCATCGACACAGCACAGAATTCGTAGAAGGCCAAAAAATATGGATGCCTTCTCCAGGTATAACTTCTCATACTGCAGTAGGTTGAACTCTTCACAAAGCTGCGACGAGACTTCCTGCGGCCTCATGTGGATCTGAGGATCTTTGCCAACAGCAATAATCTCCAAGCGAAGCATCCGGGTGATGACCATACTGAAGTAAGGGCCAAAGTCTTCATATAGCTGTTTGTTACGGACCGCCATCTGCCACTTGCTTAATGCGTAATCTGAGTTGTCCAGTATGGCCTTGAAGATACGCACCATTCTCTGGTCCTTGAAGAAAATGCCCCGGGATATCTTGGCGAAATGGGTATCACTGGCGAAGTAGGCTTCCAAGAACGTGCACACAGTAAGACGATGTCGTCGCAAGCACTCCAATACATCAGGAAAAAAATTGAAAGTTGAAATATATTACTTTTTTTACAGGTGAGACATAAATTTGAACTAACTTTTCTCGAGGTTTCAGCTAAAAATAAAGAACTTTTTTTTTTTCAAATCCTTACGGGAGCTATGGGAGCTACGCGAGTACCCTAAGAATTCTCAAATTTTTTGCTGATGTATGTCTATAAGCTTCTCGTCCATCGTTGGGGATTACTTACGTAGGTGTAGGCTATCGATGGTTCTTGAGGGAGGTTCTAGGAAACGTAAAGTTGACGATTACAAGTCGCGATTTTGTTTTGTTGTGGGTACTAAATTTTTTTTGGTGTGGTCTTCTAAAGTAGGTACTTACATTTTATCTCGTTAGCCAGTTCTCCCAGACCCAATACTAGTGAGTAGTAATATTGCCGAGGAACGAGGCTAATATTACGTGCGACTGGATTGGGTCTGGTGCGAGACAAAGCAAGGAGGAATCGCGAGGTAATGCTTTTCATTTGGGCTCTGTCGAACCGGCTAACACCTTTACAGTTCAGTCACCTCTTACGCCATGGGACGGAAAACTTCGACCCCCATCCGTCGTCGAACGGTCGACAGAAGAGGAGTTCATGGGTATTGGTCGCTCCGCGCGCCTGTGGGAAATCACAAGTGTTACCGAAGCGAAGCGGGATGAAGACATCAAGAGTGAGAATTCTAGAGCGGTGTGTGACCCGAAGGCGATCGCTAATTACTGCAGACGGAATACTTCCAGCTCCACCCGTCGTCGAAGGCTGGACAGCACAGGAGTTGTTCGACTTCGGCGTACGACAGCAACAAGCTCTTACCGAGTCAACTCAAGGACCTACGGCAAGAACGAGTTGAGGTGCACATCAAACTTCAACACCTGGCAGAGTTTTGCGGGGAGGCAGGCGACAGCGACCCCGCTTTTTTCATTGTTGACCAGGCAAATGCACTCGATGATGAAACTGTACGTGGGTCGCATCGATTTAGTAACGAGAGGAAAAAGATGGTTCGCGAGTTGTTGGACGCGAGTAGTGCATCTCATTTGAAATTCGAAAGCTCAACCGCCAATTACAAGCACGCTTGGGCGAATTCGAAACGCCAAACGCCCGAAAAACGTATCGGTCTCTACTGTGGTTTGGACAAGGTATCCGCCTGCCTGTCGATCAGATTTTGCACATTGCTAACTGGTAATAGGAGGAAATGAAGGCTTGGTGGACTACCGGAGCTGCTGCACGCACTCGATGATGAAATCGTGGTGCACGCTCGATGCAGCCAAATGGAGAGATTATCCCACCGATCAGCCTGGGAAATGGCCTGGTATCCAGGGGAAGCCTTCCGGTGAAGTACGTGGCAAGCGGTTGAAATAAGTTTGCTTTCACTTTCCTTTCTTTGGAGGACGCACGCTCCCGTGGTTTTGCTGCATCGCCACGCACGCACCGCAATTCCCAGTGTCATTTCGACTGGATCGAGCAGCAAGTCGTGTTCTTCGCGAAGGAATTGCGAGACGTGGGGGTGCAAAATCTATCTCGTTCGTGGGAGGGCTGCGAATGACGGTTCGAATCGTGCAGAGGTCGGCCTGCGAACGTGATGGTTTGTCAGGAAGAGGCCTGGTGGGCGGTGACGCGACGCGATGCGGCTCGAAGGGTTGAGGCTGAAAACCAAGAGTGCAGGGATGAGGTGCAGCAGCGGGGCGAACAATGGCGGGTACGGCGGTGTGAATATATGGATTACGGATTGGCAGGGCGTTCCACCCGGGCTCATAATTGCCTGACGGCTCGCCCGACGGATTGCCTGTCGGCTTTCTTGGCGGATCGCTCACCGGCGCGCTCCTTCCTACCGCTCCCCCGACGGCTTGCCCGACGTACTACTTGTCGGCTCACCGTTCCCTCCGCTCGCCGGTGGCTTGCCCAACGCCTCGCCCGATGAATCCCTTGTCAGCTCGTTCGTCGTCAGCGCACTGGTTTCTTCCGCTCGTTAACGGCATTCCCGGCACCTTGAGCGACGGATTGCTTGATGATTCCCCGGTTCGCACTAGGCTGCCTGCGGGTAAGCACCCCCGCGCCCAAGCCAGCACCCGCCCCCGAGATAAGGCCCAGTTCTTTATATACCTCCAGCAATAGAAATCTGGCGGGCTTGCGCCTGGGCGGCATTCTTTCTCTATCATTCTCTATGGTTCGCTTTCACTTTCTTTCGCTGCGACGTTGCAGAGGTATTTTCGTCAATGGGGGCAATAAAATTATGCACGGTCGTCCGGCGTCTCGCTTCTACCTGATAGTTTATGTACCTCGCAAAGTTCGGTGACATTCACTCCTAGGATGCCCTTTTTCAATCACAGATAGAAAATCCTCGTGGCTCGTGTGTGGCCGAGTTTTTTTCTCGTACGTGGATGACGTAGTCTACCCCACCATTTTTTTCGGCGCTCAGAACTTAGTTGGTGCCAAGACCGTAACTGGGCTTGGCTGCAGACCCGCATGACCTGCAGCGGGACGATCTTCTCGTTCCCCACCTTTCCACAACCACCTCCACAGCCAGCTCCACATCTACAACCGCACCAACGCTACCTCCATCTCTTCCACAACGCGCCACCTCTACATCCCATACTATTGATCCACTCTCTCGTTTTCCCCTCTCCGCCTACCGCATACACATTATGGCTACAGACATCCCGATGGTAGATGCCGC
>Ga0307508_10002089_pt1 | contig 21533 bp, 28 predicted proteins | sample 9_EM_MG_FD_203089 | JGI IMG/M metagenome (GOLD analysis project Ga0307508, IMG submission 203089) | Populus trichocarpa ectomycorrhiza microbial communities from riparian zone in the Pacific Northwest, United States - 9_EM | ecosystem: Host-associated > Plants > Roots > Unclassified | place...
TACGCCTTGGTTGCATATATAGAGATTGTGGTCTGCCGATGCCTTGTGGAAGCCAATAGAGAGAAGAAAGCCATCGATCGATTGGTGCCAGAGCCTTGGAGCTTGCTTGAGTCCATACAACGCCTTCTTCAGCTGTAGGAAACCTGTCCTCGGCAATTCGGACAACCAGTCAATGCTTTCAGGTAACTCTGCATAGACGACCTTGTCGATTTCGGGATTGAGAAATGCAGTAACCACAACGAGATGATCACTATTCCAGCTGTTGTATGCCATAAAGCACCTCTGGATCCCATATTCTCCAAATCTTTGTGGTATTGTGAACATAGCCAAGCATCATGCATGGCGTGGAACGAGCTCCCATTTTGGTGTCGATCCTTTGTTCCTTTGGAATCCGTCTGTAGGCAAGGCAGCCAAACCTTCGTAGATGGTGCAGCTTCAGCTTGTCATCTTCCGTGTGATCGGTGTCGGCGTTGGCATTGATATTGGTCAAGTGCCGTTGTAACCGGCGATGTCGGTGTAGCATTTCATAAGGCGACTTGCCATCGAGTGCGCAGCTAGGTGTTCGTTCCTGTAGGTAGCTTGCGGTTCGAATCGCTTCTGCCCAGAATTGCTTCGGTGCTTGCGAATCGAGCATCATTACTCTAGCCTTCTCCGTGAGAGTACCGATCATCCGCTCAGCAATGCCATTTTTGTGCTGCGTATACGGTGGCAAGGGTTCGAAACTGATACCACTTCCCGCAAGAATTCTTCGGAACAGCGTATTGTCGTATTCTCCTTAACCGTTGTCACATCGTAACCGTTTGATGGTATAGTCCCAACTCTCAATTCTTACCTTGAAACTTTGGAACGCCGAAATACAGGACTCTGCGTGTTTGTCTAAAAGGATGTAGACAGTTGTGTGATGGGTATAGTCATCGATAAACACAATGAAATGTGGACCTCCGCTGTGTGACTTGGTGTTAAAGGGGCCACAGGTATCGGAATGGACAAGCTCGAACAGTGTTGTTGTCTGTGAAATATATTCCTTTTAATGATTTAGTCGCTTAAAAAAGAAAAAAATCAAATACTGGAACTCGAATGATTTTTCGCTCGTGTTTTGCAGGTATGCAGACCTCGCAGATGTCTGTCGGTACGTAGCCGTCAACTAGCGATTTCATCGATACGTGGTTTAGGTGTGCCAAATGCTTGTGCCACAGGTGGGACTTGGCGGTTGAAAGAAGCACAAACGAATTCGATCGATCAGACTGAAATGCTAGAGGATTCGACCGAGTGAGAAATGCGAACGGATTGCGATCAGAATAACGAGAATTGATCAATTCGACTTGAAATATCTGTCCGTTTCGGCTGCCTGTCATGACCGTGACATTGGAATCTTGAGTAGAGCACTTGCCATTACCAAATTTTGTATGGTATCCTTGAGAATCAAGTTCTGTGACCGACAATAGAGAATAACAAAATGAAGGTGTATGCAGTGCATCGATTTGATGATCCTGCACTCGTACAGAGCCGTGAGGAGTTGCAAAGATGCAGGTTTTGTTGCCCAATTGAATTCGGATCGGATTGGGAAGATGCTCATAGGTATTGAAATCGAAGTCGTTTCCATTATGCATATGATGTGAGGCACCTAAGTCAATAATCCACGTCGAAGGTAATACCTCTGCGGTGAGCGTATAATGGCCAATATTCAAGCTGCTAGCAACGAAAGCATACGAGGGCGCGCCGGATTGTCCGAGCGTGACTTGTCTGGCCAGTCCGGGTGCGCCAGATTGTTCAGGCACAACTTGTCCGGCTAGTCATTGCTGGTTTTCATACATCTCCTCAACCTGGTTGGACGATGACGATTTATCTTCAATGGCTAGCAGTGCTCTTCCATTTCCTTTGCCGTTGCCGTTGCCATTGCCGTTGCCGTTGCCATTGCGGTTTCTTCTGATTTGGTCGACCCGTTTCTTCAATTCGCATTCATTGCGCATATGACCGGTTTCACCACAATGATAACAGATGACATCATTCTCATTGCTGCTGGTATCTCGCATACGTTTGCGTGACTGTGTTTGCTGTTGTTGGCTCTGATCCTTTTGCCGCTTCCAACAGTCTTTGGTGGTATGGTTGTCCTTGCTGCAATATGTACAGCTCTGATTCTTTGTCCCTTTTCCACCGTGTCCGCCTTGACCTCCATAACCGCCACGACCTCTACAACCTCATCAGCCACCACGACCTCCATGACCACGAGTGTAGAGGCCTGTTCCTGACTTCGAATCGACTACTGCAGCTGCAGCTTCTCCCTTGTTTTCTTCCTCGGTCTCCTTGAGTACAGTAATGAGGTTTGGAATGGTGACACCAGGTGTTCGTTTAAGGTAGCCAATGGTGGTCTTGAATTCGGGTGGTACGGTAGTGTAGACGTGGGTTCGTAGGGCTTGTTCTGTGATTTCTTCCATTGAGCCTTGAAGTTGAAGTTGAAAAGCTTGTAGTCGAGCGACATAGACACTAATACACTCTCCGACAGTAGGCTGTGCATTCTGAAACTGTACGACAATAGCAGTACGTCCGATGTATAAAGTCGTCAGGTCGAGTCTTTCCTTCAGGATTTGCCACATCTCGCTTGGATTAAACAGTCCATTTAGGTAAATGGCTGCTTCATCGGTACAGATGAAACGAATGGCCGATATTGCGTAGGCTCGTCGCTTTTGGTAGTCGGCTGTTGCGGTCCTTGCAGCGGTTGTATTGCGAGCCCCAGGTTCATCTTCTTCTCCGTTGACGATCGTATAAGCACCCATCGTCTGCAGAATGACAGTCACATTGCCTTTCCAGATAGCATAGTTTGTATTGCTTAACTTCTTGATAGAGCCGAACTTTGACGTGTAGTAGGTCTTTGACGACTAGTCATTGTCAGAAGACATTTTGGGTGACGCTGTGTAATGCGGAGTAGGTAAATCAGCGAATCGGCAGAAAAGTATGAAGATGAGATTTTTCAACCGAGCGTGAGGATAATAATCAATAGATTAAATGGATATGGATTCGAGAGTGGTATTGCGCTGACCCGGGCTCATTACCTGTCAAGATTATGATGGAAGTTTGATGGAACGATGAAGTCTTGTGTTTATTGTCTTATCTTAGAGAGAAAGGCAGGAAAAGTGAAAAGTCTGAATACACGTATATGACGTGATTCTACACGTGACAAAGCTGAACGAGTGAGATATTGCAATAGCATATATAGGTGCGGGGCAGGGTGAGATCTCGCTACTCAGGCTAACTATTCCTCGGGGGATGGTAAGACCCCCACTGGGGCATGGGCTCACTCTGGGCTCTTATTGGTCCTGGTCAGTGCTTACAATAAGGTGAGATCCAGGGGTCCAATTGGTACCGCAGAATTCCCTCGGTTCTGGACCGAGTTATATCCTGCAGCCTGATAGTCTCTGTAGTTTGGTTGCTATGACAATCGAGCTCCCTGGAGAGTCTCGACCGAGCTCCTTGGGGAGTCTCATCCTAACTTCCTTCCTCTCACGCTCTGGTTTGCTGTGGCCCCTCTCTCCGGAGTTAATCCTTACAACCGGTTCTCGGCCGTAACCTTTAACTCCATCTCATCTCCCGCCTAGACTCTCTAAGACCTGTCCTGCAAGAATAGCTAGCTACCAGTACGTATCTCCCCCCCCCCTCCGTATGTTCCTCTCCAAGAGTACGTACTCAGCTCGTGATATTCCTTAGGTGTAACACATTCGCCTTTTCCACCTGACCATCTGACTGCGGGTGGTATGCTGTAGACATCTGAAGCTTAATCCCGAGTTGTGAACACAACGATTGCCAGAAGCTGAAGGTAAATCAGGTGTCCCAATCAAATACGATCGATACAGGTAGCCCCCGTGACCGAACGTAACTGTCAATGAATGCCATTGTGAACTTTTCTGCGGTGAGCTCAGCTTTTCTAACAGGAATCCAACGTGCTGACTTCATCAGGGGATCGATAATTGTCGCTACAGTATCATAACTGGCTTCCGACGTCGGTAACTTGGTAACAAAATCAATATTCACCCGTTCCACGCGTTTGAGTGGAATCGGTTGTGTCTGCAGAAGTCCATTCGGCCTGGCATTCTTGTACTTGATTCGGTGGCATACATCACATCTGGCAATCCATTCTGCGACCGAATCCGTCATCTTTGGCCAGTAGTACCGAGACCCAACCACTGCTGCTGTCTTTACGATGCCGCTATGTCCACCGCCCAGAATAGCGTCGTGTGCTTCTTGTATCACATCCATTCTCAAGAATTTTGGGATACATAACCTTCCGCCTGATGGCTTGTTATACAGCAGGCCTTCTTCAAGTGTGTACAACTTTGCTTGTTCCTTAACACAGCGAGACTGCTTCGAACGTGTCTATTTGTTCTCGTTTTCATTACTATTGCTCAAATATTCTAGAACTGGACCGAAAATTGTGTCCTCCCCATAGCCTTTTCAAACATTGTTCACCCACTCGGTTGATGCTTATACACACATTTCGATGACTTTGAGGTACTGCGGATCGACCTTTGGCTGCTCTCCCTGCGTGTAAGCAATCTGGCTGAGTGCATCTGCCACAACATTCGCTGCTTCAGGAAAGTATTTGACCTTGTAGTCATGCTGTTGGAGCCTGTCAAGGTGACGCCACTGACGGCTCGTCAGCTTATTTTGTCCAAGGATATGCTGCAATAATGCATGATCCGTATAGATGGTGGTACGTTTCCAACAATGAACGTAGCAGACCCAATGTTCCAGATTTGCGTTGATTGCAAGGAGCTCTCAGTTGTATGCTGGATACCTCGTCTTGACCGCCTGGAGCTTCCTTGAAAAGTATCCCAGCGGCCGCTCCACCAACCTTCCTTCATACAGCTTCTTTTGTGCCAGAACACCTCCAATTGCAGTATCCGAGGCGTCAGTTCGCAGGATGAAATCAGCCTCCGGATCTAGAGTTGCCAAGACCAGTGCAGATATCAAATCCTTCTTGAGATCCTCAAACTGATCCACATGCCGGCTAGTCCAGATGTAGTCGTTCTTGGGTTTTGCGGTGAGGTCTTGTAGCAGACAAGCCCGATGGGTGAATTTCGGGACAAATTTCCTGTAGTAGCCGGCTAACCCGAGGAATCCACAAAGTTCCATTGGTGTTTTGGGTGTTGGCCAATGCCGTACTACCCTGACCTTCTTTTCCTCAGTGTGAATGCCATGTCTATTTACTCTGAAACCAACGAAAGACATTACCAGCATACCAAACACGCACTTGGCCTCATTCAGATGTATCCGGGTGTTCTGTAATGCCTGAAGCACACCTTCCACATGTGACTTGTATTCTCCCACTATTCTTGAAAAGATCAGGACATCGTCCAGATACACGATTTCATTTCGGCGATGCAGATGTAATATTCTGTACATCATACGCATAAACGCAGCTGGTGCATTTGCAAGTCCGAACCGAATGACTTTATACTCGTAGAATCCGTCTGGTGCTATGAATACGGTCTTGTGGCAGTTGTCTGAATGCAGTCGGACCTGGTGGTATCCACTCGCGAAGTCCAACTTGGTAAAAACGCGTGCCCCATGGAGCTTATCCAGCAAGTCCTTGATATACAGCAACAGATACCGATCTTTGGCCGTTATCGAGTTCAACCCACGGTAATCAACACACATTCAGAGCGTGGTGTCTGGCTTATTCACAAAGATTATCGGTGCTTCGTAATGTGAATGTGAGTCCATCACCCACTCGTTTGTGAGTAACTTCTCGATCTGTCCCTCGAATTCCATCCTTTCAGACTGTGTCATCCGGTATGGCTGTCGGTGTGGAATTTTTGCCATCAGATCGGTATGGATGCGGGAATCACTATCTCCTGGTGGCGGTACGCTGCTTGGTGGCTGAAAGAGGTTGTCAAAATCCAGACAGATTTGAACTCTCCACTTCCCCAGGTCTGCCAAAACAGATCCATTCTCACCGAATACCTTGCCCACCCGTCACTCACAGATGTCGATCACGAATATTCTGTCGCCACTGGATTTTGCCATTGCCCGTCACGTCTTGTTTGCGGATATCAGGTTGATGGATGCCGCTTGAGCTACCACTTCGCAGTGGTTGTGAACTTCCCAGTAGCAGCCCTGGTACGGTCGAAGTCCTTTTAAGGAAAGCCTGGGTACGAATGTCACAAATCGAATGCAGCGGACTCCTAGGCGCCGCGGCCGGGGCAGCCCTCACCCTTGCCACCCTTTGGCTTGGCCTCATCACGGCTGCCGCAGCCACGGTCATCCTCCATGCTTAGGTGCTTCAATCAATCTCCACCATATCACACCGGTGGCGATATTCCCCGACCGCTGGCCGGTCTAGACCTCTCTCCTTTGTTTCTTCTTTGTTGCCTACGCGTCCTTCTCATGGTTGCCATTTCCTTTTGATAGTGTTTGCGCGTCCTTCTCCTGTCCGCTACATTTGTTGTCTCCCATTGATTGAGATTGCGCGTCCTTCTCCCATATACGTTACAAGTATTGTTTTCCCTTGATTAAGTTGTATGTCATTCTTCCTTTCCCTTACTGTTACTGCTTGCACGTCCTTTCTCCTTTGCCGCGAGTAGATTGTTGGCCGTGCGGTGGCCAAGTGCGATCATGTGTTTTCCTTGCGTATGGCGATTGGGTCATGATGTTAGACGGAGGAACTGTATCAGTCTTGCTGGCAAGCTGTGATACCACAGAGGGATGGGAAAAGTATAAAAGGAGGGGCACGGTAGCTAGTCTGGAGATTCTTCTCCACGTAATCTATTATCCACTCCAACACCCCCAACCTTCCGCGAGCGCAACAACAACAACTTCTCCCCATGGCCATCAGAGTCTACCTCTGATGGCCGAGGGCATCTACAACACTTCCTCTATCGCACCATTGCGACAGATCCAACTCTTTCTTTCTCTGTCGTGCTCACGGGACAGAAAATAACAACCTCTCCCTGGTCGCGTCTTTTACATTGGCGTGACCAGACCCCTCCTCAAAACCCCAGGGGTATGGCTTTGACCCTGAAAAGTCAGCCAAGCCCACACCCACCCACACCTCGACTACAGCAGGACCCCTGTCCTGGCTGCCAGCCACCAACCACAACCCCTCCCAGCAGCTGCATGTACCCACGCACGTACTCACCGGCCCACCACCAGCCAGTGGCTGCGAGTTTCGGCTTGCGTGAACCGCCACCACGATGCCGAGTGGTCGTGGGCTTCAGCTCGCACATCCACCAGACCCCCCGGCGGTCGTATACTCGTCGTATACAGCCAACGACCCAAACCAACCCCTTCCCTGATGGCTGCATACACCCGCGTATGCTCCCGATGGCCCACCACCACCTGGCAGCTGTTGGCCACAGCCCACACTGCCCCAAACACCACCGGCAATCGAGTGCCCTGGCACATCCGAACGCTAAAAACATCACCACCCGGTGACTGATGGCCCCGGCCTCGTCACCACCAAACCACACGGTCGCGGGCTTCACCACGCACGACCAACCCACCACACAGTTGTGGGTATCGGCATGCGCGACCACACCCCTTTTCCTTTTTCGTTGGGTTGTTTTTCCTTGATGCTTCATCTTTTCCTTTGAGATGACTAGAAGGTGAGCCCGGGCCTGTATGCTTTGTGCTTCGCGCCATAGCTAGATGGGTACTGAGAGGGTGGTCCGATCCCAGAGGGACTGTTCATAGGCTAGCTGGAGGACACGGGCAACTCTTGGAAAGATGGGAGCCCCACAGGGGTGGTACGGCGGGAGGAGTGCATATTACCTGTAGCGTAAAAGCACAATGGATCGAATTTGCATATTATCTCTCTCCACAGACCTATCTCTCTACATCTGTAACCCAGCGCTGCGACCACTACCTGTAAGAACCTATTAGAGATTAGGACGAAGTCGGATACTGCCACAGCGAAGTCGAATACCGCAACGAGACCATGCCAGACGTGCAGATATTAGGGTGAAGTCGGATACCGCCACAGCGAAGTCGAATACCGCAACGTGACCAGGCCAGGCGTGCAGAGATTAGGGCACAGTCGGATACCGCCACTGCGAAGTTGAATACAACAACGAGACCATGCCAGGCATGCAGAGATTAGGGCGAAGTCGTATACTGCCATAGCGAAGTCGAATACTGCAATGAGAAAACGCCAGGCATGCAGAGATTAGGGTCAAGTTGGAGACCGCCACAGCGAAGTTGAATACCACAACGAGACCACGCGGGACGTGCAGAAGACTAGGGCAAAGTCGGATACTGCCAAGGAAGAAGACCACCGGAACAGCCTATGTTGCCTGTCGTGCAGCACGGACTAGTGAGACAGGATCTTGACACTAGATTGCGTCTCTCCAATCAACACCTGACGTAGCAGGCCAAGGGACACAGTGGACTCCACAGGTGAAACACCAAGGACCTCCTCGACCTCCGTGAATTCAGGGAAGTACCCGACGACCAGCCGGCTCCAAGTCCCATAATATCAGAACCAAGATCAAGACCAGTAACCCCAGAAACACTAGAACAGCAGAGAAGAATGACAGAAGGACCCCACCTGTTAACAACAGAAATGTTGCAAACCCTCCTAGCAGCACGCGACAGACCGCCGCAAACCAGTTATCCAAAGCTCTGAGATCTGGAACTTTTGTAGGAGAAAAGGCCAAATTCAAAACCTTCCTGGCCCAGTGTGAACTGAAATTCAGAACAGAAGGGAACCGATTCGATGACGATGAGAAGAAAACGGGATACGCATCATTCCTACTCTGAGGAGTGGCATGGAACTGGGTGGAAACATTTCTGAACCAGGAAGGAGGAATCAATCTAATCTGGGAAGAACTGAAAACTAACATGAGGAATGCTTTTAGCCAAGTAGACACAGAGGAAATCGCATTCGAGAAATTCCAGAAAATCCAGCAAGGACATCGAACAGTGGCAACCTTCTGGGCCGAATTCCTGCAAATCAAAGCAGATCTCCCCTACACGTATAACGTACATATTGCACCATTCCGAGACGGACTACACCCTGAAGTCAAAAGACACTTGGTCGTGAGCGAAGCACCAGCCACAGTTCTGGTGGACTATGCTACCGCTACCATGAAAACTGATAGCCACCTATGCAACCTCGGAGTCATCAGTCAACGGCCCGCTGACAGCCCAGAAGTGCATTTCCATGCCCACACCAGGGAACCCCCATCAGTACCCCCGCGGGACCCAATGGACCTCGACGCCACCCAACGATTCAAGTTTGCCCTGAGAACGCCGAACCGATTCCCTCAACGAACAAATACAGATGAATGTTACAACTGCGGAAAGAAAGTGCATTTTTTGAGGGAATGCCCCCAGCCCAAGAAAACATGACTCCCATGGAAAAAGCCATACAGAGCTGTGGAAGCCACGTTTGAAGAAGAAACGGAGGAAGAACCGTCAGGAAACAACAGCCTTTGGGAGTAAACCCTAGCAACAGTCACCCGGGGGAGAAGCCAGTTGCGAAAGAAGAAGAAGAACGGCCCTACAGAATCTGGACAACCCAAAACGACCGAGAGGAAAAAATAATGATCAAAGTAAGGATCCAGGGACCCGATGGCAAGGAATGTGCCACTACATCCCTGGTAGACAGTGGAGCATCCAAGAACTTCATCGATAGAGTGTATGCAGAAGCCAGCCGAATACAGATGCAACAAAAAGCAGTACCCAGAGGAGTCCTGACCGTGGAGGTAAGCGAGGTTACCGGCGGACTGGTAACCCAAGACGCTCAAATTCTCCTCATGATCAACCATCACGAAGAAGACATCTGGCTACACTGCATCACAATCGGAAATGTACCAATCATCCTAGGACTTCCATGGCTCAAGCTCCATGACCCAGTGATAGGGTGAAAAAATCATACTGTGAAATTCCGCTCGGACCACTGCGCTGAAAAATGCTTACCTGGCTCACTAAGAGCGAACACGGTCCTGGAAGAAAAGGCCATGGAGCAATACTAGCGGAAAACACCGGAAAATTGGGAGATTGGCGAAATGGACCCAAGGGAAGTATGCCAGACCATCATTAACAAAATCAAGGAAACCTCCAAGACCAGCAAAAATCCAATTCTGCCAGAATATCATGAGTTCCTCGAAGTATTCACCGAAAAAGAACCTACGGCACCTCTGCCCCACTGCACGCACGACCATTACATTCCACTGTAGGAAGGAAAGACGCCCCCGCACGAACCCCCTGTGACCCCTGAACGAAGAAAAAATGAAGGCTCTCAAGGAATACCTAGAAGTAAATGAGAAGCGGGGATGGATCTGGGCATCCACCTCCCCAGCTGGGGCGCCAATACACTTTGTCAAGAAGAAGGATGGAGGACTATACCTATGTGTGGATTATCGACAACTGAATGATATCACAATCAAAGACCGGACATCATTATCATTAATCAGAGAGTCCCTGGATCAACTGTCCAGTGCCACCATCTACACCAAACTCGATATCCGAGACGGCTACTACAACCTCCGAATCGCAGCAGGAGACGAATGGAAAACAGCCTTCCGAACCCGATACGGACTATACGAGTACTACGTCATGCCTTTCAGGTTGACCAATGCAGCTGAGTCATTCCAACGATGGATGAACGAGATTCTGAGCGAATACCTTGATATCTTCTGTGTGGCATATCTGGACGACATCCTCATCTTCTCGCAAAATCTGGAAGACCACCAGAAACAGGTCCGGACAATCTTGAGACGAGTTGAGGAAACCGGGCTCATGCTGAAAGCATCCAAATACGAATTCCATACAACGGAAATAGATTACTTGGGATACGTCATATCACCGCAGGGACTACAAATGGACAAAGACAAAATCAGGACAATCAAGGAATGGAAAGAACCAACGAACATCAAAGGAATCCAGAGCTTCCTAGGATTTGCCAACTTCTACCAAAGGTTTATATAATACTACAGCCGGATCACTACACCCCTCAACCGCCTGACAAGGAAGGAAGTGAGCTGGGAATAGGGCGATGAACAGCAGACGGCTTTTGATACGCTCAAAACAGCAATGGTTACAGAACCAATACTACAACACTTTGACTCAGAGCGACCGGTCACAATCGAGATGGACGCCTCAGACTATACCATCGAAGCCATCTGCTCACAACCTGATGACAACGGGATCCTGCATCCGGTAGACAATTACTCGCGAAAACTGAAGGACCGGAAACGGAAGTACGACATACACGACACGGAACTCCTGCCGATCGTAGATGCACTACGAAAATGGGACACATATTGCCAAACAACACGGCCAAAAATCACAATTCTTAACGACTACAAGAACCTCGAATATTGGAAAACGAAGAAAGACCATTAACCGATGGCAAGCCCAGTGGGGCGAACGACTAGCCAACTATGGCTTTATGTTCAAATACCAATCCGGGAAATTGGCCGGCAAGCCGGACATCCTGTCTAGAGAGTCAGAAGACTCTCCCTGGGAAGGGGATATGAAACATCGGCAGAACCACGGCCGAATCCTCTTACCCGATGAATCTTTCGAGGCGTCCCAAATCGATAACTACCCCAAAGTACTTCAAGCCAATACAACAGAAACCATCAGCCTTGAAATAGACAAAGAGCTCCTGAGCGAAATCTGGACACTAAGCACCGCAGATAAAGAGATCCAAGAAATCCAGAGGAAAAAGGTGAACGGGACCACCTGTGATGGAAAGATCGTACTAGGGCTATACGAGGAAAACAGCGGGTTGCTAATGTACGACGGCCTCATATAGATCCCTGACAACGACACCCTGCAACTTCGTATATTAAGAGACCACCATAAGATGCAAGCCGCGGGACACCCGGGCTGAGCAAAAACCCTGGAACTTGTTAGCCGAAATTTCTACTGGCCAAGACAACAAAAGTACGTCAACAGATACGTCGACCACTGTGACACCTGCCATCGCATCAAGCCAATCCGACACATGCCATTTGGACTGCTAAAGCCACTCGAACTCCCACACCGGCCATGGGACACAATATCAATGGACTTCATCACAGCACTGCCGATAAGCAATGGGAAAGACGGGCTGTGGGTGATAATCGACTGGCAAACCAAAATGGAACCCTTTGTCGCATGCCACAGCACCATGAACCCCGAAGACCTGGCAGATCACCTCCTCCGTCACGTAATCAGACCCCACGGGCTATCCAGCGACATTATATCAGACAGAGGGTCCCTATTCACCTCCGACTTCTGGAAACGACTGTCGAAAGCACTCAGGATATCACGCAACCTCACTACAGTCTTCTATCCGCAAACGGACAGACAAACGGAAAGGGCCAATGCCACCCTGGAGCAGTATCTCTGGGCATACTGCAACTATCAACAGGACGACTGGGAAAGACTACTGCCAATTGCCGAATTCTGCTACAACAACACCCAAACTGGAACCACAAAAATAACCCCTTTCTTCACCAACTATAGATACCACCCGCGATTTCTGCCAGATCTCGGCACCAGGAAAGACGAAACACCAGAAATATCAGAATACGTTGAGGCATTAAGGAAGCTGCATGAGGACCTCAGAGCAGAAATAAAAGAAGCACAAATGGCTCAAACAGAGCAGGCCAACAAAGTACGACATCTGGACCCGGTATTGAACCCAGACGACAAAGTCTGGCTGCAGCAAAAAGACATCTGAACAACACGACCATCGAACAAGCTGGACCACAAGCAAATAGGCCCGTATACCATCCAGGAGAAAGTAGGCTCACGGGTCTATAAGTTGGACCTGCCAGCCACTGTCAAAATCCACCCAGTCTTCCATATCAGCCTCCTCGAACCCACCGCTAGCATCGAACCTATCCCCTGACAAAACCAACCGCCACTGTCTCCTGTAGTTATCCAAGAACAGCAAGAGTGGGAAGTAGAGAAAGTCCTCAACACCCGATGCCAGCGGAACCAGATCCAGTATCGAGTCAAGTGGACTGGCTTCTACGACCCCGATCGTATCTGGTATCCTGCCTGCAACTTCGAAAACTCGCCTGACATCATCCAGCAATTCCACCAGTAATACATGGAGAAACCATCCCCTCCAAACTAAAAATATGTCTACCACCACCAGTGTTGACGCCAACAAAGGCTGGACCTTCACCAACGCTGAGTAAGCCAACACCGAAACCGAACACGATAACAATTGGGGCATCCCCGCCAATGCCACCACCACGGACGGATGGAATGCCCCTCCACCAGCACCCTCACCCCCACTCTCCGCTGTGGGACAGCTCCGCACCAACAACCATGTCTCACTACACTGGAATGCCTGCTACGACGATTACTGTGGCACTCACTGCCAGATGAAAGATGACAACTACTACCCGCAATGAGGAACCGACCGCTGCCAGCACAACCACCAGCCCTTCAGCTGTTCCCACGCCCATCCATTCGAATTAGCGGAGGTAATCCGCAACCGACACCTAAACCCACACAAAGCCTGTGCAGACTGGCAGAAGGGAAAGCGGGTCTGCCCCAACTGCTGGTTCCTAGTGAACATGGAAGACCACCACCAACGCTGCCAGACTACGGCACAACGCATCCTGTTGGCCGACATCACGACCCCTCAAGACGATCAAGAAAACACCACACCCCTGGAAGAGGCCACCACCGATGACAAGGCCTGCGCTGCTACCCCAGCAGCACTCCGAGACAAACAAATATCTTTGCTACATGACATCGTAACCATGGTCCACCACACTGCTACCAGAGATGCACGCCACAACCACACCGTACACTGGACACTCGCCCAGCAGATGAACGAATTCCACGATGCGGACCAACAACAACTCCAGTGGATGGCCAACACACTGGGAGCCATCATCACTGAATAACAGCAAATGAACGAACAACTCCAAGACCGGCAAGAGGCTAGCTGGCCCATCCACATCTACCACACCCCCATCCGCCTCCGCACCACCCGACATGACCTCGCCGGAGCTTCGGTCTGGACAGGGGATATACTGTCACGAATCTCGTGCAACGGGCCCCTAGGCGCCGTGGCCGGGGCCGCCGTCACCCTTGCCACCCTGTGGCTTGGCCTCATCACGGCTGCTGCAGCCATGGTCATCCTCCGTACTTAGGTGCTTCAACCAATCTCCGCCATATCGTGCCGGTGGCGATATTCCCCGACCGCTGCATCAGGAAAAAAATTCTGCATCCGGACATTGCATACGCGTCGGAAACGTCTAGATGCTCAGGACGCAACCCGGCAAGGTATTCTCAGTCCGGACAATACATGTCAGCGCATATGCTGCACCGAACGCGACCCGCTGTCAAGATCCTGCCTCGCTAGCCCATGCTGCTCGATAGGTAACGTAGTCTTGGTCGCGGCTCGGCAGTATTCGGCTGCACTGTGGCGGTATCTGGCCTTGCCCTAATCTCTTCACGCCCGGTGGGGTATCGTTGCGGTATTCGGCTTTGCTGTGGTGGTATTCGGCTTTGCCCTAATCTCTTCATGTCCGGCATGGTATCGTTGCGGTATTCGGCTTCGCTGTGGCGGTATTCGTCTTCGCCCTAATCGCTTCACATCTGGCGTGGTATTGTTGCGGTATTCTGCTTCGCTGTGGTGGTATTCGGCTTTGCCCTAATCTCTTCACGCACGGCGTGGTATCATTGTGGTATTCAGCTTCGCTGTTGCGGTATTCGGCTTCGCCCTAATCTCTTCACGCCCGGCGTGGTATGGTTGCGGTATTTGGCTTCGCTGTGGCAGTATTTGGCTTTGCTGTGGCGGTATTCGGCTTCGCCCTAATCTCGTCATGCCCAGCGTGGTATCGTTGCGGTATTCGGCTTCGCTTTACTTCTCTGGGGTTTTACAGGGTGTGGTCACAGCGCCGGTTTACGGGGGTAGAGAGATAGGTCTGTCGAGAGAGATAATATGCGACTTCGATCAATTGCGCTTTACACTACAGGTAATATGTGCTCCTCCTCGCCGTACCACCCCCATGGGGCTTCCATCTTTCCCTTCCGCCGAGAACGTATTCGCACCAAGGAAACAGAATTCCAATGCTATGAAATACACGCTACAGAAACGTTCGAGCAAGCAAACCCTCTGACAGTACAAAGGAAATTCATTCCGGTCCGCCCTTCTTCGAGCTTCGTCGTTTCATTAGTGTGATTGTTTTTAATTTTCGAAGGCCCCGAAGTCTGGTTCAGGCGAGTCTGAACCTGAGTCTTCAGTGCCTTGTGTTGTAGGTTGGTCCCCCGGAAAGCGGAGGTACATGGAGTGGTTCAGGCTGGTTGCGCGGAGGAACTTGCCGAGCGGGAGGGCATTTTCTGGAGACGTGATGAATTGTGGGGTGTAAATGTCCCCTGTGGTGGCGCATTGGAGGATTATTCGCTGCGTACTCTGCAGTTGGCATTTCCGGAGGAGGTGGTGTGAGGTGGCGAGGTCCATGCCGCATGGGCAGGGGTCAGCGGTGATGTTGGGGGGTGGGTCGGTTGGTGCGCGGTTGCAGAACACCCGCTAGAGAGCTCATGTGTTGGCCCATTCCACCTCTTGGAGGTGTTTGGGGAAGGTGAAGGATGGCGTGGAGAGGGGAAGCTGAGTCTTCCATCGTTCTATGAACTGTGCTCGTGCTTGCGCGAGTAGCCAGGTTTTTGTTGTAAGTGGGAAGCGGCATAGAACCGAGCTGCCGGCCCCTTGCTTGGCGAGTGCATCGGCCCTCTCGTTGCCTTTAATGTTGCAGTGTGACGGGCACCAGGTGATTGAGATTTGCCAGCCGAGGGTGCATAGGTCTTCAATAGAGTCGAGGGCCTGTCGGGGATATTTGTGGTTGTGTTTGTTAAAGTTTAGTGTGGCCATTGCCGCTTGGTTGTCGATGCAGATGAAGACTGTGCCCCGCGGGGCTGTGGTGGTGAGGAGGGTGGAGACTGCTTCTTGGACCGCGTGTAGTTCGGCGTCATACACCTCGGCCCGGCTGCCTAGGTGACAGCTGCCCTCGTCCAGTCGGTATAAGTGTTGGTCGCCGCAGTGATAGATTGCCCACCCACATCCAGTTGACCCATTGTCGAGTTTGGAGCCGTCCGTGTAGATGATTATGGTGTGGTTTCCTTGTGATTCGAGCCATTGTTCGTGGAGTTTTTGAGGTCGGGTTGTTTTGTCTGGGTTCGGAGATGGGGTGATGGGGACCCCTTCCGCTGAGGATATACTTGTCCGGTTTTCCAGTTTGCCCATTACCAGGTGTTTGCTTAGATTGTATAGGCGGTGGAGCGCCGGGAGGCTGGGGGAGGTATTTGGTGCAGCCCGCGGGGGGCCCAGTCCATGATGGGATGGGAGGAAATGGAGGCGTATGGCATACTGTAGTGACAGGTAGTCCAGGTATGCTTCCAGGGGTGGTAATTGGGCGAGTGTGAGGAGGTTGGAGGTTCTGGTATTGAGTGGGAGACCTGTGATCCATCGGGCGATCGAGTTATAAGTGGTGCTGAGGGTAGCTGTTACCATTGGGATGCCTGGCCACCATGCTGGTGACGCCCAGAGCATGGTTGGTAGTATCACCGTCATTGCCAAATGGTGGGCGATGTGTGCGGGGATGCCACGTGACCGGTGGCGTAGGAAGCCTAGGCTGCCGAGTATTTTGTTTCCTTTGGCCACGGCTATTGTGGCGTGGTGGAGGAAGCTAAGTGATTCGTCGATGAACACTCCCAGGTATTTAATCTGGCGTGTTGCCATGATGGTGTTGTTTCCGATTCGGAGGGGGGGGGTGTGAGGTAAGGCTTTTGTTTTTATCCTTACTGGTGAGGGGGAGGCAGTACAGGAGTTCCGTTTTTGGGGGGGCAAAGGTGAGTCCCAGGCGGGATCCCCTCTGTAGGTGTTGGTCTGTCCTTTCTTCGAGTAGGGTGTTGGCTCTGGACACACTGGGTGACATTTGGACCATGCAGATGTCGTCTATGTAGGAGGTGTTGGTTGCGTCGGAGGGGTGATGTTGTTTTTCTAGCATTGCATTGCTGTAGATGAGGAAGAGAATTGGTGAGATGGGGGATCCTTGTGGTAGGCCGCACTCGTATGGTTGGGGTTGCTCGGTGTGTTGATCAAAGCCAAATGTGAGTTTCCGGTCCGTGTTGAATGCTGTGACCCAGTTCGTGAGGTAGAGTGGCATCCGCCGCTGCAGCATGACTTCTCAGAGTGTTGCCAGGTGGACCTGGTTAAATGTGCCTTCGATGACGTGGGTGAGTACCACCGGTCGTAGTGGGAATTTATTTGATGCTTTCTTCTGGCTGATTGCCTTGGCGATCGGGTCGATTGTTCAGAGGAGGGAGTCGACTGCGGACTTCTCTACCTGGGCACCCATCTGGGAGGGGTGTGTGGCTCCGCACATTTGTGCGGCGTGGGCTAGTCGTTTCGCGATTATGGTTTCTAGCAGTTTGCCGTAGCATAATAGAAGTGAGATTGGCTGGTACGATTTGGGTTGTGAGTAGGATTTCTTGCCTGGCTTGGAGACAACCACGCAGTTGCCCGTTTTCCATTCTGGGGGGTGGACACTCCAGGTGAGGCAAGCTGTAAAAAGGTTGGGGAGGAGAAGTGGGGCTGCTTCGTTGAAGTGCCGGAGTTTGGTGTAGGAGATATCGTCTGGTCCTACCGATGTACCGTATTTCAGGTGTGCGATAGCCAGATGTGTTTCGTGTATTATGACTGGTCTTGTGTGGTGGCGCATGTCTCTCGTGTGGGTGAGAAGATCGGGGGGGAGGGGTGTCCGCAGGGCCATGTTGACTGGGGGGAAGAGTGTATTCCGTAGGGCATTGCACTTGCCTCCGAAATCGGATTGTCCCTCGCGCAGGGGGATGGGTTTGTTGTGGGTGCTTTGGCATTGGATTGTTTTCCAGATGGTCCTGGTTGTTGCGTTTTGCAGTCAGTGGACATGGTATGTCGTTTTTGCGTTACCTACCATTGTCGTCCATTTGGGGCGCTTGTATTGGCTGTCTTGTCTGTTGGTGTCGGTGAGGGTGAGACGGACTCTTCTATCTGCCCGTTTGGTGGCTTCTTTTGCCAGTGTGAGGCTGTGATTCCACCAGGGTGCCTCCATCTTCCTTTGGCGTTTGTACGGGACGGTGGCTTCTGTGGCCTGGTGGATGAGGAGGGTGATGGTGCTGATTGCGCGAAGGGTAGCTTCCGGACCTTGGAGGTCTGAGAAGTCCATTTGCGTGGCTTATATGTGGCTGCTGAAGCTGTTCCAGTCAGCTTTTGCCCTGCATCGGTAGGGTTTAGGTGGTGGGGTGGTATATGGCAATGACAGGGTGAGGGTCAGGGAGCTGTGGTCCGAAGTGGTATCATTGTCGATTGCTAGTGAGAGGGCAGACCTAGTTGTGTCTCCATGGGTGAGGCATAGGTCGATGGTGGAGGGGTTGCTTCCATTCCTGGGGTGGTGGGTGCGGATTGCTGGTTTGTTTTGGAGGTAGAAGTTGTTGTGTTCGAGCCAGTGTGCGATGGCATGGCTTGCGGGGGAGGTGCGGGTTGTGTGGGGCAGAGGGCCCTGCCACCATGGGTGGTGCGTGTTGAGATCGCCCATTATTAGGCAGTTTGCTGGGATGTTTAGCGAGGGGAGGAGGGCTGCCAGCTGTTCTGGTCTTCCGGGTGAGTACAGGTTGAAGATGGTGAAGCTAGTGGTGTGTTGTTCTTGTTGCAGTGTGATGGTAGTGCCTAGGAAGGAGTCCTGGGCTGCGAAGGTGGTGGTGGTGCTGAGCCCAGGGAGTTGGCGTACGTATGTGGTGCATCTGGGCTTCGTAGGTGTTGGGAGGAAGAGGTTGAAGTTCGGTTGGAGTGGTGGGTTTCCATGTCTATCGCACCATGGTTCTTGGATAAGGCAGATAAGGTTTTCTGTTTTTCTCGCAAAATCTCGAATTGTTGAAATCGTAGTCGCATGGCCTCTCGCGCAGTTCAACAGCTGCATGGACCCGACAGCGTGTGGGGGCATTTTATTCGGTCATTCCAGCCATGGGGGCGTCTCCCGGGGTGGTCGTGGCCATCGTATTCGTGCTGTTGTTGAAAGATCGGATCTTGATACGTGTGGGGCTGTTAGGGTCGCTGGCCTTGTAGGGTGCATCGCAGTTGGCACAGCAGATTGGAGGGTGGGTGCAGGTGGGGCCTCTCTTGCAGGCCGACATGGTGCATGGGTGGTCTTTCGTTTCGTGAGCATCCGTACAGACAGCGTATTGGGACGGATTTTTGCACAGGGCGGCAGGGTGTCCGTAGCTCTGGCAGTTCCGACACTGGGTGCTTCTTCCATATGAGATGTAGTCGTCAAGTTGGCATTCGCGGTTGCAGATGGTGAGGTAGTGTCGTCCAATGTCAGTCTTCTTGCTGCTGCCACTGAGGGTCATGACTATTGTCGAGGTTGCTTTTTGTTCGCATTGGTCTGCCGGGGTAAGCCAGCATGGCGTCTGGCACTGGATCAGCTGGAGGTAGTTGGTGGTGATGCTGTCGGAGATATCGGGCAGGGAGAGGTGGGTCGGAACTCCATGGAGCAGGAACTGGCTGAAGCGCTTCCCGATTTCGACCTTCTCACACTTGCCGTAGTAGGAGAGGGCGTCGGCGATGATCGTCGTGTAGTCTTCATAAATGATGTTGTTTTGGGTGTTGGTGGTGGTGAAGATGATGGATCCACGCATGGTTACCCGGGTGCAGAGGAAGGGGGGGGCGGTTATGTCCTGGTTGTCGACCAGGGCTCTGTTGACTCGGTGGAGGGCTGCGTCTGCAGCGGCTTGGCAGGCGATGTAGTTTCGTTCAGCGTGGGTGGCAGTTTCAGCGTGGAACGCGGTCGGAAAGTGGCACGTGACCTCGTGCTCGGCTTGGGGGTACATGGTCGGGATAAGCTTGGGTGTGGCAGGTTTCCTTCCTTGGTTTTTCTTCTTCAAGTTCTCCCATCCTTCGATGTTGGTGGCATGTGTGGCGTGTTCGGTTGGTGGGTGCGGTTGGGCGATGGGCGCTTTAGCGGCATCGGCGTATGTACGGGTGCTCGTGCCGTTATTGGTCGGAGGGTTGTTGGCATTGTATTTGTTTTCGGTGGCTCCCTTCCCCTTTCTCTTTTTCTCTTTCTTTGGGTTGGGTCCGGTGTTGCTTGGGCCCCCGGTTGGCTTAGCAGTGGCGGCAGGACCCTGTGTGGCTGAGAGGAGTTGTTGTTGCATTTGGGTGACACGGTGTCATGAACCTGGCATGATAGGCTCCTTGGCGCCGGTGCCGGTGCCACTCTCACCCTTGTCACCCTGTGGCTCGTCCTCGTTTCCACTGCCGCAGCCGCGGTCATCCTCCGTGCTTAGGCGCCTCGACAGATCTCCGCCATATCGCTCTGGTAGCGATATCCCCAACCCCTGGTCGGTCTAGACCTCTCTCCTTCGTCTCCGTTATGTTACTTGCGCGTCCTTTCTGCTGTCCGCTACATTTGTTGTCTCCCATTGATTGAGCTTGCGCGTCCTTCTCCCATGTTCGTTACGCATATTGTTTTCCCTTGATTATGTTGTACGTCAGTCTTCCTTTCCTTTACTGTTACTGCTTGCACGTCCTCTCTCCTGTTGCCACGCGTAGAGTGTTGGCTGCGCGGCGGCCCAGTGCGATCATGTGTTTTCCTTGGGCGCGGCGATCGAGTCTTAATGTTAGACGGAGGAACTGTGTCAGTCTTGCGGGCAAGCTGTGATCCCACAGAGGGAAGGAAAAGTATAAAGGAAGGGCACAGTAGCTAGTCTGGAGATTCTTCTCCATGCAATCTATTATCTCTCTCCACAGACCTACCTCTCTATCCCCGTGACCTGCGCAGTGACCATCCCTCCCCAGAACAACGAGCCCATGCCAGACGTGTGAATACACCGGACGTGTGAGTACGCCGGAAGTGTGAGTAGGAGCGCTCGCTCCGCAGACCCAAGCCTATGTTGCCTGTCGAGCCAGAATGGAGAAGTCGAGGTAGGATCTTGACACTAGATTGCGTCTCACCATCGACACCTGACGTAGCAACGAAAAAGACACAGTGGATTCCCAGGACGAAAGTACTGGAGACCCGCTCAACCTTTGTGACCCTAACCCAGGTACGCTGGCATCATCCTCGGTTACCGCCCTCAGGCAATAACCTCGGAACAGCACTGCGCGGGTACCCACTGCACGTGAGACTGTTTGCCATTCGCCGCGCTCCTAGCAGTGCTGGTGCCAAGCCGACAAGTCCGGCCTGAGGTGGCCTGGAAGGTTAAAGGGAAGTTTGACGGAGCTTCATACTCCGAGGACATGACTCAGGATTAGGATGAGTAAGCAGGGGGGCGAGCCGGATATATAAACAGATAGCTCCTCCGCTCATGGAAAAACAACTCTCTTCTCTTCTTTCATTTCCTATCTCCTCTTGTGTCTCCTCTTGTTGCGTGCATCGTAACAATTGGTAGCAACACCAACACCAACACCAGTCGGAGGCCTCCGTCCTCCCAACAAACCAACGAATTCCTCCTCGTCCCCGGTCTGACATCTCGACCTACCCCACAGTCTTCCGCTGCCCCCCCCTCCCACACCACCCGTCTTCCGCTGCCCCCTCGCCGCTGAAGAC
>Ga0307508_10002090_pt1 | contig 21524 bp, 21 predicted proteins | sample 9_EM_MG_FD_203089 | JGI IMG/M metagenome (GOLD analysis project Ga0307508, IMG submission 203089) | Populus trichocarpa ectomycorrhiza microbial communities from riparian zone in the Pacific Northwest, United States - 9_EM | ecosystem: Host-associated > Plants > Roots > Unclassified | place...
GCCAACGTCGAGCCGGATCAGACCTGGACCCTGAAGGACGTGACCGTGACACGCTGGGTCGCCGGCGACGGCAGCGCGGCGCAGGTGCCCGAGGAGAACCTGCCGAAGATGGCCTGGAACAGCAACCTTTCGGCGGCCGTGGTGGCGGCAGCGGTGTCGCCGGCCAGCACCATGTCGACGCTCGATCTGGCGCGCTACATCGGGCACCTGGCCGACAACGAGCAGACCGCGCAGAGCTACCAGATCCAGTTCTGGAAGCGCGCGCTCTACCCGTTCGCGTGCCTCGTGATGGTCGGCCTGGCGCTGCCGTTCGCGTACCTGCATGCGCGCGCCGGCGGCGTGAGCCTGAAGGTGTTCGGCGGCATCATGCTGGGCATCAGCTTCGTGCTGCTGAACAACGTCGCCGGCCACCTCGGGCTGCTGCGCGACTGGACGCCGTGGATGGTCGCGGCCGCGCCGAGCACGCTGTACCTGCTGCTGTCGTTCGCCGCGTTCAGCTGGCTGGTGAGGTACCGATGAGGGCCGCGCGCCGGGCCGCCGAGAGGCGGTCATTCCTGCGGGCCGAGCGCCGGGCCGCTCCCAAGCCGGCCCGCATCCCCTTGGGGGATCGGTCGACGTACTCGTCGGACGAGGGGCTGTCGTGAAACGGGGTTTGCTGCTGTTCGCACACGGCGCCCGCGACCCGCGCTGGGCCGAGCCGTTCGAGGCCGTCGCCGCGCGTGCGTGCGCGCATCAGCCGACCTGGATCGTCCAACTGGCCTTCTTGGAACTGATGACGCCGAGCTTGCGCGACGCCGGCCACGCGCTCGCCGCGGCCGGCTGCGAGCGCGTCGACGTGGTGCCGCTGTTCCTCGGCGCCGGCGGCCATGTGCGCAACGACCTGCCGATCCTGCTCGACGAGCTGCGCGCCGCCCACCCCGGCGTGCGCTGGCAGCTGCAGCGCGCGATCGGCGAGCAGGACGGCGTGATCGACGCGATGGCCCGTGCCGCCGCCTTCAACCTGAGCGACGACCTCTTGCCATGAATCTCCATCAATTCCGGTTCGTGCAGGAAGCGGTGCGCCGCGACCTCAACCTGACCGAGACCGCGAAGGCGCTGTTCACCTCGCAACCCGGCATCTCGAAGGCCATCCTCGAACTCGAGGCCGAGCTCGGCATCGACATCTTCGCGCGCCACGGCAAGCGCCTGCGCCGCGTCACCGAGCCGGGCCGCGAGGTGCTGAAGAGCATCGAGGTGATCATGCGCGAGGTCGGCAACCTGAAGCGCATCGGCGAAGAGTTCTCGATGCAGGACGCCGGCACGCTGTCGATCGCGACCACGCACAGCCAGGCGCGCTACTTTCTGCCCGACCCGGTGGCGCAGCTGCGCAAGCGCTTTCCCAAGGTCAACATCAGCCTGCACCAGGGGTCGCCCGAGCAGGTCGCACGCATGGTGATCGAGGAGGTCGCCGATCTGGGCCTGGCGACCGAATCGCTGAGCGACCGCGACGAGCTCGTCAGCCTGCCCTGCCACGAGTGGCGGCACGTGGTCGTGATGCCTGCCGGCCACCCGCTCGCGCAGATCGAGCGCATCTCGCTGGAAGACCTGGCGATGTGGCCGCTGGTGTCCTACCACCCGTCGTTCAGCGGCCGCACGCGTGTCGACCAGGCCTTCGCGGCGCGCCAGCTCAAGCCCAACCTCGTGCTCGAGGCGATCGACGCCGATGTCATCAAGACCTATGTGCGCATCGGCCTGGGCGTGGGCATCGTCGCCGAACTCGCGGTGCGCGACGACCCGCCCGGCGGCGAGCTGGTGTCGCGCCCGGTCGGGCATCTGTTCGGCAGCAACGTCACGCGCATCGCGTTCAAGCGCGGCGCCTATTTGCGAAACTTCGTCTACGCGTTTGCCGAGATGATGTCGGACCGGCTGAGCCGCAAGCTCATCGCCAGCGCGATGGCCGGCGAGGCCGACGACTACCAGCTTTGAACCAACCCCTTGATTTGCAGCACCGCATGAGCAGCAGCAGCTTTCCCACCCCTCGCGTCGTCAGCCGTTTGCCGCAGGTCGGCACGACGATCTTCACCGTGATGTCGGCGCTCGCGCAGCAGCATCGTGCGGTCAACCTCGGTCAGGGTTTTCCGGACTTCGATTGCGATCCGCGCCTGCTCGACGCCGTCGACGAGGCGATGCGCGCCGGCCTGAACCAGTACCCGCCGATGACCGGCGTGCCGGGCTTACGCGAGGCCGTCGCCGCGAAGATCGCCGCGATGTACGGCCACGCGTACGACGCCGCCAGCGAGATCACGATCACCGCCGGGGCGACGCAGGCCATCATCACGGCCGTGCTGGCGATCGTGCACCCCGGCGACGAGGTGATCGTGCTCGACCCCTGCTACGACAGCTACGAGCCCAGCATCGAGCTGTCCGGTGGCCGCCCGGTGCACGTGCCGCTGACGCCGGGCAGCTTCGAGCCCGACTTCGGGTTGATCCAGGCCGCGCTCTCGCCGCGCACCCGCGCGATCATCATCAACACGCCGCACAACCCGAGCGCGACGGTCTGGTCGGCGGCGCAGATGCAGCGGCTCACCGAGCTGCTGCGCGGCACCGACGTGATCGTGATCGCCGACGAGGTCTACGAGCACATGGTGTACGACGGCGCGTTGCACCAGAGCGTGGCGCGTTTCCCCGAACTGGCGCAGCGCAGCTTCATCGTCTCGAGTTTCGGCAAGACCTACCACGTGACCGGCTGGAAGGTCGGCTATGTGGCCGCGCCGGCGCCGCTGATGGCCGAGTTCCGCAAGGTGCACCAGTTCAACGTGTTCACGGTCAACACGCCGATGCAGCACGGCCTCGCAAGCTTCATGGCGGACGCCTCGAACCACCTGAATCTGCCGGCGTTCTACCAGCACAAGCGCGACCTGTTCCGCGCCGGCCTCGCGAAGACGCGCCTGCGGCCGCTCGTCACGAGCGGCAGCTACTTTCAGTGCGTCGACTATTCCGCGGTCAGCGACCTGCCGGAAGCGGAGTTCTGCCAGTGGCTCACCGCCGAGATCGGCGTCGCGGCAATTCCATTGTCGGCGTTCTACCAGGGTGGGTTCGAGCAGCGCATCGCGCGCTTTTGCTTCGCGAAGAAGGACGAGACACTGAACCTGGCGCTGGCGCGACTGGCGCGGCTGTGAGGGCCCAGCGCCGGGCCGCCCCAAGCGGGCCCGCATCCCCCCGGGGGATCGCCGAACGTACCCGTTCGGCGAGGGGTTCCATCTGACTTAGGATTTCGGCTCGGGCTTGTCGGGCGGGTCCGGCGTGTACGGCTCGTTCAGATCGAAATCGAGGAAGTTCGAATCGGCGAGGAACGGTGGGTCCGGCTCGCGGCGTCCGGCCGCAGTGAACGGCGCGGTCGACTCGTGCGGCTTGTCGCCCGGAACCAGCGAGACATCGAGATCCAGCGGCAGCGTCATCATCAGGTCGCTCTGCTGGAAGTCGCCAGGCCGGGTCGTCGCCGACAGGCGCGAGATCGGTTCGGCGTTCGGGTCGTCGCTCAGTGGCAGCAGCACGTCGACTTCGCCTTGCGGCAGCATGCCGCCATGTTCGGCGAGGTCGCGCGAGATCGAGTACAGGAACAGCAGTTCGCGATAGGCCGGCAAATCGAAGGTGTCGTCCGACTTGTTGCGGCGGAACAGCGAGGCGTCCAACGTTTCCATCACGCGCGTCGGCGTGGCCCACAGCCCCTGCAGGCGCGCGATCGTGTCGGGGTAGTCGACCAGCGAACGGCCGTGCTGCAGGTCGGCCTCCCAGTCGGGCGCGTAGGCATTGAAGCGCCGGTTGAAGCGGTCGCGGATGCGCTCGTAGGCCTCGTTCTCGCCGCGGCGGCGGTAGATCTCGAGCAGCTTCAGGTACGGCAGCGGGCTGATGCCGCCATCGCTGCGCACGTGGCTCATCAGCAGCTCGATCGCGGCTTCGTCCTGGCCCAGCACGACGAAGAACTCGGCCTGCTGCTCGAGGTCGATCAGCTCCTCGACCGAGAGTTCGCGCGCCGGCTCGGCCTGCAGCAGCGGGATCGACGCGGTCGGCCCGAACGTCGGCGGTGGCGCCGCAGCCGGCGGCTTCCTGAGCGGCGGTTCGTCGTCGTCGTCCTCGATCACCGTCGGGATGTCGAACGCGCCGGCACCGGTGGTCGGGTCGTCCAGCCCTTGCGAGGCCGAGGGCAGACCGCCAGTGATGCTGGTCGGGGCCATCACCCGCTGATCCGTCGGCGGTGGCGCGGCTGGCGCGGGCGGCGGCGCAGCCCACCACTGTGCCGAATGGCGTGCTCGCGACTGGCGCCACAGCAGGCCCGCGACCGCGAGCGCCAGCAGCGCCGACAGCCAGGCCAGGCCATAGACGAGCGGATTGGCGTAGCGCTCCGATTCGGCCTCCTTCAGGCGCGCCTGCAAGGCCGCGAGCGACTTCTGCGTCGCCTGCGATTCGGCACGCAGCTTGGCCAGGCCATCCTCCAGCACCTGGATGCGCTCGCGCTCCTTGGCGAGCTGATCGGCCTGCGCCTTGGCGCTCTCCGCCGCCGAGGCCGCTTCGGCGCTGGCCAGTGCCGCGGCCGCCGGGCTCGACGGTGACGACGCCGCCGCGGCTGCGGCGATCGCCGGGGCGGCTTCCAGCTTCAGGCGCGGGCCACCGGCCACTGCGGTGGCGGCGCGCGCGCCGCCGCTCGGACGCCGCGTCGCATTGTTCTTCGGCGCGCGCGCCGGGGCCGGCTCTGCCGCATCGCCCGAGGCCACGACGCGAGGCGTGCTCGATGCGCGAGGCGGCACACGGTTGGACGTCGAGCGCGCAGGTCGCGTCGGCGTCGCCGCGACCGGGTTCTCGCCCTGCACGATCGTGACGATGGGGGCGACCTGCGAATCGTTGCGCTGGGGCGGCAGAGCCGCCGGCGCGGCACCCCCCTCGGCGAGGTTGACCGCCGGCGGGTCGATGAAGGCGACGAAGCGGCGCGTGATCTTGGACGAGCAACCGATGGTCACACTGACGGTGACGACCGGCTCGTCGATGATGGCGCTGGTCGTGACGCGCACACTGCGCTCGGCCGGCTCAGGCCCGCTCTCAAGTGTGGTGCGGATCTGCCCCGCCTGCAGTTTGTTTTCGCCCGACTGGACCTCGGCCGAAACACACTCGCGCGGCAGGAACTCGTCCGGCTCCAGCCGCACCACGGCGGCGAAGTTCAAGGGCTGGCCGAGCTGTGTCGCGTTGCTGACCCGACCGAAGCCCAACGCATGGGCCGACGATGCAGCAACGCAGAGCGCAGTACCGATCGCGGTGAGGGTCGAAACTGCGTGCATGCGTGGCGGGTCGGCGTGTGGGATGCAAGTCGCCATATGGCTTTTGCACTCTAGCATGAAGAATCAGCCGTTCACCTCGGTGCTGGACCCGGGTCTGCCCTGCCGCAGTGACACAATTCCGAGCGTCTCAATCCGCCTTTCTGCCATGCCCTCAGAGCTGCTGACCGAACGCATCGGTGCCGTGCTGGTGATGACCTTGAGTGACCCGGCGACGCGCAACACGCTGTCGCACCAGGTGATCGCGGCAGGCATCGAGGCGCTGAACCTGGCCGAGGCCGACCCGTCGCTGCGTGCGGTGCTGCTGCGCGGTGACGGCGGGCATTTCTGCGCCGGCGGCAATCTGCAGGGTCTGCTCGAGAGGCGCCGCGCCGGCCCGCCCGCGCAGCTGCAGATGCTCGAACACCTGCATCAGTTCATCGAAGCGCTGCACGCGTTTCCGAAACCCGTGATCGCAGCCGTCGACGGCGCGGCGGCCGGCGCCGGCTTTTCGCTCGCGCTCGCCTGCGACCTGATCGTCGCGGCGGAGGACGCGCGCTTCATCCTGTCGTACGGCCGCATCGGCCTGTCACCCGACGGCGGCGCGACCTGGAGCCTGATGCAGGCCCTGCCCCGCGCGCGCGTGCAGCAGCTGCTCTGGCTGGGCGAGCCGGTCAGCGCGCAGCAACTGCTCGACTGGGGGCTGGCCGCCGCAGTGACGGCGAGTGGCCGATCCTTCGGTGAGGCTCTGCGCCTGGCTGAACGTCTGGCCGCGATGGCACCGAACGCGCTGGCGAGCGCGAAGGAGTTGCTGCAACAGGCCGGCGGTCCATCGCTGAAGCAACAACTCGCCGCCGAACGCGACCACTTCGTCGCGAACTTGTTTCACGACAATGGCGCCGAAGGCTTGAACGCGTTCCTCGAAAAGCGCGCGCCGGTCTTCCGCTGAAGCGAACTCGGCCGGCGCCGGGCCGCTCCCAAGGCGGCCGAGCACCCGCTCGGCGGGTGGCGGCGTATTCCGCCGCCGGGTGCTCCATCCATTTACGTCCGGAAACTCGGATCGGCGCGGTCCAGCCGGCGCAGCAGGCCGGGCCAGGTCAACGCGCCGCCGCCGACCCCGCGCGTGGCCTGCTTCGCCTGCGCCTGCGCGCCGGCGATGATGCGCGGATCGACGCTGATCAGCTCGCTGCCGCCCGCCATCGCGCGGACCTGGATCGTGCAGACGGTCTCGAACAAATACATGCTCAGGAACGCATCGGCGATGGTGCCGCCGAGCGTCAGCAGGCCGTGGTTGCGCAGCATCAGGAAGTTGTTGTCGGGCCCGAGGTCGGCCACCAGGCGCGGCTTCTCGTCGTCGCGCAGCGCCACGCCTTCGTAGTCGTGATAACTCAGGCTCGAGAGCACGAAGATCGACTGCTGCGAGATCGGCAGCACGCCCTTCTTCTGCGCCGACACCGCGATGCCGTTCAGCGAGTGCACATGCAGCACGCATTGCGCGTCGTGGCGCACCGCATGGATCGCGCTGTGGATCGTGAAACCGGCCGGGTTCACGTCGTACGCCGATTCGTCGACCTTGTTGCCCTGCGCATCGATCTTGATCAGACTCGACGCGGTGATCTCCTCGAACATCAGCCCGTACGGATTGATCAGGAACTGGTCGTGGTGGCCCGGCACGCGCGCGCTGATGTGGGTGAAGACGAGGTCGTCCCACTTGAAGGCGGCGACGAGCCGGTAGGCCGCGGCGAGGTCGACGCGCACCTGCCACTCTTCAGGGCTGACGAGGTGTTCGCGGCTGGGAATCTCGAGGGTGCGTGCGTTCATCTTGATGTCTCCAATGGGTAGATGCCTCATACACAATAGGTCTGCGCAGCGGCATCATGCTGTCACATCAGCGACTCAACATGAATACCCCCGTTCTTACAATCGCCGAACGCTCCAACATAGACGCCGGCTCTTGGTTCTCCCGCCTCTCCTCCCCACTGCGCGAAGCGATTCTGTCGCGCGCGACGGTTCGTCGCCTGCCCGACGGCGCGATGATGTCGGCGCGCGGTGCCCCGGCCGACGAATGGTGCGCCGTGGCCAAGGGCGCGGTGCGGGTGAGTTCGGTCTCGCTGTCGGGCAAGCAGGTCACGCTGACGTATGTCGAGCCCGGCACCTGGTTCGGCGACATTTCGCTGTTCGACGGCCTGCCGCGTACGCACGACTCGAATGCCCATGGCGAGACCACGCTGCTGGTCGTGCGCAAGCCCGACTTCAAGGAACTGCTGAGCCAGCACAGCGAACTGTACGAAGCGTTGCTGCGCCTGAACTGCCGCCGGCTGCGGCTGATGTTCGATGCGGTCGAAGACCTCAACACGCGCCCGCTCGCGTCGCGCCTGGCCAAGCAGATCCTGCTGCTCGCGCGCAGCTACGGCATTGCGCAGGGCGAAGAGATCCGCATCGGGCTGCAGCTCGCGCAGGAAGATCTGGCGCAGTTGCTCGGCGCCTCGCGCCAGCGCGTCAACCAGGAGTTGAAGGGCTTTGAGCGCATTGGCGCGGTGCGCATCGAGCCGACACGGCTGGTGGTGTTGTCCAAGGAAAAGCTGCTCGCGATTTCGAGCAAGTGACGTGATGAGCTCAGCTCGAGGTGGATGACAACATGGAAGCCCAGACCGGCACCAAGCCCGTTTCCGAATCGCACGCGTTCGACACCGCCGCGCTGCAGGCCTACCTGGAGCCGCGTCTCGAAGGATTCGAAGGCCCGCTGACGATCGAGCAGTTCAAGGGCGGCCAGTCGAACCCGACCTACAAGCTGATCACGCCGACGCGCTCGTACGTGATGCGCTCCAAGCCCGGCCCCGCGGCCAAACTGCTGGCCTCCGCGCATGCGGTGGACCGCGAATTCACCGTGATGCGCGCGCTGCACGGCACCGAGGTGCCGGTGCCCTTGATGTACTTGCTGTGCGAAGACGAGGCCGTCATCGGCCGCGCGTTCTATGTCATGGAGTTCATGGCCGGGCGCGTGCTCTGGGACCAGTCGCTGCCCGGCACGCCCAAGCCCGACCGCGCCGCGCACTACGACGAGATGAACCGCGTGATCGCCGCGCTGCACAGCGTCGACGTGAACCAGGCCGGCCTGGCCGGCTACGGCAAGCCCGGCAACTACTTCGAGCGACAGATCGGACGCTGGACCAAGCAGTACCTCGCGTCGATCACGCAGCCGATCGATGCGATGGACCAGCTGATCGCCTGGCTGCCTGCGCACATTCCGGCGAGCGCCCGCGATGAGAGCCAGGTGTCGGTGGTGCACGGCGACTACCGCCTCGACAACCTGATGTTCCACCCGACCGAACCGCGCGCGATCGCGGTGCTCGACTGGGAGCTCTCGACCATCGGCCACCCGCTCGCCGACTTCAGCTACCACTGCATGTCTTGGCACATCGCGCCGGGGCAGTTCCGCGGCATCGGCGGGCTCGACCTCGCGGCACTCGGCATCCCCGACGAGAAGAGCTATGTGCGGCGCTACTGCGAACGGACTGGCCGTGCCGATCCGGACGCCGTGATGGCCGACTGGAACTTCTACCTCGCCTACAACATGTTCCGCCTCGCCGGCATCCTGCAGGGAATTGCGAAACGTGTCGAGATGGGGACAGCGTCGAGCGCGCAAGCGCGTCAAGCTGGTGCCGGTGCGAGGCCGCTGGCCGAGATGGGCTGGAAGCTGGCCCAGCAGGCCTGAAGCGCCGCCCCGAACTCACGAAGGAGATCACGATGGATTTCGCCTACTCACCCCGCACCCTCGAGCTTCAGGCCAAGCTGCTGAAGTTCATGGACGATCACATCTACCCGGCCGAAGCAAAGTTCGAGGCCGAGATCGCCGCGAACACTGCGGCCGGCAAGCGCTGGACACCGCTGAACACCATCGAAGAGCTCAAGCCGAAGGCGCGCGCGATCGGTCTGTGGAACCTGTTCCTGCCGCCCACCGCCGGCGGCGAAGGCTCGGCCCACAACGGCCGCGACTTTGGCCTGTCGAACAGCGACTACGCGCCGCTCGCCGAGATCATGGGCCGCGTGCCCTGGTGCTCGGAGGTCTTCAACTGCTCGGCGCCCGACACCGGCAACATGGAGACGATCGAGCGCTACGGCAAACCCGAGCACAAGGAGCAATGGCTGGAGCCGCTTCTGAACGGCAAGATCCGTAGCGCGTTCGCGATGACTGAGCCGGCCGTCGCCTCCAGCGACGCGACCAACATCGCCTCTCGCATCGAGCGCCAGGGCGACGACTACGTCATCAACGGCCGCAAGTGGTGGATCAGCGGCGCCGGCGACCCGCGCTGCCAGATCTACATCTTCATGGGCAAGACCGACCCGGAGGCGCCGCGCCATTCGCAGCAGTCGATAATCCTGGTGCCGGCCAACACGCCCGGCATCAAGGTGCTGCGGCCGCTGTCGGTGTTCGGCTACGACGACGCGCCGCACGGCCACATGGAGATCACGTTCGACAACGTGCGCGTGCCGGCGAGCAACATCCTGCTCGGCGAAGGCCGCGGCTTCGAGATCGCACAAGGCCGGCTCGGGCCGGGTCGCATCCACCACTGCATGCGCCTGATCGGCCTGGCCGAGCGTTCCCTCGAACTGATGTGCAAGCGCGCGTCGTCGCGCGTCGCCTTCGGCCGCACGGTGGCCGAACAAGGCGTGACGCGCGAGCGCATCGCCGAGGCGCGCTGCCGCATCGACATGGCGCGGCTGCTGACGCTGAAGGCCGCGTGGATCATGGACGTGGCCGGCAACAAGACCGCGAAGGCCGAGATCGCGATGATCAAGGTCGTCGCGCCCAGCATGGCGCTGCAGGTGATCGACTGGGCGATGCAGGCGCACGGCGGCGGCGGTGTGTGCGAGGACTTCCCACTCGCCGGCTTCTATGCCGGCGCGCGCACCCTGCGTTTCGCCGACGGTCCGGACGAGGTGCACCGCAACGCGATCGCGAAGCTCGAGCTCGGCAAGTACGCCTGATCGGCCGGCACGTCTACTTTCGTTTGCGCGGATCGGCAATCTCGTCGGGTTGCATGGTTTGCCAGGCGGTGCTCGCCGAGCTGTTGCTCCAGCCCTGCGGCGTGCCCGACGCCACACTGCCGACCGCAATCGCCTGCGCGACCGCGGTCTCGAACAGCGCCAGCGCCGCGGCGATGTCGGCCGAGGCGGGCGTGGCGAGCTGCATGCGCAGATAGGCCCGACCGCGCAGCGTCATCAGCACGAACGGCGGCTCATCGCGCAGCAGGCCCTTCGCAGTCTGCTCCAGCGCATTCGACAGCGGGCCGGTCAGCCACGCGAGCCCGGCGTTGGGCGCGCTCGCGACGGCACCGAAGCGCGCGCGCAAGCCCTTCAGCGTGCCGAGGTTGACCTTCGGGAACATCACCAGCCAGCGCATCTCCTCGGGGGTCTTGGTGCCGATCTGCGTCTGCACGTTGTCGGTGAACTCCTCGAAGGTCTTGCGCTCCAGCGTGTCCATCAGCGGTCGCGACAGCAGCAGCATCTGTGCATCGGACGGCAGATCGAGCTCCATGCGCAAACGCAGCTCGCGGCCGGTGATGTAGTCGCGCTGCGGTGCGCCCCACTCGATGCGCCAGGGTTTGCCTTCGAGCACCCCGTCGATCACGAAGCCGTCTTCGCCGCGCACGCGCTTGAAGCCAAAGCCGCGGCGCTTCGCCCAGTCGCCGACCTCGACGTAGTCGGGTTCATCGACGCGGCCGGCAAACAGGCGCTTGAGCGATTCGAGCATGACGGCGCCCAATCAACTAGAGTGGCGGCCGAAGGCACACCCGGTGTGCATCGAGGAAGAACTCATCATGATCGAAGTGTATTCGTGGGCCACGCCGAACGGGCACAAAGTTCACATCATGCTGGAGGAGTGCGGCCTGCCCTATCGCACGACCGCGGTGGACATCGGTGCGGGCGATCAGTTCAAACCCGAGTTCCTGGCGATCAGCCCGAACAACAAGATTCCGGCGATCGTCGATCCGGACGGGCCGGATGGCCGGCCGATCTCGCTGTTCGAGTCGGGTGCGATCCTGATGTACCTCGCGTCCAAGACTGGCCAGTTCATGCCGGAGAGCACGCGCGGCCGCTACGAGATGCTGGAGTGGCTGATGTTCCAGATGGGCGGTGTCGGACCGATGCTCGGCCAGACGCATCACTTCCGCATCTACGCGCCCGAGAAGATCCCCTACGCGATCGACCGCTACACCAATGAGGCCAAGCGTCTGTACGGCGTGATGAACAAGCGCCTGGCCAAGAGCAAGTACATCGCCGGGCCTGCGTACACGATCGCGGACATCGCGATCTTCCCGTGGCTGCGGTCCTGGAAGAACCAGGGCATCGATTGGAACGACTTCCCGCATCTGAAGGGCTGGTTCGACGAGATCGCCGCGCGTCCTGCGGTGCAGCGTGGTGTCGAGGTGCTGGCGTCGCAGCGCAAGCCGCTGGTCGACGACATGGCGCGCGATGTGCTGTTCGGCAAGATGCAGTACCAGCAGCGATGAAGCACCACCCCCCGCAGGAGATCGAATGAAGAAGAAGTTGTTGTTGCTGGCCCCGTTCGTCACGAGCCTGATCCTGAGCGCGCAGGCCGAGCCGGTCGGTGAAGTCGACACGGTGTTCAAGCTCATCGGCCCCGACCACAAGATCGTCGTCGATGCCTGGGACGATCCCAAGGTCGGCGGTGTCACCTGCTATGTCTCGCGTGCGAAGACCGGCGGCATCAAGGGCGCGGTCGGGCTCGCCGAGGACAAGTCCGACGCGTCCATTGCCTGCCGCCAAGTCGGTCCGATCAGCTTCGGCAAGCCGCTGTCCGAGCAGGAAGAGGTCTTCAGCGAACGCCAGTCGTTTCTGTTCAAGAAGCTGCGCGTGGTGCGCATGGTCGACAAGAAGCGCAACACGCTCGTGTACCTGACGTACTCGGACCGCGTCATCGAAGGCTCGCCGAACAACAGCGTCACCGCGGTGGCCGTCGATCGCGGCACGCTCATTCCGGTGAAGTGAATTCAGGCGGCGGCGTCAGCGCCAGTCGACGACGCCGAAGCGGTCCTGGCCCAGCAAGGTGTAGAAGATCCCGACCGTCACCTGCGATTGCCGCTGCGTTCCCGGGTTCGTGAACCTGGCGTCGCGGCGGTTGCCCATCACCCTGAGCGTCACCGCCTGCTGCTTGGCGATGCGGTAGGTGAACGACGCATCCGCGCGAATGATGTTGTCGTGGCCGCCGCTGGTGCCGGAAGCGACGCTGCTGACGAAGTACTCGCGCACCGCGAATTCGAGCGACGCGGTATCGCCCTGCGTGAGGCGCAGCGCCAGCAGCGCCTGCGGCGCGACGCCGTAGTTGTAGTCGCGCTCGCCGACCGCACCGCGCGTGGTTCCGACCGCGGCGTAGCCCAGACCTGCCATCGCCGTGCCTTGCAGCGAGAGCGTGTCACCGAGCCACCATTGCGCCGTCGATCCGATCGACAGCGCGGTGCTCGAGATGCGAAAGGTCTGCGGCGCGATGTAGTCGTAGCTGCCGTACAGCCCCCACACACCGCGATAGGCCGGGCCGGCCTGGTAGCTCGCGCCGACGAGCAGCCCGTGTGTCAGCACGTTCTCGATGCCGTTGGCGCTCGACGCGGTCGCGCGGAAGTTGAAGTAGTCGAACGGGCGGGTGTATTGATAGCCGGCGCTGCCCGGCAGGCCGTAGTCGATCGAAAAATCGAGCTGCGCTTCATTGCGCTTGAAGTTGACGGTCGAGCTGCCCGTGTCGCGCTTCACGCTGCCGGTGTAGCCGAGCTGAAGGCGGCTGAAGTAGGCCGCGTCGTGGCTCGAGAAGATGCCGTCGTAGCGCTCGCCGAACGCGAGCCGGTTGAAGCCCGCCGCCGGGTCGATCGCCGTCGCGGCCAGCTCTCTCCAGAAGCGCGTCATCCCGCCGCCGCGCTCGAGCACGAGGTTGGACATGCGAAACAGCGCTTCGCCGAGAAACGTTCCGCCGATGCCGCTGGCCACCTGGTCGTTGCGCGACGGACGGGTCTGTTCGCCGGCGATCTCCCACAGCGCGCTGCCGGCGAAGGTGTAGCCGAGCGAATGCCAGTAGTCCAGGCCGGCCGATCGCGCGAAGCCGTGGTACATCGCGCCCTGGTAGGGGTGACCGAGCTGGTTCGTCTGGAACGGGTCGCGGTCGGTGCCCCAGCCGCTGCGAAGATTGCGCCGAATGCTCGCGGTCGTGACGCGGTAGTCGTCGCGGTCGGTGCCGAAATAGCGGTTCGCGCGGTTCAGCAGGATCTCGAACCCCACGATCTCGAGCGCCGGCGTGAGGTAGTCGGGCTCGCCCGGCCCGCGCGCGCGTTCGTCAGGCCCAGGGCGCGCGACCGATGCCGGACCGGACGCGGCCGTCGACGGTGGCGCCGGCTGGGCCGATGCGTTCAACGCGCACGCCGCCAGCGCCACGACACAGATGCGTCGGGCTTGGTACCGGGAAGTGCGCGAGTCACGCTCTGCGCACGGGCACGAGACATCGGCATGTTTCTTCATGGACAGCCTTCCTGACGTCGTTCACCACAGTGTCTTGAGAGAACCGGGCGTGCGCTGTAGGACCGCGCGCTCGTTTGCTGTCGGGGGGCACGCGGCCAGTGCGCCGCGTCGATCCAGCCAGCGCGAGCGCGTGGTTAAACTCGGCTCAAGGAGGCGCCAGGGTGCGGAGATGAACGACAAGCCTTCCGGTCCCGTGCGAAGCCTCGCGGAGCAGACAGGCACGCCGCGCTTTCTGGGCGGCGGCGGCGAGATGGGGGCGCGGATTCGTGCGCACGACTGGTCGAGCTCCGTGCTCGGCCCGCCGGTTGGCTGGCCGCAATCGCTGCGCACCGCCGTGCGCCTGATGCTCAATACCGGCCACCCGATGTGCCTCTGGTGGGGTGCCGACCTCACCTGCCTCTACAACGACGCGTACCGCGATTCGATCCTGCCCGAACGGCACCCCGATGCCCTGGCCCGGCCTGCGCGAAAGGTCTGGGGCGAGAATTGGGGCGTCATCGGCCCGCAGATCGACCAGCTCATGTCCAGCCGCGGCGCGAGCTGGACCGTCAACGGCTTGACCTGCAGCTGCAGCCCCATCGACGATGAGACCGCGCCGGGCGGCATCGGCGGCGTCCTGGTGGTCTGCACCGAGACGAGCGACGCGTTGCTGCGCGAAAGCGAAGCCCGTTTCCACACCGCCCTGACGGCCGGACGGATGGGCTCGTGGGAGACCGATCACACGACGAACACCCGGCACTGGTCCAAGGAAGGCATGGCGCTGTTCGGGCTCACCCTGGCCGACGGTCGCGGGCAGGTCGGCGGCGCCAACGACGAGTTCGTCGCAGCGCTGCATCCGGACGATCGCCACCTCGCGCAGCGGTTTCGCGAACTCGCGGCCCGGCAGGACTCGTTCCCCGCGGAGTATCGGATCGTCAAACCCGACGGCATGACGCTCTGGCTGTCGGGGCGCGGCCTAGTGGTCGAACGCGGGCCGCAGGGGCAGGCGCTGCGCCTGGTCAGCATCATGACCGATGCCACCGAGCGCAAGCTGGTGGAGGAACAACTTCGAACCGAGCGCGAGCGGCTCGGGCTGGCGCTCGGCGCCGGGCAGATGGGTGCCTACGACCTGAACATCAAGGACGATGTCCTGTGGTGGTCACCGGAGACCTATGCCTTGTTCGGCGTCGATCCCGAGCACTTCGTTCCGTCGCGGGAGAGTGTGCTTGCGCTGATCCATCCCGACGACCGCGAAGCGTTCTCGCGCTTGCGTGCGCAGGCCATCGAACAACGTCGACCCTTCGTGCACGAGTTCCGCATTCGGCGCGTCGACGGAACGCAGGTCTGGCTGGGCCACCGGGGCCAGGCGGAATACGACGCCGAGGGTCATCCGCTGCGAAGCTTCGGCGTCACGATGGACATCACCGAACGCAAGCAGGTCGAGGAGATGCTGCGCGACGCCGACCGCAAGAAGGACCACTTCATCGCCGTGCTGGCGCACGAACTGCGCAACCCGCTCGCACCGATCCGGAATGCGATCCACGTGTTGCGCCGGTCCGGCCCGGCCGATCCGACGACGAGCTGGTGTCACGACGTCATCGACCGGCAAGTCGGACAGATGGCGCGTCTGCTCGACGACCTCCTCGACATGTCGCGATTGAGCCGCGGCCAGCTTCAGCTCCGGCCGCAGCCGCTGAGTCTCGCGACGGCCATCGAACAAGCGATCGAAATTGCGCAGCCGCTGATCGATGCCGGGGGGCATGCGTTCACGGTGCAGATGCCGCCACCGGCCTGGAGTCTGAACGGCGACCTCACGCGGCTGGCCCAAGTCTTCTCGAACATCCTCATCAACGCGGCCAAGTACACCCCGCCCCACGGCAGGATCGCGCTGACCGTCGAGCGGCAGGCCGATCAGGCCGTCGTGAAGGTGACGGACACCGGCATCGGCATTGCCGCAGAACACCTGTCGCAGATCTTCGAGATTTTCGGGCAGGTGGCGTCGGCCTTGAACCGGTCCCAGGGAGGCCAGGGCATCGGGCTCTCGCTGGCGAAGGGGCTGGTCGAAATGCATGGCGGCACGATCAGCGCGCGCAGCCCCGGCGCCGACCAGGGCAGCGAGTTCGAGCTGCGCTTGCCGCTGCTACCGCCCATGCCGCGCATCGAGTTGCGCGAAGCCGGCGTTGAAACCGCAGCGCGTGCGAAGGCGCGCTACCGCATCCTGATCGCCGACGACTTGCGAGACGGGTCGGACAGCCTGGCGCTGCTGCTGAAGGCGATGGGCCACCTCGTCGAGGTCGCTTACGACGGCGAGCAGGCGCTTCGCCTGGCCGAGGGCTCGCGGCCTGAGATGGTGTTGCTGGATCTGGGAATGCCCAAGGTCGACGGCTACGAGGTCTGCCGTCAGATTCGCGCCGCACCCTGGGGCGGCCGCATGATGCTGATCGCGCAGACCGGTTGGGGGCAAGAGCACGATCGACGCCGAACGCACGCCGCGGGCTTCGACCACCACGTCATCAAACCGGTCGTGCCGGACGCGCTGGTCGCGCTGTTCGGGCCTCGGTGAGGAGCGCGTGCTCCGCACGCAGCGTTGCGCTGACGCCAAAATCGCCGAGGCCTGATTCCAACGAGACAGTAGTCACCGCTATGATTGCAAATTATTCGTATTTGCAGTCAGGGCCCCGCCCTGGAACACGTAGGACAGGGAATCCCGGTGCTGTTTCGCAAGTCGTGGTGGAAGTGGGGGGCGGGCATCGCCGCAGCGATAGCGCTGCTGGCCGGTTGCGGCGGTGGTGGTGGTGACTCGGCAGCGAGCGCGAACGTCCCGGTCGCGGTGCCGCTGTCGGCGCAGGCGGCGCTGGGCGAGAAGATCTTCAACGACGTGTCGCTGTCGGCGTCGGGCCGCCAGGCTTGCGCCAGCTGTCACAGCCCGGACAGCGCGCACTCCCCTGCGAACGCGCTGGCGGTTCAACTCGGCGGCGCGCTGCTGGATCAGCAAGGCCGCCGCCAGGCCCCGTCGGTCAACTACCTGTCGTTCAACACCGCGTTCTTCTTCGATGCCGACGACACGCCGACCGGCGGCTTCTTCTGGGACGGCCGCGCCGCCTCGCTGAGCGAACAGGCCGGCGAGCCGTTCGTGAATCCGTTCGAGATGGCCAACACGAGCGTGGCCGACGTCATCGACAAGCTCTCGCGCGCCAGCTATGTCGCCGAGTTCAAGACCGTGTTCGGCGCCGACATCCTGAGCCGGCCGGATGACGCGATGGCCCGCGTCAAACTGGCGCTGGCCCAGTATCAGAAGGAAGACACCGAGTTCCGCGGCTTCTCGAGCAAGTACGACGAGTTCCTGCGCGGCAACCTGACGCTCACCGACCAGGAGATGCGCGGACTCGCGCTCTTCAACAACCCGACCAAGGGCAACTGCATCGGCTGCCATCCGTCCGGCAAGAGCGCCGACGGCGCGTTCCCGCTGTTCACCGACTTCACCTACGACAACCTCGGGGTGCCGCGCAACCCGGCGATCGCGCGCAACGACGATCCGAGCTACTACGACCTGGGTCTGTGCGAGCGCGCCGAACTCGCGAGCCGCACCGACCTGTGCGGCGCCTTCAAGGTGCCCTCGCTGCGCAACGTCGCGAAGCGACACGTGTTCTTCCACAACGGGCGCTTCACGTCGCTGAAGGACGCGATCACCTTCTACGTGCAGCGCGACACCAACCCCGAGAAGTGGTACCCGCTGAATGCCGATGGCAGCGTTCGGAAGTTCGACGACCTGCCGGTGCAATACCACGCCAACGTCAACACCGTCGAGGTGCCCTACAACCGCCTGCTCGGCGATGCGCCCGCGCTGAGCGATGCCGAGGTCGACGACGTGATCGCCTTCCTGCAGACCTTGAGCGACGGCTACAGCCACTGAGCCGCGGATCACTGCGCCAGAACGAACAAACAAACACATCCGGGACCCCACGACCATGCGCCTGATCCGCCACCGCTCCCCGCCCATGAAGGCGCTGCTCGCCGCGTCGCTCGCACTCGCCACCAGCGGGGTGTTCGCCCAGACGGCGACCGAAGCCGAACTCGCGCGCAGACTCGATCAGCTCGCGGCCGAGCTCGCGAACGTGAAGGCCCAGCTCACGCAGCTCCAGCAAAAGCAGGCGCAGCCCGCCGCTGCCGCTCCGGCTGCGCCGAGCAGCACACCGGTCGCGGCCGCCACGCCGCCGGTCGCGGCCGCACCGCCCGCACCGCCCGCCTATTCCGGCTCGCTGCTGGGCCCGGGCACCGTGCTGACGAGCTACGGCGAGCTCAACTACAACCGCCCGACCCGCGCGAACCAGAACGCGACGGCCGACGTGCGGCGCTTCGTGCTCGGTTATCAACACCGGTTCGATGAGAAGACCAAGGTGGTCACCGAGCTCGAGATCGAGCACGCGGTCTCGTCGGCCGACGACCCCGGCGAAGTCGAGGTCGAGCAGGCCTACGTCGAGCGCCAGGTCACGCCGGTGTGGGCGCTGCGTGCCGGCCTGTTCCTGATGCCGGTCGGTCTGCTGAACGAGAACCACGAGCCGACCGCGTTCTACGGCGTCGAGCGCAACTTCGTCGAGACCGCGATCATCCCGAGCACGTGGCGCGAAGGCGGCGTCCAGGTCATCGGCAACTTCGACAACGGCCTGATGGTCCAGGGCGGTATCACGACCGGCTTCGACCTGAACAAATGGGATGCCACCTCGACCGAAGGCAGGGAGTCGCCGCTCGCCTCGATCCACCAGGAACTGGCCCTCGCCAGGGCCCATGACCTCGCCGTGTTCGGCGCGCTGAACTGGCGCGGCGTTCCGGGCCTGCTGCTCGGCGGGTCGCTCTTCACCGGCCAGGCGACGCAGGCGCAGACGAGCGAGAAGTCCCGCGTCACGCTCTGGGATCTGCACGCCCGCTGGACGCCCGGCCGTTGGGATTTCTCGACCGTCTACAGCCGCGGCACGATCTCCAACACCGCCGCGTTGAACGCCGCGCTGGTTGGCAACCCGACGCTGATCCCGGCGTCCTTCGACGGCTTCTACGTGCAGGGCGCGTACAAGCTCTGGTCGCATGAAGACTATGCGCTGTCGCCGTTCGTGCGCTGGGAGCAGTTCAACACCGCGAAGTCCTTCGCCGATCTCGGCCCCGGCCTGACGCCGGATGCCGCGCGCGCCGAGCGGGTCGTCACGGTCGGCGCGAATTTCCAGGTCTCGCAAGGCATCGTGCTGAAGGCCGACTACCAACGCTTCCGCGAGAACGCCGACCTGAACCGCTTCAACCTCGGGCTCGGCTGGAGCTTCTGATGCGTGTGGTGCTGGCCGCCTCGGCGATCGTCGCGGCCGCCTCGGCGGCGGTGCCGACACGCGCGTTCGCGGTCGACTACCTGAGCGCCGAACAGGCCGCGAAGCTGATGTTTCCGGACGCCGATGCGTTCGAGACGCGCCAGGTGGCGCTCGATGCCGCGCAGCTGCAGCAGCTCGATGCGCAAGGCACACGCGGGCGCTCGGCGAACTGGCCGGTGCGGGTCGCGAAGCGCGGCGGCGCGACGCTGGGTTTCGTCGTCACCGACGGGGTCATCGGCAAGGTCGAGCTGATCGACTACGCCGTCGGCATCGGACTGGACGGCAACATCAAGCAGGTCGAGATCCTGTCGTACCGCGAGAGCCACGGCTTCGAGATCCGCCTGCCGGCGTGGCGCAAGCAGTTCGTCGGCAAGGGCAACGCGTCGACGCTCCGGATCGGTGACGACATCGCCAACATCAGCGGCGCGACGCTGAGCTGCACGCACGTGACCGACGGCTTGCGGCGCATCGTCGCGGTCGTCGCGCTGGCGCGGCGCGCCGGCGCGTTGGCGTGAACGGTCGGCCGGCTTCGACGACATGGCTGCGGCGCGCGCGGCCGCTGCTTGGCACGCTGGTGGAGATCGGCGTTCATGCCTCGCACGCCGATGATCACGGCATGATCGACAGCGCGTTTGCCGCGCTGCGCGATGTGCAGGATTGCCTGTCGCGCTTCGATGTCGACAGCGACATCGCGCAATTCCACCGCTTGCGCTGCGGCGAGTCGCTGCCGATGCGACCCGCAACTCGGCAAGTCCTAGGCGCCGCCCGCGATCTGCAGCTCGCCAGCGGCGGCGCATTCGACATCAGCCTCGGCACCGCACCGGCCGGCTGGCGCTGCGAGGGCGATCGCCTGAACAAGCTGCACGACGACGTCCGCCTCGACCTCGGCGGCATCGGCAAGGGCTATGCGGTGGATTGCGCGGTGCAGGTGCTCGTTGCACATGGCTGCGCGGCCGGCTGGGTCAATGCCGGCGGCGACCTGCGCGCATTCGGCGATGTCGAGTTGCCGCTTCAGTTGCGCGATGAAGCTACCGGCGGCACGCGGCCTTTCGCTTCGCTGTGCGACGGCGCGTTCGCGACCAGCCATTTCGACCACCACAGCCGATCGCAGCTCTCGGCAGGTGCCGAAGAGGACCACCGTGCGGCGCACGTCAGCGTCGCCGCGCCGTTGTGCCTGTGGGCCGATGCGCTGACCAAGGTCGTGGGCGTCAGCGGCGATACTTCGCACCCGTTGCTGGCGCGTTTCGACGCGCAGGCCTGGCTTCATTGTTGACACGGCGCGCGAGCGCCCCCGCTCCCGCATGCTGCGCCCTCCCCATCACGCCCACCGTCTGATCCGCTGGCAACGCCTGGCGCTGTACGTGACCGGCGCGCTGTTGCTGCTGACCGGTGCGGCCTGGCTCGCGATCCACTACAGCATCGGCGCCGGCGCGGGTGAGCTGCCGCATCCGCTCGAGGCCTGGTGCCTGCGGATCCACGGGCTGGCGGCGTTCGCCGCGCTGTTCGTGTTCGGCGCCCTGGCGGCCGCACACATCCCGCATGGCTGGCGCTTGACGCATCGCCGGCGCTGGGCACGCCAGCGCCGCTATGGGATTCTGTTGTGCATTTTCGGCGCGCTGCTCGTGCTGACCGGCCATGCGCTTTATTACTTCGCTCCCGAGAATGTGCGGCCCGCGCTCGGATGGGTGCATGCCGCGATCGGCCTCGCGATGACCTTGCTCGTGCTGCCGCATCGGCGCGGACAGCGGACTTCCGCCGAACGCTGATCGAGGACGTCAAGCGTTCCGTCGCGCTGCGCGCGACGTCACACCGCTGGTCAATGCGCCGTCCCCGACGTGCGGGTGGCGAACAGCGCCCGATACCTCGCCGCGTGACGCTCGACCGGACGCGCGCTGTGCCGCTGCCCCCCAGGCTCGGCATTCGAACTTGACAGCGCCAACAGCTCGGCAGCGCGGTGCGGATCCAGATCGGCAGCGTGGTGAATGCTCATGACCGCGTACTGCACCGCCGAGCCGAGTTTCATCGACGGCCGAAGCTGCATCAGGTGGGCCGCAAAGCTGCCGATCCACGCGTGACTGGACGGGATGTTCATCACGTTGTCGGCGATCCCCAGCGCTGGCTTCAAGCGCTCGCGCCGTCCTATCCACTGTTGAAGATTCATCGTGTTGCCCTCTTGCTGGCCGCACTGTGCCGAGCGGCACTGCGGCGGACCATCCCCAACTTCGTATGCCACCTTTGGGGCTTGCGCGTGCCAAGGGAGGAAGACCGGTCGTACTTCACGCCCTCCCCGACTGTTCAAGCACGACGCGGCAAAGGGTCTCGCGCTTGGCGACAATGCGGGCCGACGCAGCCAGCCCCACCCATGGATCCTTTCACCGTCATC
>Ga0307508_10002091_pt1 | contig 21502 bp, 18 predicted proteins | sample 9_EM_MG_FD_203089 | JGI IMG/M metagenome (GOLD analysis project Ga0307508, IMG submission 203089) | Populus trichocarpa ectomycorrhiza microbial communities from riparian zone in the Pacific Northwest, United States - 9_EM | ecosystem: Host-associated > Plants > Roots > Unclassified | place...
CCCAGTCCGTCCGGATCTCCGAGGTGCTGCACACCGCGCGCTTCGTCTGCACCACCGACGACGACCAGAACCAGATCGCCTCCTTCTACCCCGGCGCGATGAGCGAGGCCCGCCAGATCGAGCTGCAGCCGATCGCCGAGCGGGTCGGCGGGCTGGACCTGGTGCTCATCGGCGCGGACGACCCGGAGGCGATGGTCCGCCACACCGAGGAGTGCCGCTCGCGCGGTATCCCGTTCGCCGCCGACCCCTCGCAGCAGCTCGCCCGCATGGACGGCGAGGACATCCGGGTGCTGGTGGGCGGCGCGGAATACCTCTTCACCAATGAGTACGAGGCCGCGCTGATCCAGACCAAGACCGGCTGGACCTCCGAGCAGATCCTCGCCAAGGTCGGTACCCGCATCACCACGCTGGGCGCCCAGGGCGTCCGGATCGAGCGCGAGGGCGAGGAGCCGATCGTCGTCGGCTGCGCCGAAGAGGAGCGGAAGGCCGACCCCACGGGCGTCGGCGACGCCTTCCGCGCGGGCTTCCTCTCCGGTCTGTCCTGGAAGCTCCCACTGGAGCGCGCCGCCCAGGTGGGCTGCATGCTCGCGACGCTCGTCATCGAGACGGTCGGCACGCAGGAGTACGAGCTGCGCCGCGGCCACTTCATGGAGCGCTTCGCCAAGGCCTACGGCGACGAGGCGGCGGCCGAGATCGGCGAGCACCTGGTCTGACGGCAGCACGCGCGGGGCGGGGCCGGGGGAACGTTTCCCCGGCCCCGCCTCACGTCCGGCGTCCGGTGCCTTGCGTCCGGTGCCTCACGTCCGGTGCTCTACGTCCGGCGGCGCACCCGGTACGCCGTGCCGCGCTCGGCGGGGCGCTCGCCCTCGTACGTCTGCCCCCGCATCTCGCACCACGCCGGAATGTCCAGCCGTGCCGCCTCGTCGTCGGACAGCACGGTCACCACCTCGCCCACCGGTACGTCGCCGATGACCTTGGCCAGTTCGATCACCGGGATCGGGCACCGCTTGCCCAGCGAATCGACGACCAGGCCAGGGGTCTCGGACGCGGCCTCTGCCGCAGAGGCGCCGACGGCCTCCGGGGCGCCCAGCCGCTCGCGTACCCCGGCCACCACGCCCGGCAGCACCTCCAGGAACCGGTCCACGTCCGCCCCGGCGGTGCCGCGCGGGAGCGAGAGGCGGATGTTGCCCTCGGACAGCACCCCCATGGCCCGCAGCACATGGCTGGGAACCAGCGTGCTGGAGGTGCACGACGACCCGGACGAGACCGAGAACTCCGCCCGGTCCAGCTCGTGCAGCAGCGCCTCTCCATCGACATAGAGACACGAGAAGGTGACCAGATGCGGCAGCCGCCGCTCCGGATCGCCCACCACCTCCACGTCCGGCACCAGTCGCGGCACCCGGGCCCGGATACGGTCCACCAGCCCCCGCAGCCGCTCCGCCTCCTCGGCGGCCTCGGCCCGTACGGCGCGCAGCGACGCGGCGGCCGCGACGATGGCCGGGAGGTTCTCGAAGCCCGGGGCGCGGCCCGACTCCCGCTCGTCCGCCGCGGCCGGACGGAACCGGGTGCCCTTGCGCACCGCGAGGAGCCCGACCCCGGCCGGGCCGCCCCATTTGTGGGCGCTCGCGGTGAGCAGCGACCACCGGCCCTCCACCGGGCCCCAGCCCAGCGACTGCGCCGCGTCCACCAGCAGCGGTACCCCGTCCGCGGCGCACGCCTCCGCGGCCTCGGCCACCGGCTGCACCGTGCCGACCTCGTGGTTCGCGGACTGGAGACAGGCCAGCGCGACGCCGTCGGGCGCCTCGCGCAGGGCCGCCGCGTACGCGTCCGGCGCGACCCGGCCCGTACGGTCCACCGGAACCTCGGCGACCGTGCCGCCGGACGCCTCGTGCGCCGCCGCGGCCTGGAACACCGCGGAGTGCTCCACGGCGGAGACGACCAGCCGTGGCCCGGCCCGGCGGCGCCCGGTGAGCGCCCCGGCGATGCCGTCGTGCAGGGCGCGGGTCCCCGAAGGAGTGAAGGCCAGCTCGTCGGGGCGGCATCCGACGGCCTCGGCGGCCGTCTCCCGCGCGGCGTCCAGCAGCAGCCGGGCGCGCCGCCCCTCGCGGTAGAGCCGGGCCGGGTCGGCCCACCCCTCGTCGAGGGCGGCGAGCAGCGCCTGCCGGGCCACGGGATGCAGCGGTGCGGACGAGGCCGCGTCGAAATAGGGCACGTGAAGAACGCTAGCCGCTGCGCCCGGCACCCGGCTCATAAGAAAAACGAGCCGGAAAATCGCGCCATAAGGAGGCGAAAGGACAGGGGAGGACGCGAAAGCGGGATGCGGACACACCACGCACGGGCGTACGGCGTGCCGCCGCGCGCCCTCACACGAACGGGGCGCTGCCCGCACCACCTGTACCCCGGTCGTCCGGCGCCAACACCCCGCCCCGCCCACGGGCCCGGAAAACGCCGGTGGAGCAGGTCATTCCGTTGGGATTCCACGGTCTTCCGGGGGTGAGGCCACCCCTTCGGGGAGGGGTCCGGCGCGTTGGGCACCCTCCCCGCGCAGCGCCAAATGGCGTCCAGTAGGGTTTGGTCCGCATAAACATCCAAACCCCTGCCCGCACCGGGCCGGCGACCGACCAGATGACGGCCGCGGACCGCGCGGGCGAGACTCTCGGGAAGGCGCTACGTGAGTCCCAACGGCTCCGACCGCTCGTCGCGGCGCCCGGTGCGGCGGAAGCTGCTGCAGGCGCTGTCCGCGGGCTTGGTCCTGGCGACCGCCACCGGTTGCACATCAAAGGACTTTCCCCGCCTCGGATTGCCCACCCCGGCTACAGAGGAGGCGCCGCGGATTCTCTCCCTGTGGCAGGGCTCGTGGGCGGCAGCGCTCGCCGTGGGCGTGCTGGTCTGGGGCCTGATCCTGTGGTCGGTCATCCTCCACCGCAGGACCAGGACCAGGATCGAGGTCCCGGTACAGGTCCGGTACAACATGCCCCTCGAGGCACTGTTCACCGTGGTCCCGATCATCATCGTCGCGGTGCTGTTCTACTTCACCGCGCGCGATGAGAACGCCCTCCTCAAGACCTCCAAGAAGCCCGACCACGTAGTCAACGTCGTTGGCTACCAGTGGAGCTGGGGCTTCAATTACATGGAGAACGTGGACGGGAACGCGGCCAGCCCCAAGGCGATGCCGAAGGAGGTGTCGTCCATCCCCGACAAGATGCTCGACACCGTTCCCAAGGGCGCCGAGGGCGTCTACGAAACCGGCACCCCCGGCGAGCGGAATCCGCAGACCGGCAACCCGGGTCCCACCCTGTGGCTGCCGAAGGGTGAGTCGGTCGAGTTCATCCTGACCTCCCGCGATGTCATCCACTCGTTCTGGGTGGTCCCCTTCTTGATGAAGATGGACGTCATCCCGGGCCACGCCAACCGGTTCGAGGTCACCCCGAACCGGGAGGGCACCTTCAAGGGCAAGTGCGCCGAGCTGTGCGGTGTCGACCACTCCCGGATGCTCTTCAACGTCAAGGTCGTTTCCCCGGAGCGCTACCAGCAGCACCTGAAGGACCTGGCGAAGAAGGGCCAGACGGGATACATCCCGGCGGGCATTGCGCAGACGGACCCCGCCAAGAACGCGGAGACCAAGACCCAGTGAGCATCCTCAACGAACCCCAGGGTGCCGACGCAACCGCCTCGTACGAGGATGAGTTGCCGGTGCGCCGCAAGCAGCCCGGCAATGTCGTCGTCAAGTGGCTGACCACCACCGACCACAAGACGATCGGCACGCTCTACCTGGTCACGTCGTTCGCGTTCTTCTGCATCGGCGGACTGATGGCGCTCTTCATGCGCGCCGAGCTGGCCCGCCCGGGCACGCAGATCATGTCGAACGAGCAGTTCAACCAGGCGTTCACCATGCATGGCACGATCATGCTGCTGATGTTCGCCACCCCGCTGTTCGCGGGCTTCACGAACTGGATCATGCCGCTCCAGATCGGCGCGCCCGATGTGGCGTTCCCGCGGCTGAACATGTTCGCGTACTGGCTGTACCTCTTCGGCTCGCTCATCGCGGTGGGCGGCTTCCTGACCCCGCAGGGCGCGGCCGACTTCGGTTGGTTCGCGTACTCGCCGCTGTCGGACGCGGTCCGCTCGCCGGGCATCGGCGCCGACATGTGGATCATGGGTCTGGCCTTCTCCGGCTTCGGCACGATCCTCGGTGCGGTCAACTTCATCACCACGATCATCTGCATGCGCGCTCCCGGCATGACGATGTTCCGCATGCCGATCTTCACCTGGAACGTGCTGCTGACCGCCGTTCTGGTGCTGCTCGCCTTCCCGGTGCTGGCCGCCGCGCTGTTCGCCCTGGAGGCGGACCGAAAATTCGGGGCGCATGTCTTCGACGCGGCCAATGGCGGCGCGTTGTTGTGGCAACACCTCTTCTGGTTCTTCGGACACCCAGAGGTGTACATCATCGCGCTGCCGTTCTTCGGGATCATCTCCGAGGTCATCCCGGTCTTCTCGCGCAAGCCGATGTTCGGTTACTTCACCCTGGTCGCCGCGACGATCTCCATCGCCGGTCTGTCGGTGACCGTGTGGGCGCACCACATGTACGTCACCGGCGGGGTGCTGCTGCCGTTCTTCTCCTTCATGACGTTCCTGATCGCGGTTCCGACCGGTATCAAGTTCTTCAACTGGATCGGCACGATGTGGAAGGGCTCGCTGAGCTTCGAGACCCCGATGCTCTGGGCGATCGGCTTCCTCATCACCTTCACCTTCGGTGGTCTGACCGGCGTCATCCTGGCGTCGCCGCCGATGGACTTCCACGTCTCCGACTCGTACTTCGTGGTGGCCCACTTCCACTACGTGGTCTTCGGCACCGTGGTCTTCGCGATGTTCTCCGGCTTCCACTTCTGGTGGCCGAAGATGACTGGCAAGATGCTGGACGAGAAGCTCGGCAAGATCACCTTCTGGACGCTGTTCATCGGCTTCCACGGCACCTTCCTGGTGCAGCACTGGCTGGGCGCCGAGGGCATGCCGCGCCGGTACGCCGACTACCTGGCGGCCGACGGCTTCACCGCGCTGAACACGATCTCCACGATCAGCTCGTTCCTGCTCGGCCTGTCGATCCTGCCGTTCCTCTACAACGTGTGGAAGACCGCCAAGTACGGCAAGAAGGTCGAGGTCGACGACCCGTGGGGCTACGGCCGCTCGCTGGAGTGGGCCACCTCCTGCCCGCCGCCGCGGCACAACTTCCTCACCCTGCCGCGGATTCGCTCCGAATCCCCGGCGTTCGACCTGCACCACCCCGAGATCGCGGCGCTCGAACAGCTTGAGCACCACGGTGCGGCCGACGAAGACAAGGCCCTCGCGGGTGGTAAGGAGGCCGACAAGTGAAGGTCCAAGGCCGGATGTTCATCTGGCTCGCCGTCTTCATCCTGCTGATGGCGATCGTCTACGGTGTGTGGTCGAAGGAGCCCGCCGGTACCACGGCGCTGTTCCTCGCCTTCGGGCTGAGCATCATGATCGGCTTCTACCTGGCGTTCACCGCGCGCCGGGTGGATGCCGGGGCGCAGGACAACCAGGACGCCGATGTCGCGGACGACGCCGGTGAGCTGGGCTTCTTCTCCCCGCACAGTTGGCAGCCGCTGTCCCTGGCCGTCGGCGGCGCCCTGGCCTTCATGGGCGTGGTCTTCGGCTGGTGGCTGCTGTTCTTCGCGGCCCCGATGGTCATGGTCGGCCTCTTCGGGTGGGTCTTCGAGTACTACCGCGGCGAGAACCAGAACCAGTAGCGGTTTTCTGATCAAGGGGCCCGGCACCGGAAGGTGCCGGGCCCCTTGGCTTTACGCCGTCACCCTGCTGCCTCGCTCGGCGCGCCGTCCGCCGCGGGCGTCCATAGCGTGATCGCATGAGCCACACACCTCGATCTCCTCGAACCCGGGCGGTGCTCTCCAGTGCCCTGCTGGTGGCATCGCTGATAGCGGGTCTCAGCGGATGCGGGGGCCCCTCCTCGGACCCGCTGTCCGCCAAGCCGTACGACGCCGCCGACCAGATCTCCTTCAACGGTGAGAGCGGCGCACGCGACGCCGATCCGGACCGGCCGCTCCAAGTGACCGCCAGGGGCGACGACGGCCGGATCACGGACGTCACCGCCACCGACGCGGCAGGCCGGTACGTACGGGGCGAGCTGACGCCGGACGGCGGCAGGTGGCGCTCCACCGTGCCGCTGGCGGCGGGCGCCCACTACACGCTGCGGGTGTCCACGGAGGACTCGGGCGGCGCTCCGGGCCGCCGTACGATCAGCTTCGCGACCAGCTCCAAGCACCGGCAGCTGAAGGTCACCTTCGGGCCCAAGGCGGGGGAGTACGGCGTGGGCCAGCCGATCACCGCCACGCTGAGCCGCCCGGTGAAGGACCCCTCGGCCCGGTCCGTGGTCGAGCGGGGCCTGAAGATCGACGCACAGCCCGCGGTGGACGGCGTCTGGCACTGGGTGAACAGCAAGACGCTGCACTACCGCCCGGCCGAGTACTGGCCCGCTCACGCCACCGTCAACGTGCGCTCCAACCTCAAGGGCATCAGGATCGGCAGCGGGCTCTACGGCGGCCAGGCCAAGCCGCTGCGGATCACCACCGGCGACCGGATCGAGGCCCTGACCGACTCCGGCACCCACCAGATGACGGTCCGGCGGAACGGGCAGGTGATCCGGACCATCCCGATCACGACCGGTATGCCCGGCTTCGATACCCGTAACGGCACCAAGGTGATCCTGGCCAAGGAGTCGGCGGTGCGGATGACGGGCGCCAGTATCGGCCTCGGCTCCGGTTCCTACGATCTGATGGTCTACTGGGCGGCGCGGGTCACCAAGAGTGGTGAATACGTCCACGCCGCGCCCTGGTCGACCGGCTCACAGGGATACGCCAACGTCAGCCACGGCTGCACCGGCATGTCCACCGAGAACGCCCGGTGGTTCTTCGACACCGTGCACCTCGGCGACATCGTCAAGGTCGTCAACAGCAACGGCGCCGACATGGCGACGTTCGACAACGGCTACGGCGACTGGAACATGGCGTGGACCGACTGGCGACAGGGCAGCGCCCTCGCCGCCGGTCAGCGGGACGGCAGCACCCCGGCCGACTCGGCCCGGCTCCGCCCCATGGCGTGACCGCGTGAGACCGCACCGCGTGCGCGTGCGGTCAGGCGTCCACCGCGAGCCGCTTGCGGAGCAGTCCGGCCAGCGCGTCCGTCAGGGCCACCGGGTCCACCGGATGCGTCACCGCGGCCTCCGCGCGGCTCCAGGTGGCCAGCCAGGCGTCCTGCGGGCGGCCGATGAGCAGCACCACCGGCGGGCACTGGAAGATCTCGTCCTTGATCTGCCGGCAGACGCCCATCCCGCCCGCGGGCGCCGTCTCTCCGTCCAGGACGCACAGGTCGATCCCGCCGTCCTCCAGCGCCGCCAGGACGGCGGGCAGGGTCGCGCACTCCACGAACTCCACCGGAGGCAGATCGGCGGCGGGCCGGCGACCGGTCGCGAGCCGCACCTGTTCGCGGGTGTTCGCGTCGTCGCTGTAGACCAGCACCGTGGCGGTCGGCCGCATCGTTTCCTCCGCATCAGCCAAGGGGACTACCGGGCTCCTGTGGCGGATGTTACTCCCGTACAGCCTTCCGGTGGAGGGGGCGAACCGATCTCTCCCTCCTTCGAGGGACCACCCGGAACAGCCGCGACGAGCAGCATCGATGCCCTTGACGCCGCCCCGGACACTCCGAACGGCACCCCCGGGAGTGAGGGCCGGATAAGCGACCGACATAATGTCGGTCGTGGCGACAGCAACAGCAACAGATACCGGGCACGCGCACCCGTCGGTCAACCGACCGAACCTCACCAGCGTCGGAACCATCATCTGGTTGAGTTCCGAGCTGATGTTCTTCGCGGCCCTCTTCGCGATGTACTTCACCCTGCGATCGGTGACCGGAGCCGAGCACTGGAAGGAAATGGCGTCCGCGCTGAACCTCCCGTTCTCGGCGACGAACACCACGATCCTGGTGCTCTCCTCCCTCACCTGCCAGCTCGGTGTCTTTGCTGCCGAGCGTGGCGACGTGAGGAAGTTGCGCTCCTGGTTCGTGATCACCTTCATCATGGGCGCGATCTTCATCGGCGGTCAGATCTTCGAGTACACCGAACTGGTCAAGAAGGACGGGCTCTCGCTCTCCTCCGACCCGTACGGCTCGGTGTTCTACCTGACCACCGGTTTCCACGGACTGCATGTGACGGGCGGACTCATCGCCTTCCTGCTGGTCCTGGGGAGGACGTACGCGGCCAAGAGGTTCACCCACCAGCAGGCGACGGCGGCCATCGTCGTGTCCTACTACTGGCACTTCGTGGATGTCGTCTGGATCGGCCTCTTCGCCACGATCTACCTGATCAAGTAAGCCGGTCTCCGCGACCGGAACCACGTCCTTAAAGCATCGACGCAGAAGATCCTGACACCGGGGTAATCCGTGAAAAAGCTCTCCGCACGACGGCGCCATCCGCTGGCTGCGCTCGTCGTCCTACTCTTCGCGCTGGCGGTCACTGGGGGGCTGTACGCCGCGTTCTCGCCGAGCGAGGCGAAGGCCGATGACAGCTCCGCCCAGTCCCTCGCCATCGAGGAGGGCAAGAAGCTCTATTCCGTCGGCTGCGCCAGCTGCCACGGTACGGGCGGTCAGGGGACCTCCGACGGCCCGAGTCTGGTGGGCGTCGGCTCGGCCGCCGTCGACTTCCAGGTCGGTACCGGCCGGATGCCCGCCCAGCAGCCGGGCGCCCAGGTGCCGAAGAAGAAGAAGATCTACTCGGACGCCGAGACCGAGCAGCTGGCCGCGTACATCTCCTCGCTCGGCGCCGGGCCGGTGACGCCCTCCAAGGGCCAGTACAGCACCGACGGCGCGGATGTCGCGAAGGGCGGAGAGCTCTTCCGTACGAACTGCGCGCAGTGCCACAACTTCGCCGGCAAGGGCGGTGCCCTCACCAACGGCAAGTACGCGCCGTCCCTTGAGGGCGTGAGCAAGAAGCATCTGTACGAGGCCATGCAGACCGGCCCGCAGAACATGCCCTCCTTCCCCGACACCACAATGCCGGAGAAGAACAAGCAGGACGTCATCGCGTACCTCGACACGGTCAACAGCGACAAGTCCAAGACCCCCGGTGGCCTTGAGCTCGGCGGGCTCGGCCCGGTCAGTGAGGGCCTCTTCGCCTGGGTCTTCGGCATGGGCGCGCTGATCGTCCTCACCATCTGGGTCGCCGCCCGGACCGCAAAGGCCAAGAAGTCATGAGTAGCCACGAGATTTCAGAAGCAGAAGAGAAGCTGCCCGAGGAGCGGGCCCAGGGCGGCGCGACCGCAGTCGCCGAGGACCCGTTCGCCGACCCGGGGCTGCCCGAGCACGAGCACCGTCAGCAGGACATCGACGAGCGGGCCGCCCAGCGGTCCGAGCGCACCGTCGCCCTGCTCTTCACGGTCTCGATGCTGGCGACGATCGCCTTCATCGCCTCCTATGTGGCGCTGCCGGTCGACAAGTACATCTACGTCTTCCCGATCGGTCACATCAGCGCGCTGAACTTCGCGCTGGGCGTCACCCTGGGCATCGCACTGTTCGCCATCGGCGCCGGTGCGGTCCACTGGGCCCGCACCCTGATGTCCGACGTGGAGGTCGCCGACGAGCGGCACGCCATCGAGGCCAGCCCCGAGGTCAAGGCCAAGGTCCTGGAGGACTTCCGGACCGGCGCCCAGGAGTCCGGCTTCGGCCGCCGCAAGCTCGCCCGCAACACCCTCTTCGGCGCGCTCGCCCTGGTCCCGCTCTCCGGTGTCGTGCTGCTGCGCGACCTCGGCCCGCTGCCGGGCACCAAGCTCCGGCACACCACCTGGGCCAAGGGCAAGCGGCTCATGAACTACAACACCATGCAGCCGCTGCGGCCCGAGGACATCTCCGTGGGGTCCCTGACCTTCGCCATGCCCGAGGGCATGACCGAGGAGGACCACGACTTCCAGACCGAGATCGCCAAGGCCGCCCTGATGCTGGTCCGGCTCCAGCCGGACAACATCAAGGACAAGCGCGAGCTGGACTGGTCGCACGACGGCATCGTCGCCTTCTCGAAGATCTGCACCCACGTCGGCTGCCCGATCAACCTGTACGAGCAGCAGACGCACCACGTCCTGTGCCCCTGCCACCAGTCGACGTTCGACCTCTCCGACGGTGGCCGAGTGATCTTCGGTCCGGCCGGTCACGCACTGCCCCAGCTGCGGATCAAGGCCAACGACCAGGGGTACCTCGAAGCCATGGGCGACTTCTCGGAGCCCGTCGGTCCTGCTTACTGGGAGCGCGGATGAGTACTGCAACAGACACCGACGCGCAGCGGCGCGGCAAAGCGCCCGCGGGCGAGCGCGTCGCCGACTGGGCCGACGGCCGGCTGGGCATCTACAGCCTCGCCCGGGCCAACATGCGCAAGATCTTCCCGGACCACTGGTCCTTCATGCTGGGCGAGGTCGCGCTCTACAGCTTCATCATCATCATCCTCACGGGTGTGTATCTGACGCTGTTCTTCCACCCCAGCATGGAAGAGGTCGTCTACCACGGCCCGTACGTCCCGATGCAGGGCGTCCGGATGTCCGAGGCCTTCGCCTCGACGCTCGACATCAGCTTCGAGGTGCGCGGCGGTCTGCTCATCCGGCAGATCCACCACTGGGCCGCGCTGGTCTTCCTCTGCGCGATGTTCGTGCACATGATGCGGGTCTTCTTCACGGGCGCGTTCCGCAAGCCGCGTGAGGTCAACTGGCTCTTCGGCTTCCTGCTGTTCTTCCTCGGCATGCTGACCGGCTTCACCGGCTACTCGCTCCCCGACGACCTGCTCTCCGGCACCGGTCTGCGGTTCATCGAGGGCGTGTTCCTGTCGATCCCGGTCGTCGGCACCTACATCTCGATGTTCGTGTTCGGCGGCGAGTTCCCGGGCATGGACCTCATCCCGAGGCTCTACCCGGTCCACGTCCTGCTGCTGCCGGGCATCATGCTCGGCCTGCTGGTGGCGCACCTGATCCTGGTCTTCTACCACAAGCACACGCAGTTCCCCGGGGCCGGCAAGACCAACAAGAACGTCGTCGGCATGCCCCTGCTGCCGGTCTACATGGCCAAGGCGGGCGGCTTCTTCTTCCTGGTCTTCGGCGTCATCGCGGTCATCTCCGCGATCGCCACGATCAACCCGATCTGGACCATCGGCCCCTACCGGCCCGACCAGGTCTCCACCGGCGCCCAGCCCGACTGGTACATGGGCTTCGCCGAGGGTCTGGTCCGTGTGATGCCCGGCTGGGAGATCAACGCCTGGGGCCACACGCTCGTCCTGGGCGTGTTCATCCCGATCGTGGCCTTCCCGCTGGTCCTCTTCGCCATCGGCTTCTACCCCTTCATCGAGGGCTGGATCACCGGCGACAAGCGCGAGCACCACATCCTGGACCGTCCGCGCAACGCCCCGACCCGTACGGCCTTCGGCGTCGCCTGGCTGACCGCGTACTTCGTGATGCTGGTCGGTGGCGGCAACGACCTGTGGGCCACGCACTTCAACCTGTCGATCAACTCGATCACCTGGTTCGTGCGGATCGGCTTCTTCGCCGGGCCGGTGCTCGCCTTCATCGCCACCAAGCGGATCTGCATGGGCCTCCAGCGGCGCGACAAGGACAAGGTGCTGCACGGTCGCGAGACCGGCATCATCAAGCGCCTGCCGCACGGTGAGTTCGTCGAGGTCCACGCGCCGCTCACGCAGGAGCAGATGCACGTGCTCACCCAGCACGAGCAGCCGAAGGCGTACGAGCTCGGCCCCGAGGTCGACGAGAACGGCGTCCCCCGCAAGGTCGGGGCGTCGCAGAAGCTGCGGGCCAGGCTGTCCAAGAGTTACTACGGCAAGGACGCCTTCATCCCGAAGCCGACCTCCGAGGAGTACAAGGAGATCACCAGCGGTCATGGCCACCACTGATCTCTGCTGACGTCCGCTGACGCCTGTACGCCACAGACCAGGGCCCCGGCCCGGACCTCGTGTCCGGCCGGGGCCCTGGTCTGTGGTCCCGGTTTGTGGTTCTTGGCCTGTGCCCCTGGTCATGGCCCTAGTCGTGGCCCTGGCCATGGACGTGATCGTCGTCCGCGCCGATAGGCTTGGGCTGATCGAGCGCTGATCCAGCCATTCAGGAGCGGACCATGGACGTTGTGACCCCAGCCGGAGGCGACAGCACCGCGACGGCCCGCACCTGGCCGGACGTGCTCAGCTCCCTCCTCGGCGGCCAGGACCTCGGCGCCGACGACACCGCGTGGGCCATGGACCGCATCATGCGCGGCGAGGCCACCGACGCCCAGATCGCCGGGTTCGCGGTCGCGCTGCGGGCCAAGGGCGAGACCGTCGCCGAGCTGTCCGGCCTGGTCCGGGCCATGTACGGGCACGCCAAGACGATCGAGGTGCCCGGCCCGACCGTCGACATCGTCGGCACGGGTGGCGACCGCGCCAAGACCGTCAACATCTCGACGATGTCCGCCCTGGTGGCGGCCGGTGCGGGCGCGCGCGTGGTCAAGCACGGCAACCGCGCCTCGTCCTCCGCGAGCGGCGCCTCCGACGTCCTGGAGAAGCTCGGCGTCAACCTGGACCTGAGCCCGGCGCGGGTGGCCGAGATCGCCGAGGAAGCGGGCATCACCATGTGCTTCGCGGTGAAGTTCCACCCGGCGCTGCGGCACGTGGCCGCGGCCCGCCGTGAGCTGGGCATCGCCACCCCGTTCAACTTCCTCGGCCCGCTCACCAACCCGGCCCGGGTCCCCTGCCAGGTCACGGGCGTCGCCGACGCCCGGATGGCGCCCATCATGGCCGGGGTGCTGGCCGAGCGCGGCTCGTCGGCGCTGGTCTTCCGGGGCGACGACGGACTGGATGAGCTGACGGTGACCGCGACCTCCCAGGTCTGGGTGGTACGGGACGGCACGGTCACCCACGTGCCCTTCGATCCGCGCGACCTCGGCTTCGAACTGGCCCCGGTGGAGGCCCTGCGCGGTGCCGACGCCTCCTACAACGCGGATGTGGCACGCCGCCTTCTGGCGGGCGAGACGGGGCCGGTCCGCGACGCGGTCCTCCTGAACTCGGGCGCGGCCCTGGCGGCCCTGGACTGGGCCGCGGTGCCGGTTGGCACCCCCCTGAACGACCGCATCGCGGCGGGCGTCTCGCGGGCCGTCGAGTCGATCGACTCGGGCGCGGCCCGCGACGCCCTGGACCGCTGGGTCCGGGCCAGCAACGCGTAGCGGCCGCCGGGGGTTTCGCCCCCGGGCGCGCCCCGGTGGCCGGGTTGTGCCCACCCGTTCCTCCCCCAGCTACCGCTGGGAGGTGCCCCCCGGCGGAACGATTGCCCACAACCTTCCAGCCCCTCCGGGCGTACAACCCAGCCCCTCCGGCGTTTGAGGAGCGGGGTCCTGGGGCGGAGCCCCGGCGGGGGTGCAGGGGGCGGAGCCCCCGCGTTGGGGGGCCGGGGGGCTTGCCCCCGGTTTCGGGAAGGGGCGGGGTGGGGGATCGTCCAGGATGCGGACGCGCGCTGGGCGTCGCGCGTCCGCATGGCATAATCCCCCCAGGTCACGAGCGACAGCGACTTCGGCCCCGGCCCGCTGTCCGGCAACCCTCCGTCCGTGGCGGGGTGCCCCGGGTGATGACCAGGCCGCACGCAGCGAGGTGTGCGGCAAGCGCGGACCCCTCACACCAGGGGTCCTGGTGGTCGAGGGAGTTCTTCCGTGACGCAGCGAATGCGCTAGGGCCGCAGCGCCCGTTTTCCCCCAGCTCCGCGCGGAGCCGAGTCACCGTGCGTTGAGCGAGTTTCCACACGCTCGCACCCCATCGGGAGAATTCGCCATGTCCGCATGCCCTTCTGCAGTCGAGACCCACACCCCGCTCCCCGTCCTCGGCAGTGACGTCACCGTGCCCCTGGTCACCGGCGGTGAGGTGGCCTACGCCGCGCTCGACTACGCGGCCAGCGCACCCGCCCTGAAGCGGGTGTGGGACGACGTCGCCGCGTACGCGCCGTACTACGGCAGCGTCCACCGCGGGGCGGGCTATCTGTCGCAGCTGTCCACGGACCTCTTCGAGACCAGCCGCAAGGAGATCGCGGCGTTCCTGGGGTGCCGGGAGGACGACCAGGTGGTTTTCACCCGCTCGACCACCGACTCGCTCAACCTCCTCGCTGCCGCGGTGCCGACCGGTACGGACGTGTTCGTGTTCGAGACCGAGCACCACGCCTCGCTGCTGCCGTGGGAGCAGCGGGAGGACACCCCGGTGACCTACCTGAGCGCGCCGCGCTCGCCGCGGCAGGCCGTGGAGACGCTGGAGAAGGCGCTCGCCGGGCGGGACGGCGGCCCGGCGCTGGTGTGCGTGACGGGTGCGTCCAACGTGACGGGCGAGCTGTGGCCGGTGCGGGAGCTGGCCGCGGCGGCGCACGCGCACGGCGCCCGTATCGTCCTGGACGCCGCGCAGCTGGCCCCGCACCACCCGGTGGACATCGCGGAGGCGGACGTGGACTGGGTCGCGTTCTCCGGGCACAAGCTCTACGCCCCCTTCGGCGCGGGCGTCCTGGCGGGCCGGGCCGACTGGCTGCGCGAGGCGCGGCCGTATCTGGCGGGCGGCGGCGCGAGCCGCAAGGTCGCGCGGCGGGACGACGGCGGGGTGGACGTCGAGTGGCACACCACCGCGGCGCGGCACGAGGCCGGTTCGCCGAACGTGATCGGGGTGTACTCGATCGCCTCGGCGTGCAAGGCGCTGACCGAGGCCGGGTTCGACGGCCTGGTGGCGCGCGAGCGGCAGCTGATCGCGAAGGTGCGGGAGGGGCTCGCGGAGGTGCCTCAGGTGCGGCTGCTGTCGCTGTTCGGCGACGACGCGCCGCGGGTGGGCGTGCTGTCGTTCGTGGTGGAGGGCTGGAACAGCTCCCACTTCGCGGCGGCGCTGTCCGCGGAGTACGGGATCGGCGTGCGGGACGGGCTGTTCTGCGCGCATCCGCTGGTGCGGACCCTGCTGGACAGCGAGCCGGACGAGCCGGGGGAGTGCGGCGCACCAGAGGCCGCCCCGGGCGAGCGCTCCCTGAACGCGATCCGGGTCAGCTTCGGCGCGGGCACACCGGACGAGCATGTGGAGCGCTTCGTCCGGGCGGTGAAGGAGCTGGTCCGGTCCGGCGCGAAGTGGGACTACCGGACGGAGGACGGCCGCTGCGTCCCGGTGTCCTAGGCGGACCGGAGGGCCGGGAGGGCCGGAGGACTAGCTGTCGAGACCGATCGCGAACGCGGCTTCCAGGTCGTGCTGGGAGTACGTACGGAACGCGATGTGGGTCTCGGTGGAGGCCACGCCGGGGACCTTGGAGATCTGGCCCGGGATGATGTCCGCGAGGTCGTCGTGCTGGGCCACCCGCACCATGGCGATCAGATCGTGCGCCCCGGTGACGGAGTAGACCTCGCTCACGCCCTCGATCGCCGCGATCTTCTCGGCGATCTCCGGAATCCGGTCCACGCTGGTCTTGATGAGCACGATCGAAGTGATCACGGCTGGCTTTCTCCCTCGCTGGGCCGGGCTGCGCCGCCCACTCTATCCGGCCGCCCGAAGCGGGCCCACGCGTAGAGAAAACCCAGGGTGAAGCCCACGAGATGGGCGAGGTAGGCCACTCCGGGGCGGGCGTCGGCCTGGCGGGCGGCGAGCCATTGGAGGGTGACCCAGAAGATCAGTACGGCCCAGGCGGGAAAGCGCAGCGGCAGGAAGAAGAGAAACGGGAACAGGCTGGTCACCCGGGCGCGCGGAAAGAGCCATAAGAAGGCGCCGAGGACGCCGGAGATGGCCCCCGAGGCGCCGACCAGCGTCTGGGGCGAGTCGGCGTGGGCGGCGGCGTAGCCGAGGAGCGCGAGATAGCCGGTGACGAGGTAGAAGAGGGCGAACTCCATACGCCCCATGCGCTCCTCGGTCATCGCACCGAAGACGTAGAGGAACAGCATGTTGCCGAGCAGATGCAGCCAGTTGCCGTGGACGAAGAGCGCGGTCAGCGGGGTCAGCGGCTCGGCCGGGGTGCCGCTCCACAGGGCGCTGGGGACGACTCCCCAGCGCTCGAAGTACGAGGTCTGGGCCTGGAGGAGGTCCCCGCCGGAGCCGTAGCGGGGGTCGAGCCCGGAGGCCGGTCCGAGGACGAAGACCAGGCAGCAGACGACGATGAGGGCGTACGTCATCACCGGACGGCCGGACCCCGCCGACTTCTCGATCATGGGCAGATCATCGCGTACCCGGCACAACCTGCACAGAGCGCCTCGCCGCCGCCCGGGGGCCGGGTACGGGGCCCGACATCCCCTGGGGCTCAGGCCGTAGGGTGACAGGACGCCGATGAGCCGAGAAGCGAGGACCCGACACCATGGCCGTTCCCACGCCGACAGCCGAGACCCGCTGGCGCTGCACGCTGTGCGGCAACCTCACCCGTTTCGATGTGACCCGCTCGACGAAGGCGGTCGAGTTCATTCACCTGGACCTGGCCGGGGAGCCTCGGGTCGAGGAACGCGATGTGGTCAGTGAGACCATTGAGTCAGTGCGTTGTCGCTGGTGCAACGCGGTCGACCAGATCGAGCTGGTCGACCGTCCGAGCACGAACGCGAGGGCCTGAGAAGCGAAGCGAGGAGAAGGTGGTGGACCGGACGGGCGGTGCCGGGGCGTCCGCTGACGCCGAGGGCGTCATCGAGACGCTGGACCGCCCCCTGCCGGAAGGGGTGCGGCGGCGCGTGGTGGCGCTGGTCGCGGACGCGTTCGGTGGTCTGACGGTCACCGAACTGCCACCCCAGCTGCGGCAGTACGCCCGGTTCACCCCGAACCGGCGCGCGAAGTTCGCGGGGAACGCGATGGCCGCCGCGGTGGAGAGCGACGCCGTCTTCCGGCAGCGGATCGGGCAGCGGCTGCGCGAGACGCAGCCGGAGCTCGCCGAGGCCATCGAGGGCGGTTCGCCGCCCGCGGCCGCCGACCCGGTGGACGTGGCGGCGGTGGCGTACGTGCTGCGCCCGGTCGGCTGGGTGAAGCTGGTCGAGGCGGCGGGCGAGGAGGCCCAGCGGGTGTCGGCCGAGCGGGCCGGCGAGGAGGCGGTGCGCGAGCTGCAGCGGCTGCGCGAGGAGCTGGCCACCGCCCGCGCGGCGGGGCGCAAGGAGACGGACCGGGTCCGCGCCGAGCTGGACGCGGCCCGCAGGGAGACGGACGCGGCGCAGCGCAGGCTGCGCAGCGCGCAGAGCGATGTGAAGCGCGGGGCGGCGGCGCTGCGCAAGGCCGAGGGCGAGCTGGAGACCGTGCGGTCGGAGGCCGCGTCGCGGCAGGCCGCGGCCGACGGTGAGGCGCGGCGGCTGCGGGCCCGGCTGGCGGAGGCGGAGTCGGCGCTGGAGGCGAGCCGGCGGGCGGTGCGCGAGGGCCGCAGCGTGGAGGACATGCGGCTGCGGCTGCTGCTGGACACCGTGCTGGACGCGGCCCAGGGGCTGCGCCGCGAACTGGCGCTGCCGCCCGCGTCGATGCACCCGGCGGATACGGTGGACGCGGTCGAGCCGGGCAAGATGACGCCGAAGGACATAGCGGCCAGGGCGCTGTCGGAGACGGACCCGGCGCTGCTGGACCAGTTGCTGGAGCTGCCGCAGGCGCATCTGGTGGTGGACGGCTACAACGTCACCAAGACCGGATATCCGACGATGCCGTTGGAGAAGCAGCGGCTGCGGCTGCTGGGCGGGCTCGCGGTGCTCGCCGCGCAGACGGGCGCGGAGATGACGTGTGTCTTCGACGGAGCGGAGCTGGCCGCTCCGGTGCTGCTGGCGCCGCCGCGCGGGGTCCGGGTGCTGTTCAGCAAGCCGGGCGTGACGGCGGACGAGCTGATCCGGCAGCTGGTTCGGTCCGAGCCGCCGGGCCGTCCGGTGGTCGTGGTGTCGACCGACCGGGAGGTCGCGGACGGGGTCGCGCGCGCCGGAGCGCGCCCCGTGGCATCCGCCTTGCTGCTGAAACGACTTGCGCGTACCTGACGGGCGCTGAGCATCAGCACAGCGTCAAATGACCGTCACTGCCCGTGCGATGTTTGTAAAAGATGCGCCTGTGGCCAATTTTTTTGTCGTCGGGATTTGAACGGATCACGGCAGGGTCACTAGTGTCGGCTCGAACCTTCGCGCGGTAGATCACCCATCCGGGGTGACAGCGGGGGTACCGTCGAGTCCGCGGCCCATCCGCGGAGCCCGGGGTCGCGTGTCAACCCCTGGTAGGCGGCCGGAGGAAGAAGGAGATCGCCTTCGTGGCGTCCCACCGTCGACCCAAGCAGCCGAGCCGCACTCGGGTAACCGTACTCACGGCGACCGCCGCAGCCGCCGTCGCGCTCACGTCCCAGGCCGCCCAGGCCGCTCCTAAGCAGGACAAGAAGGACGTCAAGGAGCAGGTCGACAAGCTCTACGAAGAGGCGGAGCAGGCGACCGAGAAGTACAACGGCGCCAAGGAGAAGCAGGACAAGCTGGAGAAGCAGGTCGGCGACCTCCAGGACAACGTGGCGCGCGGTCAGCAGGACCTGAACAAGCTGCGCGACGGTCTGGGTTCGATGGCCACCGCCCAGTACCGCACCGGCGGGATCGACCCCTCCGTGCAACTGATCCTCTCCTCCGACCCGGACACCTACCTCGACAAGGCGTCCACCCTCGACCAGGTCAGCGGCAAGCAGGCCGAATCGCTGCGGAAGATCGGCGACAAGCAGCGCACGCTCAAGCAGCAGCGCGAGGAGGCGTCCACCAAGCTGCAGGACCTGGCGGACACCCGGAAGGCGCTGGGCGACAAGAAGAAGCAGATCCAGGGCAAGCTCACCAAGGCCCGCAATCTGCTCAACACCCTCACCGAGCAGGAGCGCGCCAAGCTGGCGCAGGCGGAGAAGGAACGCGCCAACCGCGCCAGCAGCCGGGTCGACCTGGGCAGCGACGTGCCCGACTCGCAGCGTGCCGCCGCCGCGCTGGCCGCCGCCAAGACCAAGATCGGCTCCCCGTACGTCTGGGGCGCCACCGGCCCGTCCTCCTTCGACTGCTCCGGCCTCACCGGCTGGGCGTACCAGCAGGCCGGTGTCCAGCTGCCGCGCATCTCCCAGGACCAGGCCAACGCCGGTACGCAGATCGGCCGCGGCGAGCTGAAGCCCGGCGACCTGGTGATGTTCTACAGCGACCTGCACCACATAGGCCTCTACGCGGGCAACGGACAGGTGCTGCACGCGCCCAAGCCCGGTGCCAATGTGCGCTATGAGTCGATGGACAACATGCCGTTCCAGTACGGCGTGAGGGTCTGACGACGACGTCCGTTCGGGCGAATCGGGACAACTCCCCACGACTCCTGCCCCGTCGGTGACCTGCGGTCTCCGGCGGGGCATCAGTTTGTGTGCCCGCGATCGGCTTTGGACCCGGGGTGGTCGCGCCGTTACTGTCTGCGCGCAGTTCTCCACCGACTCCGCGGAAGGGAGTGCGGCTCCCATGGCGTCCTCTCGGCGCTTCTCGAAGCCCGGGCCCGTCCGGGCCACCGTCGTCTGGACCGCGGCCTCGGCGGCCGCCGCCACCGGGGCGGTGCTGGCCGCCCCGGCCGGGGCCGAACCCCACGACCCCACGATGGGCCATCCCGCGGCCCGGACCGCCGTCGACCGGATCGACCACCTCTACGAGCAGGCCGAACGCGCCACCGAGCGCTACAACGCGGCCTCCACCCGGACCCACCGGCTGCGCCGCCAGGTGGACCGCCTCCAGGACCGAGCGGCCCGCGGCCAGGAGCGGGTCAACCGGATGCGGGTGGCGCTCGGCGCGATCGCGGGCGGCCAGTACCGCACCGGCGGTTTCGACCCGGGCCTCGCCCTCCTCCTCTCCTCCGACCCCGCCGACTACCTCGACCAGGCCACCATGCTGGACCGCATCAGCAGTCGGCAGGCCGGACAGCTGCGGGTCCTGGCGCGCGCCCAGCGCACCCTGGGGCAGCAGCGCACGGAGGCGGCGGCCCAGCTGGTGAAGCTGGAGCACGGCTGCCGGGCCGTCGCCCTCCACAAACGCGAGGTCCAGCGCAAGCTGGCCACCGCGCGGCGGCTGCTGGGCGCGATGCGGCCGGGGGAGTGGGAGGCGTACGCACACGCCTCGCGCGCCTCGCGCGCCGGGGATGGGCGCGGGCACGGGGCGTACGCGGTGCCGGGCGCGGGGGCGTACGCCGTGCCGGGCGCGCCCTCCGGTACCCCGCACGCGACAACTGGTCCGGGGCCGTCCTCGCCGCGCGCCGCCGCGGCGTTCGGCGCGGCGCGGGCCGCCGTCGGCCTGCCGTACGCCTGGGGGCAGGCCGGGCCCACCGCCTTCGACTGCTCCGGGCTGACCCAGTGGGCCTACCGCCGCGCCGGGGTGGCCATCCCGCGCACCTCCCAGGCCCAGGCGCGGACCGGGCAGCCCTTGGTGCTGTCCCAGGCCCGCCCCGGCGACCTGGTCGTCTACCGCTCCGACGCCGGGCACGTCGCGATGTACGCCGGAGGCGGCCAGGTGATCCACGCGCCCTACCCGGGGGCGACGGTCCGCTACGACCCCGTCGGCATGATGCCGATCTTTTCCATCACCCGCGTCTGAAGCGCCGCGGCGGCTCGTACGATCTATGGCGTGACGGGTCGGTGGAGATCGGGGCGATGGCGGACGGCACTCTGTCTGCCGGTGGTGTGGGCGCTGCCGCTGGCGGCGCTCGCGGCATGCGGTACGGCCGTTCCGCCCGACGACCCCGCGGGACGGGACGGGCGCGCCGTGCAGCGCATGCTCGACCGGCGGGCCGCGGCGGTACGCGACCGTGACGCCTCCGCCTTCCTCGCCACCGTCGACCGCGGCTCGGCCGACTACCGCGCCGAGCAGCGGCGGGTGTTCAGTCGGCTGTCCGCCGTGCCCTTGCGCTCCTGGACGTACCGGCTGGTGCACACCGGCGGCTTCCGGCCCGCTCTGGGCGACGGCCACCGCCTCGCCGCGCAGGTCGAACTCCGCTACCGGCTCGCCGGATACGACACCGCCCCCGTCGTCGCCCCCCAGTACCTGACGCTCGCGCGGCGCGGCGGGCACTGGTTCGTCGCCGACGACGACGGCCGGGTGGACGGCAAACGCGGCGTCGACCAGCTGTGGGACCAGGGCCGGGTCGACGTCGTCCGGGGCAAGCACAGCCTCGTCCTCGGCGTCGGCCAGAACCGCAGGCTGCTGCGCGGCGTCGCTGCCACCGCCGACCGGGCCGTCCCCGCCCTCGACCAGGTCTGGCCCGGCTCCTGGGCCGGGCGCGTCGTCGTCGAGGTGCCCGCCTCGCTGGACCGGATGGCCGCCCTGCTGGGCGCCTCCGCGAGCGGCTACCGGGGCATCGCGGCCGTCACTACCGGTGAGGTCGGCGGCGCGAGCGACTCCTCACCCGCCGACCGTGTGATCGTCAACCCCGATGCGTACCGGGCGCTCGGTGACTTCGGCCGTCAGGTCGTGGTCACCCATGAGACGGCCCATGTCG
>Ga0307508_10002093_pt1 | contig 21489 bp, 17 predicted proteins | sample 9_EM_MG_FD_203089 | JGI IMG/M metagenome (GOLD analysis project Ga0307508, IMG submission 203089) | Populus trichocarpa ectomycorrhiza microbial communities from riparian zone in the Pacific Northwest, United States - 9_EM | ecosystem: Host-associated > Plants > Roots > Unclassified | place...
GCCCCCCCGCCGCCCCGCCCCCCGCCCCCGCGGCGGCGCGGCGCCGCCCGCCCCCCCCCCCGGCCCCCCCCCCCCCCCCCCCCCCCCAGCAAACGGGACCGACGACGTCGCGACAGAAAGATATTGTTGGAAGGAGCTGGGGATAGGTGCGCACTTGCATCAAAGCACGTCCCCTTCGCAACCTTCCCCACCGCTCAGTTGCCTGCCTACCGCGCAACCCATATGTTGCACAACCACACATTTTCCACAGCCAACCAGCTCCATTCTGCCAAGCATGCATAGTGTACTAGTACGGCTCAAGATATGTGCCACCGAGATGCGTGCATGGTCACCGATAGAGTGTGAAATGTAGATGTAGTGTACTAGTACATACACCCAATTCCCAAGACGTCTGGTAAGCGCGTCGGCACTCTGTAGCTACATACGTGCGCAACACGGCTGTCTACATACCTTGTGGTTAGCAGCTGTCCCGCATCATGCCTCGCTTCGCCTCCACACAACTTTAAAAATGGCCTCAGGGGAGTGAACTCGGCCGATCCCACGGGTTGGATGGAAGGGAATGCAGAGCGCAATGCGCCACGTTGCGACAGCACAGCCACAGCCACAGCCACGCCAATGCCACTCAGGCTCGAAAGGCCACATGCACGTGACACATACCGCCAATGGAAATCCAGATCTCGTCAACCAATGCGGCCATGCAAAATGCATGTCTGTGCGCAGTGAAGGAAATCGTCACCGCCCACATGGGCTCGCCTTCGTATGTGGGCAGCCGGCACCAACCACCCCCGCATGTGGGCACGCTTATGTGCACTTCACCGACATGACGTTCCAATCCGCTCCCCGGACGCAGGAAACGGCTAGGTATGTACGGTTCAAATAGATATCTGAATAGGACTATCTATGTACAGTCTATATCTAGGTGCACTGTGCACTTTGCAGTGGCGAAGAAGAGCTAAAAGTGGATATGTGCCGTAGATATCTACGAGCGGTACGAGCGGCTTTCGGTGCTGTGCTTTCGCTTGGTTACCATCCCGTGGTTACGTAATCGGATTGGTCATCAGGATCGGACCGCTTGGATTCCAGGTCTGGCCTTGGATGTACTCGAATCGGAACGTCATAGCGGAGAGCGCGCATGAAGGCGTTTAAATCGGCATTCCGACGGACTGTTCCGCACGGTCGCGGATGGTCTCGGGCGCTCTACTCTGTCCGGGCGCTCGTTGTAGTTCTCCGGGTCGATCGGCCCATGTATCTATGACCCCATTTCCTTGGACTAAAGAGTCAAAGAAGAGAAAGGCACCCGATCGGGATTACAGGCTCCGAAACGGGACCTGTCTTCGTTCACTATTTATCACCAAAGCGATGCCCCCCGGTGCTCTCTCAGTTAAAACTGCGAACGGTTAGGACCAGTGCGATAAGTGCTCAGACTGCGGCGGCTGCTATCTATGTGTCGAACGTCAGCTGGCTCGTTTCTTTTTCCTTCATCCGCCTGTTTGCGGCATTTTCGCTTTCCACTCGGCGCTGCCTGTAAGGGATACTACAAGGCATGCATCCCTTTGACGCACCGCCATCCGTCCTTTTGCGCTCTGTGGAGTGCAATTCGATTACCGCTGATCGGCTTTTAGAATCGTACACTGTGTACGCAATTCCTACCACAGCCAGAGGATGCATCTCCAGATCGGTGTGCGTATATAGGTAGACGCCGGTACGGGGATCACGACACGAACTGACGCGCGCGTAGAGACAGCACCGCCGGACAGTGGGCGTGATGTCTCCGCGGCAGGCTGCATCTGCCTGTTCCACCGTTGATGGAGACGTCGGCGGAGACCCGAGACGGAGACCGTGTACATATCTAGCTGTGTCGCTCACAATCGTGGATGCCCGACCGGGAGAGGAAGGAGTCAAAGCCACATGTAATGACGCGCAGCAGCTGTCAAATCCTGGCGTCTCGTCACCCACCGAGAATGAGAAACCGCGATCAAACAGCACTCTGGTCCGCCATCGTTGTTGTTGCGAGCGACTCCAAAAAGGTCACGGAATACGCGCGCACCTCTTATCCAAGTACATTCGTGATCCACTCGAGCAGCATAGACAGCGGTAATCGCGGGGAAGCGTAGTGAAGAACCGATACCAATGGCGACTAGCCGGATACCCGGCGCTCCACCACTGACCGCGCTGCCCGAGACACAACTGGATCAGGCTTCAGAAGACAGAAGCCCCAATGAGCCATCCGACTCTTATCCGACGATACATATTTTGATCCACAAATTCGCGCTACGAAAGCAGGCTATTTACGTACCAGGACTTAGCTAGCGCGCGGAGGCTTCGTGCCGCGCAGGGAGCCGTGCAGATATCTAACCGGCGCTTTCCAAGAAGCTTATCTATTGGTTTGATTACAGAGGGGAAGAATTGGCGGGGGGGGAGGGGGCTCTCGGTCCGCGCTTTCACAATGCAGGTTGCCGACACACATAGGCCAGGTTGGTGGAAACCTGTGTTTCACATCTGAGGGTATAAAAGTAGAGTGAGCACCTCTCTACTGCACAGCTAGATATGGTCGGGGTACCGAAGCAGGTGCCCGCTTCTCGAGTCGACTCCGCACTTCCGTCCCCCTTATGCAATAACTTGCGTGCCCGTCTACGTCGCACCTCTTGTTTCTCGCTCAATCCTACAGATGCATGAAGACGTCCGGCGCTGAAACTCGGGGCTGCCAAACGTCAAGCTCAACTCTTTCAAGGGTAATGGAATCATCGCGTGAACTTGTGCCAGCTAAGTACTTATCTAGCCGGCAAATAGGATGCGACTTCGCTCTTTCCAAGCCTCCGTTCCGCGCTCCACGGTCTCCCTCCTATCATACACACCTCCCTCTCCTCCGTCCGGGCTAGTCATCCCCTTCTTCCTACCCAACCGACTGATCAACCCTTCAACCCTTCAACCCTCAACCCTTCAACCCGTCAACCCTCAACCCTTCAACCCTTCAACCCTTCAACCCTCATCCCTTCGCCGCGCCATCCATCCTCCTCCCTCTCCTAACATAAACCTGCGACACTCTATCAAAAGGTGTGTGGTCCCTACTCACCCGAATTCCAGAACCCTTAACCCACGTTTGCACTACTTGGCGTGTTTTTCGCTGCCAAGCTCCGCTTGCTTGGTCCGTACTTGCCCTCCCCACGCCGACTGCAAACGACCTTCACTTAATGTTTAAGCGTCTTCCTCTCTTCAGCCCCAATCTCACAAACTCCTTTTCCTCTTGCATTCTGTCTTTCTCTCCTAGGCACTTATCCATTCAATTCGCACAGGTTGTGAGGACAACATTCTTACACCAGGTCGCTTCTCAAGAGCACTTGGTGTAACCTTGCGTTTCTCGTTAGGAGGTGAGTGCGCTCCGTTGCTAACTATTACCAGAGTGGTGCTAATCCGTCTGCAGTACAATCAACAGACCAACAACGTATTTCCAAGCTTGCGTGGCTGCCCCCCTTCATTGCGCTCATGTCTGAAAACTCCAGTGCGCTGATAAGGCGTCCGTACAACGAAATCTCTTCGTCGCTCAACACGATGCACGTGGCTCACAGCAACGGAGCGATGTGGAGCAACGGTGCTGCGGCGTGCAACACGTACTCGAAAAATCGTGAGCCAACATCCCTGATACGCTTCTCATGCTTCCACAAGGCTAATTCGCTCGACAGAAGAATACTCTCGCGTGCCGCGTCGCTGTGACCATAGGACTCTTCGTCCCAACGAGAAGCCAGCCTTGTGCGCAGATCACTTCACAAAAATAGGCGCGCTTCGCCCGGATTGATTCCTCCCCGATCGGTTCCCTGCTAATCCATTCGACCCTGCAGACTCCTTTGGCCGGGGAAATCAAAATCCTTTGATGCACATGATGGATTCTGGGAACTCCGACGGCGGTCTTTCACCTGCTTCCTACGAGAGCGATACTGCCGGCGGAATGGAGTGGAGTGAGGATGGGCATGTCCGTCCTCTAGAACCCATGACGCAGAACGGGGGTCCAAAAATCACCCCTTCGGGAAAGGTCAGGCCTGATCTTCCGCTCTACCGACCTCCTCCAGTGCGCGGCCCGCAGCAAGAGGCAATCAACGGTTTACGAAACACCGGTTGGGGGTCTGTCGGACGTACTACGCGCAGTTCTCCTCTCGAAGGCAGATCAATTACTTGGTGCCCTGGTGGCCGGCCCCGGCGCAATTGGGGTGAAGCCTCCGCGACAGCTAGCCAGGGCTCCATGTTGCGAGGACTCCCATGTGCGGCCCAGCCTAGACTCAACCAAGGGGCCTCTACACAGTCTCACGACGCCACAGATCCGGATCAAACGATTTCCGAGCCAAAGACCGTTCCAGGGTTCATGTCTAGTGCCCGAGCCTCGGGTGTAGCTATGCAGCCTCACCACTCTCCACACGATATCGAATCATCGCAGGAACCCTACCCACTGTGGAGATCTGGAAGTGTTGTATTACACCCGACTCCGAGTCCCGAGATCCACGGTGGCGAAGGCGCTGGGAACCGCCCGATGCGGAATTATAAGCGTTGGAAGGAGGAGCTCAACATCGACTCCCTCCCATGCAGGGCAAATGACTATAAGAATGCGTTCTACAACCAGTTTTGCCTGGTGGAAGCGATCGTACGTACCTTGCCCCCCTTCCTGTGCTTGGCAACTGACAGTAAATGTAGACCACTGATATCGCCACGCGCGAACGACCTGCTCAGTTGGGCATTCGACCGAAGTTGCATGAACAGCAGAGCGTCAATCAGGAAACCACCCTCAACCACGACCACGTTATCCACGAGACGGACTCTTCGGGAATCTCCGGTCTACAGATCAATCAGTCGAAGGCACAACCAAACTCGAACAAGCAGCCGAACGCCGTTCCACCGTTCCCCATTGAGGCCACCGTCATGGATATGGTGTCCAGTGCTACCAGCGAAGTATCCTTATCGCCGAAACCGGTCGAACAGCTGTCTACCGTTCCAGAATTCGTCCTTGCGAACGAGGTTTCCAGGTCTACCGGTGGAGAAACGTCGGTGCCCGGGTCAAACGAACAACCAACGGCTACTCCAAAGATTGCTATTTCCATTGATACCCCGAAGATTGCCGCCGGGCAGATCTGTCCTACTTCAGACGAGAAGCCACGGGTTATCGGTATACCCGAGTGGGAGATCCAGAGGTGTTTTAATTGCTTCCACGAAGGACATATCCATCGTGACTGCTGCAACCCCAGGTTGGGCATCCACGAGAGAGAGCAACTCCGCGACGAACAGGGCGTGATCAATCGCAGATGGACGGTGGACTTGTTGACATACCACTGTCACCTTTTTACTGCGGCGGTTGTTACCAAACACCGCGGCTTTTCGAGGATCTGGGAGCCGTATACCGCGGCCACTGGACAAACCGTCACGCCTAGTGCAACCTTTCCTTTCCAACAGGTAGCGGACGTCGGCATCCAGACGGAAAACACGCACACCTCTAGCATAGGTGTCCAGACAGTCGCCGGGCGCACCCAAGGCACTATGACTGATCGCCCTACGCAGAAGATTAAGAACCGACGCAAAAAGGCCTTGGCAAACAAGGCCGAAGCGAACCAGGCCGGAGCGGACTGCTCCGAGGTGCAAAAGGTTGAGGTGAGTAAGGCCGTAGTGAACAACTCTGAGGCGAACAAATCGGAAGCGGGCAAGGCCGAGGTGGGCAAACCCGATGCGAACGACGTCGCGGTGAAGAAGCGCGAGGTGAAAAAGCCTGAGGTGAACAAGTCAGAGACGGGCAAGGCCGAGGTGGGCAAAACCGATGCGAACAACACTGTGGTGAGGAAGCGCGAGGTGAAAAAGCCTGAGGTGAACAAGCCGGAGGCGAGCAAGGCCGAGGTGGGCAAATCCGATGCGAACAACGCAGTGGTGAAGAAACGCGAGGTGAGAAGGCTTGAGGTGAAAAAGCCCGAGGTGAACAAGCCGGAGGCGGGCAAGACCGAGGTGGGCAAAACCGATGCGAGCAACGCCGCGGTGAAGAAGCGCGAGGTGAAAAAGCCCGAGGTGGACAAGTCGGAGGCGAGCAAGGGCGAGGTGGGCAAACCCGATGCGAACAACGCCGCGGTGAAAAAGCCCGAGATGAAAAGGTCCGAGGCAAAGAAGCCCGAGGTGAGCAAGGCGAGGGTGAAGAAAGCGGAGGTGAATAAGGTGGACGAGAATAAGATGGAGCCACCAGAAGCCACACCAGAGAAGCCGAGGGACAAATGTTGGCTGTGCAAAGATCGCCATCTCGAGGCCGAATGCAAGGCTACGTCGCCTCATAGAGAGCCTGTGAAGTGGGAGGACAACAGTTGGGTGTTTAACATGGATGACTTGCCTGCGCTTCCGAAAAAGCATGCACTTGGCCGCCAAATCATCCCGAAAGAGACGAAGTCGAAAAAGACATCGAAGAACCCCTCCTTAATCAAGTCGGGAATTATCAGCTCTGAAACCGCCCTCTACAAGATTGAGAGGATCGACAGTGACGGTTTCCAGGAGTTCGGCGACAATGACGTTTCTTACGAGGAGACTGTGCTGGACCGCGGAGATCTTAGGTTGCTGGAGACTTTGGACAAGGACGCCAACCGCTCCAAGCCGAAAAATAAGTTCCTTGGCAGTGGCAAGCCCAACTCCTCCGACAGTGCCACCGTCAAATCGTCCTACCTGTGCCGGTGCCCCAATGAAATTCTCGAGTCGATCTTCAACTATGCCGCCGATGGTGATACCTACGGCGAAACTAAAAAGGTCAGAGACATGGTTACCGGAACCAAGTGGGACATCGACGAGGGGGTCAATGACACTTCGAGAAAGGCAAGGAACCTTACAGGGGTTGCCAAATCTTGTCAACAGCTACGCCTCGTTGCCCAACGTGTCATCTACAGAGTCATTTGCATCAAGACCTACGCGCCTCTGTATAAGCTTGCTCGCACGTTGACCGCGGATCCGCACCTTGGAGGAATGGTGCAAGTGCTCAAAATCCATTTGGAACAGGGATGCAATTACAAAAACCGCGGCGTTTACAGGCACGAGAAGGTCAACAACGTGGCTCTCACGAACACAAATAGCGCCAGTGTCTTGGTGAGAATCGTCGAGAGCTGTCGCAATCTTCAGCTCCTCTCGACGAAGTTGCATGGGAGCGTGTTGGGATTCAGTACCTTACAGGGGAAATTTCGGCAGCTGAGAGAGGTTGTCATCTCTGATGAGACCAGCCGTGGCCAGGTCATGAACTATATGTGGAACCACTTGACCAATTTTCCCCGGTTGAACAAGTTCAAGATCATTCATTCCGACATGAACAGTGCAATGGACTTTACCCCGCTCGAGATCCCATTCTTCATGGCAGAGAGAGGTCTCGATTCCGGCTCTCGGACACTGAGTAATCTCCAACTGGAAAATGCGCCAGAAGTCTCGGACGCGCTGCTTTTTCTCCTGGTGCGCCGGTTCTATGTCCTCACCAAACTCGCTATCGTGAACTGCAAGCTCGTGACATCCGCTGGTATGTGTGCCTCAAGCTGTTGGGTGGAAGTTATAAATGCTAACCATCCAAAGGAATTGCACGTGCCCTGGCCGAGATGCCTGATAGGCTTTCCCACCTGATCTTCTGGGTCTGGCACGACCGCAGTGGCCATGTCAGCCCACGCGAAGCTCTCCCTTCGGACCACCACTTGTGTGAAGCCCTGCGCGTGTACGGAAAGTCCCTGGTGACCATCAACTTGAAGCCACATAAAGTCTGCGAGGATCTGTGGAAAGAGGCGCGGTTTGGTTTCCTCCAGAGGATTGTGATTGACATGGGCCAATTCTCGCACTGTCGCAAGGAGGTGGCCACCAGAGGTGATAGTCAAAAGCACGAGAGTCCGTTTAAGGAAGCCTACAAGGCCGCCTGCTCCGAAGGCCGACTCCCACGGATGGAGGAGAGCCGTGCAATGATCAAACTCCGTGAGTCGACCCCTTGGCATCTGATGCATATATACTGATCATCACAGACACCAACGGCATTTCCTACCACTAGCGATTTTCGTACGTGGCCTAAATCCTAACGGGATGGGGGGAGATACGGTTGACAGGCTTTACTGCGTTACATTTTCCTAATACAATTGTTCGGCGTTCATACTCTATACCCATCTTTGACTGTTTTATTCTCTTTCATGGATGAGTAGTCGTTTGCCGGTTGGGCTTGGTCTGATTCTTTCCTGGGGTTTTCTTCATTGGTGCTTTTCTCTGGGTTTTGTGGGAGTGATTGGAGTGATGGGCGAAATATGATAATTGGGGCGTTTCTTCTCCTATGTTATTGCAATTTTCATGTCTCTCTGGTCGACTCAAGGTCTGCCTAGTTCTTTACAAATAAAACTCCTTTGTTCTGTGGTGATATGTGGACAAATCTAGTCTCTAGTCATCGCACGATACTAGGAGAAATTGGTACCACAGTAACTACATATTATACACTGTGCATACCATACGGTGTTACAAGACTGCCGGGTTAATACGGTATCAATTTTTCCACAGCATCTCGCGATTACTTAGTGACGGACAGACTTAATCTATGCATATCCTGTGGCTTCTGTCACTTCTGAAATAGAGTACTCTACTCGGATGGATATCAAAATTACGCGGGACAGATGTAGGTAGGCTACATCAAGAGTTGCGCCCTCCATCGCCAAACTAGCACCCGCGCCTGTAAATCTTGAGAGCCTTTTGTTTCTTGCGAGCGAGGCCTCCCCAGGCGCCGGTGTCCATGCGTGATGAAACATGACGCGCTGCCGGGTCATCTCACAAAGTATGTTGGCCTTCGATTCTCCCATGCATCCGTTCACGTCACACAAGACACCTCTCCAACTACGCAAGCAAGCAAGCAAGCAACCGCCATAGACAACACCCACCACAACGCCTCCCCCCCCCCTCCCCTTCAGCTTCCCACCACCTCATCCACAGAAAAATAAAAGATGCAACGCCACACGCCGGTATCACCACCAATCCACCACCCCGTGCCCCAACGACCCGTTCAAGTGCCCGTCATGCAATCGCCTCCTCCGCCGCCGCTCTCGTCGGATCCGTACGACAACCTCTACGGCGGAGCACAGCAATACCCGCCGCAAGGGAGCGCATATCCGCAGTTTGGCGGGTTCGGCGGCGCAGCTGGTCCGGGTTTCTTCACCGACCCAATGTCCGCACAGATGGGATTCAATGTTGCCCGCGCGGCGATGTCGGGAGGCACCGATCTAGCGGAGAAGAATGTACGTGTTCCGCGGCAGCTGGTGGGGGGAGGATCGTAGAAGCTGGAGGGGAAGTGTGTGTGCGCGCGCGCGTGTGTGTATGTGTGTGTGTGGGTGGGTGGAGAGCTGACGGGGGACATGTCGTCGCTGTTGTTGTTTTGCGGATCAGATATCCCGCTACCTCTCCTCGCTGAAACCCTACTTCGCCGTCACCAACATCTACGTGCTCCGCAAGCTGCACGTCCTCGTCAACCCCTGGCGCCACGGCACGTGGTCGCGGCAATCGACCGCCCGCGCCTCCGCCCAGCGGCCCGGCGAGGCCGAGACCATCTACCTCCCGCCGCGCGAGGACCTCAACGCGCCGGACATGTACATCCCGCTGATGTCGTTCGTGACGTACATCCTGCTCTCGGCGCTGCTGTACGGGCTCTCCGGAACGTTCCATCCGGAGTTGCTCGGGTACATGGCGAGCACCGCGATGGGCGCCGTCATATTCGAGCTCGTCGGCCTGAAGCTCGGCTGCTACCTCCTCAACATCAGCAACTCCCAGATGCTGGATCTGGTCGCGTACAGCGGGTATAAGTTCGTCGGCATCATCGTGTCCATCCTCGCCACCAGTCTGTTGGGCCGTGGCTGGTTGTCCTGGATCGTGTTTGCGTACTGCTACTCAGCGCAAGCGTTTTTCTTAGTACCTTTTCTTCCTCCCTCAAAACCCTCCGCTTGGACACCAACTAACCGCGGCGGCAGCTCCGGAGTCTGAAATACGTGCTCCTCCCGGATACGGACGGCCACGCCGACACGGCTAACGTGTACTCGCCCTCCGCTCCGCGGATGCAGCGAAAGCGCCGCATGTGGTTCCTGTTCGGATACTCGTACCTGGTGCAGCTCCTCTTCATGCTCACGTTGACTTCCGGCGTGGGGAAGGCGAAGGCCAAGGTTTAGTGGATGGATCGCGGAAGTGTGAATCGTCGAAGCTGGGAGAGTATTGGAGGAGTGATTTACTACATAGCTTTTTCTTGCCTCACTTGGTAGGATGGTGGGGGAGACACGAAATAATAGACAGTTCGTTCGTTTCTACTACATGTAAGAAGTGAGGCATTGCCATTATTACGTCCATTCATCTTTGATCCCGTGCACACGTATGTATTGACACATCCCCACTCCGTCCGGGAATCGCCATATCGTGTGGGAAAATAAAACAGTAACTCCGACCGTAATTGCTCCGAAAACATATGGGAGAAAAAAAACTCCGAAAACGCCCCATCCACAACTTATCACTCCACCTACTTACTACCTCTGCTGCACTTCGACGCTCGGCTGCGCGCCGAGGACCCACCCGAGCCCGCCGACGAGTCCCCTCGTGACCATCCCGCTGACAACATCCCGCTTCCTCTCGCGTTCCTGTCCCTCTTTCGCGGGCGGCGCGACGATCCCCGCACCGACGACGCCGGAACTAAAGACCCTGGCGGCGCCCTTGGCAACCTCGAACAGGCTCTGCGGGGACTCACCGTCGCGCGCGACACTCATGCTCATCCTCCTCTGCGCCACGCCGCCGCCGCTCGAGCGCGCGTGCTCCTCCTCGGCGAGCTCCTCGGCCTCCATCAGCATCTCGGCGTCGGCCTCGTTCCGCCGCCACGAGCCCAGCACGTCGCCGACCGCCTCGGCGGGGCAGTACGCGAGCGCCCAGGCCAGCAGCTCGCGCTTCTTCTCGAGGCTGGCGAGCGCCGCCGGCCCGCGCGGGAGCGTGCCCGAGAGGATCGCGTATGGCGACTGGAACCTGCCGGCGAGAAGCGCGGTGCGCCACAGCGTGCTTCGCGCGGCTTCGTTGCGGGACGTGGCCGACGGCAGTAGCCGCGAGGTGATGTACGCGTATGCGCTCTCGAAGTCGTCTTCGTCCAGCGCGGCCTCGGCGCACATCCCTAGGACTCTGGGTTCCGCTGCGGCGGTGTCGGCTTCGCTGCCGCCCGTGCCGTGGACGAGGTCGGACCCGATCTGGAGGAGAACGTCAGGGTGCTGGTATGAGCGCGGGTTCGAAGAGAGGAGCCTGGAGAGGAGCGAAAGCGGGTCCGGGTGGATGCGGATCTGGACGGGGAGAAGCGGCGTGGCGCGATTGCTGCTGAGCATTGTGTAGTTGCTCAGGCTGTGGATGGCGTTGATCAGGCTGTTCGCCCGGGAAAGCGCGGCGGAATTCGAGGCGTGTGGGTAGATAGTTTTGATTCTTGCGGGTTCGGTCTGTTAGCTCGCCATAAGACACGCAGAAGGAGCAGGAAAGGAATTACATACGTTTGGAGAGCATTCTTCATGCCGCCACGGGTCTTGTTCCCATTGGTAGCATTGTCGACAAAGTCGTTGAACGCCGCCAAAACACACTTCTCCACCTCGTCGAGCGAGAGGTCCGTTGAGCGGTTGCCGGTGACAAAGATGTCCCGCACGGTGCCGAACCTTGCTCCCGCCAGCATACCCGCGAGGACGGCCCTTTCGACTTCCCCTGCCTCGAGCTTCGCCAGCACCTGCGCCTTACTCCTCAGCCATCTCGCCCCATCCCTCACTCTGGCCCATGCCTCATCGTCGCGCTTATTCCACTCCGTTCCCGGCCTCACAAACTGTCTAAGCACTGCACTCTGCACTTCCTTGCTTCCTTCCAGCCGCAACCTCACCGTCTCGGCCAGTGGCCGTCCCAGCATCGCTGCCGCAGTGATCCCCACATCCAGCAGCCCCAGCGCAGCAAACAGCGGATTGCTCGCATCGCCGAGATCCCCCATCGCCTCGGGTACCTTCCCTTCCCGGCCTCCGGCCAGCCGCACAGCCTTCCGTTGCACCGCCCTCATCCCCTCCCACGCCCCTGCGCCAGTCTCCGCGCAACGATAGCAAGCGCCGACCGCCCAGGCCACGAACGCCGCCGCGACACCCCGGTCCTCTTCCTCCGGCGGCGTCCACTCCTTCACCACCGCCACGGCGCTTGCGAACGACAGTGCGCCCAGCCGTGCCCACACCGCGTCCCATCCACCCTCGCGCACGGCCAGATACGGCACGACCAGCGCCTCCAGATCGCGCGCGACGGCGGCCGGATCGGCTATCAGCAGCTCCAGCGCCGCCTCGACGGGGAGGGAGCGGAAGACGGCGAGCGGAGGGACCGGCTCCCGGCGGAAGGCGTAGACCAGCATGGCGAGGACGGAGACGTCCGTCTGCAGCGCGGCGATGCCGGGGAGGCGGGCGGAGTAGTGGCCGAGGAGCTCAGCGACGAGCGAGAGCAGGCCGGTCTCGGCGTCGATGCGTTCGGACCGCCGAACGAGGAACGCAGTGACCACGTCCGACGCTGACGATGCTGTTTCCCGTGCGAATCCCGGCGGGAGGAGCTCCGAAAGCTTCCGCTCGCAGCGCGACGACGTCACCCTCTCGACCGGCGTCGTGTCAACGGTAACACTGGCATTCGTCTCCGGCGGCGCGAGAGATTCCCTGTCGAGCACGGCATCGACCATGGGCATGTACGCGTCCGGCGGGACGGTCTCGGGGAGACACAGGAGGATGCGGAGGAGCGTATCGTTGTCCGCAGTGGTAGGAAAAACTTTCGGGTGCGCCGCAACCAGGACCCGTAACCGCGGCAAATCAGCAGTTGATGCCAGGTGAACTGCAAGGAGTGTCACCTGGGGCGGTGTGAGTGCTTCTATCGGTGGTGGCATGTCTCGTGAGGGTTGGTGGTAATTTGGTAAAGCTATGGCGTCAATAAATTAGTTAGGACAACAAGCGGCCAACGTGGAACTTTTGGAGCTCCATTGCGGCTTAAAACAGGGCAACGTCATTAGTCGTACCATGATTTCTCACTCAATTTTTTTTTCTTTTTTTTTCATTAAGATTCAAAAGACTCAAAATATGCAACCCCATTTTGGATCTATGAGTGGACACGAGCACCGCCAATTCGCCAATGTAATCCCCAAGCCAAAAAGAAAATCCCCTCAAAGCATGCCAACCTTTTTTTTACCCCCCAATCCGGCAAGGAAAAGAAAAATTACATCCTGTCCACAGGGACGAGTCCCAACAGCCTCATACCGTTGTGCAGTACGATACGAGCGCTCTCGTACAGCGCAAGCCTAGCGAGCTTGACGCCTTCCTCACTGCTGATGACGTGCAGCACACTGTAGCTACTACTCAGTAGATGCGTCATCTTGAACAGGTAGGTGACCACGGTCGTTGGCTCGAGAGTCTTGAGGGTCTGCTGTAGCACGTCGGGGTACTGCGCCAGGCAGCGGACGAGGTTGGTGGCGTGCGGTTCCGTGAGTAGCGTCAAGTCCGCGTTCTCAATCTTCTCGATCGGGACATCGGCCTTGCGCATGATGCTGCAGAGACGGGTGTGCGCGTATTGAAGGTATGGGCCAGTGTCGCCCTCGAACGAGGTCATGCGATCCATATCGAACGTGTAGTTGTTGATCCTGTCGCCATTAGCTGCTGTGCGCGCCGACCGACGGGGTGCGAATTGGGGAGCCACCTCTTGCCGGACATGTCCTGGATCATGACACCGGTTCGGCCAACGGTGCCGGCAATGTACTCGGGGTCCTCGACCTGCGAGTATTTGTCCTCGTTCTTGCGCATGACATCGTGCATCCTCTCCTTGGCCTCCTGCAGGATATCGTCCAAGAACACCACGGTTCCCTTGCGGGTGCTCATCCCCAACACCATTCCGAAATTGACGTGCTGGCATTTCTTGGCCCATTCGAAGCCGAGGAGGTCGAGAATCTTGAAGAGCTGCTGCAGGTGGAGATCCTGCTGCGTCGCGACAACGTAGATCATCTTGTCGAACTTGTACTTCTCGTGACGTTCCATGGCCGCGCCGATATCACGGGTGAGGTAGAGCGAGGTGCCGTCCTTCTTCTGCACGATGGCTTTGCCCAGTTTCTTTGCGCCGTGCTTGACGAAGTCGACGATAAGAGCGCCCTCGGATTCCTCCGACACACCCTTCTCCTTCATCAACTTGCTGACGGTGTCCATAGCCTCCTTCGAGACCTGGGATTCACCGGAATAGACATCGTACTGGATATTTAGGCGAGCGTAAGTGTCCCTGTACTTCCCGATACTGAGGTCGCGGAATCGCTTCCACAGGGCGACGGCTGCCTCGTCTCCAGTCTCCATGCCAGCAAAGAATGCTCGCGCCTCGTCGTCGGTGGGCCCGTTGTATGTCTTTTCCCAAACCTTAGTCCATGTCTCCCTCGCGCGCGCGCGCATTGATAAACAGCCAAGTGAGTGTCCGAAGGCCGGGGGTATACCTGTTTCACGCCAGCAGCTTCCGCCTTCTCTTTTTCGACCACCTTCTCCGCTTCGATCACTTTGTTAATCTCGACGTAGACATCGTAAAGGTGGTGGATAGGGTCCTCGACGAGCTTCTTCTCGTCGCCGAACCGCTTGAACCCGACGCTGAGGATACCTGGAGACGATTCAGCGACTCAGCACGCCCTCTCGGCACGGGGAGTGAAACCGAACTGCTTCCCCCAATCTCCAAGGTAGTTCATGCGGATGACATCCCATCCGCAGATCTCGTGTAGGTTGGCCAGGAATCCGCCGATGATGGTGCTCCTCAGGTGGCCAGCGTGGAACGGCTTCGCAATGTTGGGGCTGGAGAACTCGACAATGACCCGCTTTCCCTTTCCGCTGTTGATCGGGCCATAGTTCTCTTTCCTGGCTAGGATCGAGGAGACGACCACATTGTTGAGGACGCTGTTTTCGAAGTAGAAGCGCAAGAAGGTCCCTTCGGCCTTTGGGCGCTCGAGATAAGGGCTATCCGGGAACTACATCGCGACCCGGTCAAGTCAGCCAGCGCTCTCCTCCGCCGCGGAAAAGTGCGATGTAAAACCTTCTCGGCCCACTCCGTCGCCAGCTCTTCCGGTTTGCGACCCTTGACCCTAAGTCGGGGCACAGGAACAACGAGATCGCCCTTGTCCAGGGTTTGCGTCCATTCGAGAGCGGGGTAGACGAGGTTGATATCGACGCCGGTGATCGGAGCCAGGTGATGGGCGATGATGCACCGGTAGATGTCTACCGGATTCGTGGTAGGGTTCGAATCCGGGAAGACGGGAATCTCCTCGGTGATGCTGAGGGACTTCAAGCGCTCGTGCAGCGACTCGAGCGACGGGATCGGCGGGAATTCCTTGGGGACGTGCTGGGCAGCGGCGGCATCGTCGTTTGTCGCCATAATCGCGAACCGAGGATGGAGGGGCGTCGCGGAAAGTGCGGGTCGAGTCGCGAAGGGTCTGCGTTGGTGGTGGGGGCGGGGGTGGTGTTGCGATGTTTGCGGCAGCAGTGGTGTTTGCAGCGGCGGTGGAGGGGTAATGGCGGGGTAAGGCTTGGGTTTATTCGAGTGACTCCGGTACGACGGTGTCAGAGACAGCTGGAGTGTGACTGTTGGTCTCCAAGTCGCGACACGATTTAGACTCGACGGGAAGGCTATCGAGAATCCTAGCCGCCGGCTCAATCGGAGGGATGTGCTACCGGGCATCTGTGGATGATTTCGACCGACATGTTGGGAGATTGGGGGGGGGGGGGGGCATCCAAAAGTCTTCGTTCTCGGCTTTGCGCGCTCCGCCGGGTAATTGGAGCGCGAGCCACGCCACAAGCAGCGGGAGCGATTCCGCGACCGACAGAGCTGATATGCGGACCGAATACTTCTGCACGGAGACTGTGGTTCGGCATCTGTCTGGTCGGCACCCCGGAGCGGAAACACCTCGAGTGTGTTGGAGTTGTTCACCGCGTATCACCCGGCTTTTGGGGCTTCCACAGGTTGAATCTCGATTCAGGCCTGGGCGGAGGGCAAAGGGAGCTACATACAACGAACCGACCGAAGTCGTGGTCGGACACTGGACTGTGTGCATATCGCCACGATCTATACAGACAGGTCACACGCGATTAAATAGAATAAAAATTCTCCATCCAGTCAGTAGGACGAGAACTTGAAAAATGTATATGTGGGCATATTGCCATAGGTCGCACGCAATCAATGAATGAAAGGGGGGGGGGGGAAACCATCCGCGAACTCGAATTGACGAATCGATCAACCAATGACTAAACACACAAGCCCTCCCATCCGGCAGTACATTCACCGCAGTGTGGATAGGCTGCGAATTGATGAATCGATCAACCAATCTCCATCCGCCACTGATGGAGACGGGCTGGGGCCGCCAGACCATACTCGATCGGATGCGGAGGTGATCGGACTTGAAACAAGTGTCCCTCGGGATTCGAAAGGCAGTTAGTCTACCAATATCTGATCGACCCACCCCTCCCAATCCATGACTATCTACATATGACCCGTGCCCTCCGGCCTAGGGTAGTCCAAAACAACGGCCTCGCTCGGATCGCGACTCTATGCACATACCTACGACGTTTCCAGAGCCGGAGTCCGGCAGCATCAAACAGGACGGCCGTTTCCTTCTTTCCTTTGTCTCGATAGCAGCCGCCTCCTTGGGTCTCCCCCGTGGCGCGAGCGCTGATGAACGGGATTGTTTCCCTGTTGGCACCCAATCACCGGGCCCACGGGCGAGCCACAGTCCTCCGTCCTCCGGGCGGGGGACCCAGCGCAGGCCGTAACTATGTATAGCTATACGGGAGGACAACTCGGGTTCGTGGCTGGTAGATAGTTAGATATGCAGCCACAGGCTTGGGCCCCACCCGTGAACCGCAAGCGCACCCGCTCAGCTCTCCCACAGCCCCCCCCCCAGGTCTGGGCACTCGTGGCGGGGGACGTGTTACTCAGCTCCCTCGGCTCAACTCTGCACCTCCACTGCCGCGAGCTGCAGCGACACGTCCACGCGTGTACAGCGCTCTACTGCACGCCGGCTCGCACGTCGACGTGTCAATCGCGCCCAGAAGCGGTACTCGTCGCGAACATCCGTGAGATATCCCTATCCAGCATCTCGAGCCCCTCCTCCGCGCGGGGAACTGCTTGTGGCGTCGTGTCTAGCGCGTGTTCTAAACTGCCGGCGCCGTGGGCCAGAAACGGTAAGCAGGTACGGTAGAGACACGCGGTGCTGCGTATCCGAGACGTTGGGGGGTTGGGGTTTCGTCGTCGTCTCCGTCGCGGAAGAAGGCGGTATGTGGTTGCGAGTGCCGTCCGGCTGATGGATGATGATTGTCGGTTGAGCGGGCTGCACACGCGTAGTTGATAGCAGCGTGTGCTGGACGGGGGTACATACCTACATATAGATATCATATCGATAGCAACCACGTCGTATACATACATATGTAGAGAAAATTATGACGGGGGGCGGAAGGAAAGGAGGAATGGAAGGAGGAATGGAAGGGAAGGGAAGTGATACATACGGCGGGTTTTGTACTCCAGAGCTCCGGCAGCGCCGCGTGAGCATCGATGCCGCGCAAATGGATCGATCTAATTGCCCATCGGGTACCTAGATCGAAGGGACTGGAGTTTGGCGGACAGTACCCGGGTGTCCATCTACCATCATCGCAAGCTGACTCGGCCGGCGTCAAAACATCTGCATCCGGATCCGTCACCCCCACGCACGCACACAAACGTTAAACTTATGTCAGACGCCGAGCACCGGAGAGAACCAGCCCCAGCGGGGCCGGCAGCCGATACATATCGCGATCAATTCTGGGGCGGTAAGGCTGCTGTTACTGGTTCGTCGCCCGATGCACATACACGCAACCCACCGTATGTACGCGCAGTATGTACACATAATACACCATACAGGCGATGTGGATCTAGAATACGAGATTTGGCACGTTGGACTTTGTGACATGGTGTTTTGTTTGATATACCTAAGTGATTGGGCTAAGTATAAGTCTAAGGCATTTCCGAGTTCTGACATGTGAAATTTATCACTGGACAAAACCTCCCCGGACAACCATGTCTCCCCGGAAAATGATTTTTTGATTTACAATCTGAACAATCTGAACGACGTGGGCATGCAAAAGGCAGTATATCAAATCTATTATATAAGGAAATGGGTAATTCGTTATATGGTTCAGTGACTCAGGGTGTTAGCCATAAGGTTCGTTATGATATAAAAACTGATGAATGGTTAGAATGGAGACTAATGACATTTCAAATCCCATACTAGCTAGCTGAATAACGGCTTATGTTAGGTCCGTTATAGGGTGAATTATTACCAAATGTTAGTGATTTGGGCAGTAAAGTGGTTAGCGTAACCACCGAATGGTTTTATTACTGATGTAACAGATTTGGAGACTCGTATATTAAGCGATACCTATTTATCAATGAATTCTAGTAAACTATCTTTATTAAAAGAATATAGAAAGGCGCGGGCTATTTTAAGTGTTTAAATAAATAATAGTTATTTCTGTGTGACCTTCTGAGTGGTGAAGACAACTCCTCGAAGAGCAATGTCTACTGCTCCGTAGCTGTAGTAATTGCGAGTACCGAACTGCTCCTGTATGTACATAGCACACTCATTGCTCCCGTAGCTTCCCTAGCTTTCTTTCGTTTAGCGAAGGACAAGGATATACGTACATATCTATTATCTACACTTGCGATGCTTCGGTGGTGTCACCGCCAGCGTCTGCTCTGCTTCTTCATGCCTCACCGCTATCCGCCAGCAGTGCTGCTCTATTATTATAGTGCCTCAGTGCTGTCCACCACCATACTAGCGTCCATTGCTCCGTTCGTACCTCACCAATAATGCTGTGGACAGCGCCAAGATCTCGACGCGGCTGCGACACGGCTGGTGTGGCTGAGCGCGGCTGAAGATGACCACTATTTATCGTTGTCCGGAGAGGTTCTGTAGATATATAGAGTAAGGTGCACATCATGACACCATCAGCGGCAACCCCCAGACAATTGCAGCGAGCCAGAGCTGACAAGTACATAAGAGAAGGATTCGGAGGGAGCGACTCGGCGCCAAGATGTGGCTGAGACTGGAGTTTGGCGGATATGTAGTACTTGGGTGCATCTACCATCGTCGCAAGCTGACTCGGAGCCGACGTCAAAACATCTGCATCCGGATCCGCCACCCCCCACGCACGCACGCAAACGTCAACTTATGTCAGATGCCGAGCACCAGAGAGAACCAGCCCTGGGTGGGGGGGGGGTGCAGTTCCTCCTCGCCCCAGCGGGGCAGGCAGCTGATATCGCGATCAATTCCGGGGCGGTAAGGCTGCAGCTGCCTAATGGTCTTGCGGGCGTCGGCATCTAATAGATATACACCGTACGCACGCGCAGTACACATAATACGCCATACATGCGATGTGGATCTGGAATGTGCAGCTGTCCAGGACACACGCAAGTCCGATTCGGGAGTCCGAACCGGGGCCATGCACACGGCCGGCAAGTCGCCGGTCAGACGCAGCATGGATGGCCACGGCGATTGCACGATCGGTGGGCAGGTTGGCGTTTCCGGTCCGATTCGATGGGGGCGCGATCTGGCCACTGGCGGAGTCGGAGTCGGAGTTGGATGCATGCACACGGCGGGGAGCGCGAGCCCGGATGAGTAACCAGGAGCGCGACAGCCAGCCAGCGAGCCGGCCGAGTGCGGGCGCAGAGCCGGCGGGGGCACATCGGTACGGCGAGGAAAGTGCGGGGCGATCGGCGGATTTTGAGGCTTCGTGGCGGCACGTGCTGCATCTCGGCTCTCGATTTCTCGATGCGACTCGCTGGCACGTTTCTCCGTGCGGACGCGGGAGTGCGCTAACCGTATGCGGCCGACACCGCGATTCGCGTATTCGCGCCCAAAGGTCACACCGAACGAGACACCTGGCCGGCTGGCTTGCTGGCTGGATCACGCCCCGTCGGCGTCCCGGCACCGCTGCCCCCCCCCCCCCCCTTCCCGAGCTCAGCTCCGGACACGCCGCCGACCATAACGGATAATGGAACATCATTGAAAACGACTTGCCTCGCGAAATTGTGAAACCAACACTCTCCAATGACGACGGCGACTAGCGTGCGCCACAGTCGTTTCGTTCGCATCCGGGAGCGCAGCGTTCCGGCGAGGACGGCCAAACAAACTGCACCACGAAACGCGCAGTCACTGGGAGCGTGGGCTGCGTGCAGACATATCCTGCGTACTCCGCACGATACGAGCTCGTCCTCGTGTTGGGGATTCATCGTGCGGCCCAGCGAGAGGAGAGTGGCTAAATCTCCCGGTGCGGGCTGTGCCAATCCTTCATTCCTTCGAATCACAGCCCGTGTTTCGCGTAGGCCGACAGCCATAATAACGCGTACAGATATATCTATCATATGTATGTACAGTGGAAATTCCAATGGTCTAATTTGGGGGGGGGGGTTTGGGTGGGGGGAGAGCGCGCGGGACTCGGGAGATTCAGGGCGCCGGGGATCCGCAACTCCGCAGCTGTTGTGTTGGATGGATGGATGTGTGCGGATTCACGATCGCCCGGAATCCGCTGCTTCCATCCCGTGCGAGGTGTTTGGGCACTCGCTCGCTCGCTCCCGTTCCGGCTGTGCAGCGAATTGGAGTTCCAGGGCAGCTGTGTACTGTACTCACATTTCTTCGTGGGCAACCACTTGCAACAACTCTGCCCCGAAGGGGGATGTGGCTGGTTGTCGCCGAGCATGTGCGAACCCGGAATAGCTATCTCATATCTCCTCGACGTGGAGAAGAGCAGGCCGCGCACGACGCTCGCCGTTGGTCCGCTCGGCGACTTGTCGGGTGATTTGGGGGGCGATCGCTTCTTCCGAGGGAGAAGGCGGGGGAGGGAATGGGAAGGGAATGGGGAGGGAATGGGGGGGGGAAGGGAGAGCGAAGGCCCTCCCGGATCGATGACAAATCCGCGAGGGGGTTCGCTGCGGAACAACAAGCAGAAGATGCAGCACGGAGGGTGTGGAGGAAGGACATTCCCGGTTCGGGTCGGTCCAGCCTCGATTACATATCTCTACTCGATTACATACTTTCGGCAGTGCGAATGCCTCCGTTTCTTGGGCCTGCGATCGGACACTTCCACCCGGACCGGTACGTGGGCGAGGGAAAGAGAAAAAAAGGGATGACTAACTAAGGGGGCGGACACGCGGAGTTTGCTCTGCACTGTCCGACGACGCGATGTCGTGTACGGATGATGGTGATGGATGACTCGCAGCGGCAGCGAAGGTGTCCACGGGGTTTACAAAGAAGCAAATAGCAGACGTCATGGTGCCGGATGAGCGAGCACGTTGGGTCGGAGGCCGGACACTGGTGGGTGCTGAATGATGGAACTCCGCTTTCAAAGCATCGACATCGCCGTGGCGGTGAGGTGTCATGGAATTAGCGAGAAAGCGGGGGGGGGGGGGGGGGAACACGAGGACGGGGGAGCCCGGGGG
>Ga0307508_10002095_pt1 | contig 21467 bp, 24 predicted proteins | sample 9_EM_MG_FD_203089 | JGI IMG/M metagenome (GOLD analysis project Ga0307508, IMG submission 203089) | Populus trichocarpa ectomycorrhiza microbial communities from riparian zone in the Pacific Northwest, United States - 9_EM | ecosystem: Host-associated > Plants > Roots > Unclassified | place...
TGGTGTCATTTAAATCGGCAAGCACCCCCCCCCCCCCCCCCCCCAAACACCCATACATCCGTCAGAAGCTTTTGCAAACGCGTGGCCTCCCACAAGTCATAATTCTGAAGCTTCCCCTGAAAAAAAGAAATATCGTGAAAAAAAAGATATTATGAAACAGCTAAAAGTAGACTAGCGCGGCGGGGCTCGACTACCTGGCACCCACTCTACCCAAAAATCTTCTGGAATTGAAAAGAACTGAAGGAGTTGTGGCGGGAACGTGAAGGATCGAGGGGGAGCTCCGGTCACGGAGGAGAGCTGTGAGGCGCATAAACAAGAACAGCCATCGAGCACGAGTGTGATCCAGCAAACCAAAAACCTTCGGAGTCAGATAGTTAAGAACCAAAAAATTCGTAGCTAGCCAGAAACGTGATTGCGCCCGAAATTGCCAAATCTGACGTAATTAATTTGCCTTTAATTTCCTAATTAGGGTAATTATTACTATTTATTTTTGCTACTGAATGCCCCACATCCTCCGTTTCTAAGTGTCTCCACCGGAGGCCCGGCTATGGGCTGAAGGCCGGGCCTCCAGGATGAATTACAAGATGCCGAGCCGGACGGCACAGCTGCTGGTAGCCTCAAGAGGCTCGCCTTGAGGTTTTACCTGCTAAAGGCAGGTCACTACCTCACCGGGCAGCACCTACACCGGACAAGGAATCGGCCCACCACTCAGTGCTGGTGAGACTCACACCCGGCGATCACCTCTTCAAGGTATGCCCCGAGTGGAGGGCCCAGCGGGAGATCCTGTGGGCAGAGGTATGGGAGGTGGCCGAGAGGAGGAACAGGCGGTTCAAGATCCGGGACCTCCTTTTCGACGGGAGGTGTAGCCAAGCGGTACTATGTAGACTTCCTCTCCATGAAAAGGCTGGCCCCGGCTGAGGAAGACGCAGGGGGTATAGGGGGCGGAGGGTGGAGGCCGAGGAGTTGAATGTCGGGGATGAACTACCGCTGTTTCTCCCCACGCCCTCGTTCGTGGCACCCCGCAGACGAGGAGTGGGGGACGGGCGCGCTTTCCTTTGTTCTTCCTTTTCTTTCACGTGTTTCTTTGTTATTTCTTTTCTTGGGGCGGAGGGTGAAGGGGAGCTTACAACGTGCCACCCTCGCGCGGACTGCGGACGGGAAAACAGGACAGTGTAGCTCGTCATGATCTAGCTAGGTTGCGTACGAGTAACGAATAAATAAAAAAATAGAATGTGTCCCCTCTCCACTTGGATCCCATCCTCTGCCGCCGACGCCTGGCCCGTCCGGCTCTGCTGTTACTGTCTCGTCGCCCCGCTTTGGCCCCCGCCGTCCGTAGACAGCCCGGTGAGCCGGATCCAAGCCATTTGTTTGATCATTATTCGCATGCGAGCTAGGTAGATCATGGCGAAGATATGTACAGTCCGCAGTCCGCCCGTCGCGGCTCGTCGCAAGCTCCCCTCCGCCCCCCACCCAGGCCTGCCCCAAGAAGATAACCAACGCGCACCAAAGAGATCACAAAGGAGAGGACATAGGAAATCGTGATCGACGACCAAAGAAAGAACAAATGAATGGCAAACCCGTCCCCTACTCCTCGCCGCAGATGCCATGAAGGATCCAGTCATTGGTCAGATCTACACAGTAGCCCCAGTATAGTGCTTCTAGCAGGTTAAGCGGATTTGCCCATCTTTATCTGTTGGTGATGTGGCCCCTGAGGCAACAGGCCTAGAAGCACATACGAAGTCAACCTAGAAGCACATACGAAGTCAGCCTAGAAGCACATACGAAGTCAACCTAGAAGCACATACGAAGTCAGCCTAGAAGCACATACGAAGATTTTCTGGGGGCGCGTGTCCGGTGGCGGTGGTTGTAGTATCCATAGTATTTCAGCCCTCAGTGCCCGCTGTTCTCCCTATAAATGAAATACAAAGAGATCATCAAAAATTCCACCAATTTCCTCCTGCTACACCGATAATTTCTAGCTAAACCTTTGCGCGAACTACCGAAGAGAAGTCCCACATCAACCCTCATGTGCTCAAGTTGATCATTGCTAATTGTCCTTCACCTGCCTACCTCGGGCTGTTACTATTCGACCCCTTTACTCATGGATCGTTTCTTCGCAACCACATTCATACCATGGACGGATCGCAAATGTTGGTCCAGGTTATCCTTCCGGCTGAAGTCCTTGGTGCAGCCGGGTGCCTCGCAGGGGAACCGGACTGGTCGACTCGGTAGCTCATTGGGATGCCGTGTCGTGATGTGGCGCTTGAGCCGTTGAAAATATTTCTTGCAATGGGGACACTGAGTTGCGGGTCGCGCTTTTCTGGAGCGCACTGTGATCAGCTTCGGGCTAACAAGAGTCGCTCCCAACAAGGCGTCAGCTTACTTGACCGCGGCAGAGACAGTGGCGGGACGACTAGCGTGATAAAAAACGTTACGGGTTGGGCATTCGACAACGGCGTCTCTGTACGTATTTCTATCGTCAGCTGTCTGGTTCTGACTATTGGGCTCGGCAGGCACACTCACCGGTTGAGGTTCGAATCCGACTCATCCGACATCCCCATCCGACTTTTCCCACTGTGGAAAGATGGAACAGACACCTCCAAGTCCGCGAAATCAGCCGACGATGCCGACGTGCTCAACACTTGATTTGGAGCCAACTCGCCAACATCTTCCGCCGCCGATACCGTGCAAACCCTCTCGTTGTACGATGTTCCGCTGTGCGCCGATGCCCAGTAGTCTTCCTTTTCCAAGGTTCCCAAGTTCTTCGAGATACCGTAGGCTGCATCGAGGAGGAGACAACTTTCCGATATAAGGCAGTGGTCCTCCGAGGTTGCAAGGCTTGCCGACGCGCCTGATGCCTCGCCGTGGAACAACTCGCGAGCACCCTCCGCCCCCGATACCACGCAAACCCTCTCGTTGTACGATGTTCCGCTGCGCGCCGATGCCCAGCAATCTCCCTTTTCCGAGGTTCCCAAGTTTGTTGAGATACACAACGCTGCATCGAGGAGGAGACAACGTTCCGATATGAGGCAATGGTCCTCCAAGGTTGCAAGGCTTGCCGACGCGCCTGATGCTTCGCCGTGGAACAACTCGCGACTACCTTCCGCCCCCGATACCATACAAACCGTCTCGTTGTACGACGTGTGCGCCGATACCCGGTAGTCTTCCTTCTTCGAGGTTCCCGAGTTTGTTGAGATACCGGAAGTTGCATCGAGGGGGAGACAACGCTCCGATATGAGACAGTGGTCCTCCGAGGTTGTAAGGCTTAGCGACGCGCCTGATGCTTCGCCGCGGAACAAGTCGCCACAATCCCCCGCCGGTGAAATCACCTGGACCCTCTCGGTGTAGGACATGCCGCCTTGCTCTAGTGTGTAGCAGCCGTCCTCCCCCGAAGCCGCAGCGCTTGCTGACGCGCTCGATACGCCACCGAGGAACCACTCGCGAACATCCTCCGCTGCCGGTGCCATGTGGATGCTTTCGGTGTATGTGGCCCCGCTGCGCGTCGATACCTGGCAGCAATCATCCTCTTCCGAGACTTCCATGCTCGTTGAGAAACTGGACGCTTCATCCAGAAGGATTTGGCGACAACCTTCGACTGTCGGTATAGAACATCCTGATGTTTGAAACGTCGGACCTTTTGCAGTAAAATCGTCCATCTCTGTGCTCTCCCAACAACTTCCACCCTCTTCCAGTGCGACGTCGGATGCAAGATACATAGTCTCTTGCATGATTTTTGTCCGTTCGGGTGTGGTCATTACATTTCTCAATTCGTCCGAGTTGGCATCATACTGCGAGTGTCGCGTCGTTAGAACATGAACCGCTGTAGAGTTTGTTTAATTCTCTTACATTGTAATATGAAATCTCGGAGCTCATTCTGCTGTGTCGTATATATCTGTTTCGGTTGGGCTACCGGCATTGGCGAAGCAGTCAGCGCAACATATATAGCGTAGCCAAATATCGTCAAGAAAACGATGAGGCAGTAATATTTTTGAGCCAGAGAAAGAGCCTCTTAGCTGCGGGGACAGAAAGCAGTAAATGAAAAAGGTTATCGATTCCTGAGTTTTTTGGGGAAGAACGGCTGGCCGAGCAGGCCTACTCAGTTCCGGATTCGTAGATGTGCGGCTCATTCACAGCCCTATTGGCCAATTTTTTCGTGGGCTCAGGTCCTCCTGCCAGGTCCAATTCCTACATAGCCAGCGCATACCCATTACAACATAGCTGGCCAACAATCTCTACGAGAGGAGTGTATATCTATCGCCTCGTAACGTTAACTGCACAGCGGCTATTGGGCGATCCCCCAAGGCTGGCGGGGAAGAGTAGCTAGGCAGCCACGGGTAGCGCAGTTGCTGAAAGAAGGTGCCGTGAGGTGGCAAATCTCCAGCGCGTCAGGCGACCCCAGACTGACCTTACAGATCAACTGGGGGTCAAGTCTTTAGATAATTACACCGCTATCCACTAGGTTCCGTGACTAAGACGTCCGAGATGACCAGCAGCAAATCATGCCTTATCACTCGGCGGATGTGCACGCAAATTGTTGCATATCACTGTTACTACTCCCGCGCGCTGTGCCACCGAGGCCGGGCGAGGGCGAAGAAATATTGGCGGAATAAGGAACAGGTGGGGGCGAGAAGGGTGTGGGAGCAGGGAGAGGGTAGAGGGGTGGCAAGTTATCGTTCATTACTGTAATTTTCCTTCTTCCCTCAGCCGTCACTGTCATTTTCTTCTTCCTTTTTCGGTTTCTTATCTCAATTTTTGGAAGGCCAGGCGGGGCTGGGGAAGTTGCCACGGGCCGTCGGCGCACTGTTCGAGGTCGCGGCGGACGGTGAACAGGAAAGGACTGTACGTATATATCGCCATGATCCAATAGGGTCGCATGCGATCAATGAATCATCATCACCATCATCACTGTTACTACTCTCGCACAGACCTCAACTCCTTTCCTACTTGGGAAAGCCCGAAGAAGCACGATTGGGAGGCAAAAAGGGAGGCCTAGAGCAACCAGAGGAGAGAAGAGGGCCAAGAGGAAATGTTGGAATTCGTTCCTGCAGAAGGCGAAGGAAAGGTAGTGAGGTGTGGGCGGCAACGAGGTATATGACAGCCAGACCAGACAAGACAGGGCTCACGCTACGAAGCGGCGATGGGCCGCCCTGCTGGAAGGGCACGAGGCGCGGGAAGAAGGTCTGATTGCGGTCCGCTTCTCGACGGCCCCAGAGGAGAAGGAGAAGGTGGAAGGCCCAAGTAGAGGTGCGGCATTCCGGCAGGTGGAAACAACCTTGGTAGGGCCACTGCCGGAAAAGCGGCGAGCTCAACAGCCTCGGGGAAGACTGAAACAACAGGCATCTTGAAGGTCTTTTGGAAATGGAGACAGAGCACTTTGTCAGACTCGTGAGGGACTGCATTCGACTAGGCTACCGCCCGAACCTGTGGAAAACAGTAAAACGAATGGTGATCCTAAAGGTAAACAAGCCTGACTATTCGCAGGTCAGAACCTGCAGGATAACATCACTCCTGAACGCCATAAGCAGATTGGTGGAGAAGACGGCGGCGGATAGCTAGACTCGCGGACAGATATGGGTTGGTGTTGTTGTCGTTCTCCGTAGTCATGGTAGGCTTATAGACGCGAAATAAATTGATGCCCCCCAGTTTGCCCTACACGTGTCATCGGGAACGATCCCTCAAAGTATCACTTACAATCCGACCAACTGCAAGTGAACCAACGGCCATCAACCAGCATGACGATGTCTGGTGTCGTAAGGGCATCAAGGAGTTGAAATTTATTCTGCGAATCCCTTCGAGGTTCTAGTATGGTATTTGTTATGCTACCGATGCACCTACTCTCGTTCTATGTCTTTCCTACACCCGATAGATGTTGAATGTTTCAACCTCGCATGGATCAGTACATACAATGTTTGTAGGGGTATATAAGATCTTGCGGCTCTGCACGCAACCCAAACGCGGAAGATCTTATCGATTGATGATCGCCCCTTCACATAGATGAGAAGTGCAGCAGACGGGGATAGAATGTAAACAAAGTAGCTGATTGGCCAGAGAGTCTGCCTAACAAATCTACGGTTTCAAACGAACACACATAAATGACTTGTTACATAATTTTATTGGCTCGCAACTACAAGCCTATTGACCCAACTAACTCACGCGCTATTTCATTAGCTCCCATTATCCGCGATTCGCTTTTCACTCAAAATGTGGGCATTGTAGACCTTTGCTAGCTAGTAGAAACAGTAATAAGTGCCTATTCTAGTAGGAGTGTGTTTAGGAGCATTGCCGACTCGAGTGCCGCGACTAGTGGTGTTGTGGGTGCAAGCTGTCGAGCTGCATTGCGGCCACACTGCATGGTCGGAGCCCTACGGCCGTAGGCCTCATCTCAGATCACCGGGCCAGTCCCGATCTCGGCCTGGACTGGCCTACATGAAGTAGTCCAAGCTAGTCCACGGCTCGTGGGCCGGCGGGCTTTTTTGAGGGTGAACTGGACTGGACTCGGTCGGCTGGCGGGCCGAGTAAACGAGAGATATCCTAGTATCCACTAGCGTCCTAGCATATCTTGGGGGTTTTTTTTTGTTTATTCACTACTCGCATGCGACCTAACCAGATCATGGCGAGATTATGTACAGTCCGTTTCCTGTCCGCTGTCCGCGCAGTGGCGGCACGTTGCAAGATCCCTTTTGCCCCCCGCCCAGGCCTGTCCCAAGAAGATGTGGTGTGCACCAAGGAAATGACAAAGGAAAGGACAAAAGAAAAGACAAATGAACCCCCCCCCCCCCCCCCCTAACCCTCTCCCGCAGACGCCATGGAGTCAGGCGTAGGTAAGGACAGAGGTTGTCCTTCCCCGGCACCTAGCTCCTCGACCCCCTGCCCCTCCTCCCACTCCCGCAGCTCCGTCTCGGACACCTCACTCACCGCATCATCCTCGGCCGGCACCCGCCTTCCCACATCCGTAGTGGAGGGGAAGTCCAGTACCGCCCGCCCGCACCTCTCGTCCGCCAGGAGGTTCCGGATCTTCCACAGGTCCTTCCCCCTCCCAGTCTCCTTCCGTACCTCCGCCAACAAGATCTTCTGCTGGGCCTTCCACTCCGGACACACCTTGAAGAGGTGCTTCCGGGTCTGGTTTGGGTACCGGCACCACCAACACTGCGAGGTGGGCCGATTCTTCGTCCAGTTAAGGTACTGCCCGGTCAGGCAGTGCCCCGTCTTGATCTGGTAGAACCGCGAGGCAAGCTTCTTGGTGCTCCCCGCTACCGAGCTGTCTGGCCTCTGACATTTCGGCATACGGTATTTCATCTTGGAGGTAGCATATCTTGGATGGGGTTCCAGGTTTTGGACTACAGCTCGGCCATTACTGCGAGCTTTCGGCCACCACGAAAACAACAGCCAGAGAATTGTACACACACGGGAGGGCATTGGAAAGAGAAGTGGAAGGCGACTATCTAAAATCCTTTTGGTTGGTGTACGGATGATGGAGCTATAAGCGAAATCTGGTGGGCATTTCTTGGGTTGTGAGTGGGTTCAGGGTTGTGAGCAAGCGGAAGTGAGCGAGCCGCAGATCCCGATCCTGGTTAACGCGGTGTGAGAGAAGGAGATGTCTGTTTGCAGTTTTGGTTGAGCCGACTCCGAAGTATATTGCTGATTGCTGTACGGATATTGGGAACTGAGTCACAGTTAGCCAGCTTCTACACATCAGCAACAGATACAAAAAGATTTACATCTTTTACATCGCCATTTCGTTCTTCCATCCTCCGTGTATCACCTCTTCCTCGTTGATCGGATGCCACACAAAACTCGTCCTATTGCGGCTTGAAGAAACCACCAAATCCCCAAACGAGGGTTCCATCACCGGTGCGGTGTCAGCCAGCGGAAATTCACCTCTAGCTCGAGGAAGGGAGGTAGGTTTTGGAAGGCAGAACCATCTGGGAAAGTGTAATGTGGTCAGGGAGCTCGGGTGGTGCATAGAGATCTTAGCTGGTATCGCAGTCTGGCGTCGTGGGTACGCAGTTGACTGCTTGTTGTGGATGGCAAGCCCGCCAGTTGGCTACTGTGTGGACGGTTGACTTACGGCTCTCGAAGGAGTCGATGGTTGGTTGTCTGTGCGGGCAGTTGGCTTACGATTCTCGGGCACGGTGATGTTCCGAGCCCCCTGCCGAGACCCACCCCTACCCGCCTCTGCCGCACAGCCTGAGTCTTCCCACATGCTCTACTGGACGGATTCCGCGCGCTCCACTGAAAGCGTCCCGATGGCGGCTCTGGTGGAGGAGATATCACGCTGAAGGTGACTAGACAATGCCATTGTGTGACGTTGGGAAGTACGGTGCCCGAGAAAATTAGGATTCTCGAGTGATATATCTGTCGCGCTCACCACCCGCAGCGGGTCCGGCGGCAGCCCGTCGCAACCAATATCTCAAGACGCGAGCCGTTTTTTCTCTTTTATTTCCCGCTCTATCGTTCCAGCGTCCGATCCGCGAAGATCGCGACCGCGTGCGACCGCCGGCCCCCGAGGCAGCCCGCTTCCACCACTCTCGCATCCTCCATCTCCCGCCACAACCCCCACAACCAGCGCTGGAAATGGTGGAGATGATTGCACCCTTCTGGGCCCGGCTCGAAATCCGGTCCGGTGTCTCCGAGTCGAATGGTTTTCGCGCCTACTTCTTCGCCGGCGAGGTCGGCCTGGGTTGGGGAAGCTGTGGGGAAAATATATAACTACCGCCTCGGTCCGCCGCCACCGCCTAACTTACAACACGTGCTCTTTCCGCTACCCGGTGGCGCCGGCTCAGACCAAGATTTGCACCACCACCACACCGGCGTGGAGAATGGACGACAGGGCAGATGCCGTCAACAATGGCCCCAGACCGCGCCTGCGCCTCGGCGGGATGGCATCTATCCCGTTCGGCGACTGGAAGCGAGAAAAGTCTGGAAGTGCCGATTGGGGGGCGGGGATGAATAAGCTTTGGGAAAGATTGTCCGGCAAGCTATGGCTTGGCCGCTTGTCCGGACTGGCGGCTATCTTTCTCTGTGTACCAGTCTGCGCGGCAAATTCTGCACACTTACCGCCCCAGCCATTCAACACCAAATGCAGGTAAAATATCTACATATGTACGTATCCCTTGGGTTTCACGTGTCTGCCTTCCGATCGTCATGCAACTATATCGTGTCCTTTGGTTCCAGATTCTTCGTTCGATTATGTCCAGGGGGCCACGGGCGTTTCAGCACCCCCACTCGGTGAATACTGGGCACGCACAAACTACTATCACTCACCAAGGAGAGCAAAGGAAAACCAAGGGCTTTATTCGTACGCTCTCCAACGCCAGCCGTGTATGTGAAAAAAAACATAAACCCCGACTACCGAAAGGAACAAACTCTCATAGAAGCATATCCCACGGCCAAGTGATATCTGTTGGTAATCGGAAATCGGGAGAAGAAAAAAAGGGGGGGGTCTAAGCAGTCGCGGGCTTTCCGATCTGGATGATCTCGCTGGTCGCTTCGTCGCTTCTAAGCGTAGGCCAACTGGTAGCGTCGGCTGTTGCGGCAGGCGATACGTTAGTCGCACAAAAGCCTCACGCCACGGCAGCAGAACAGCTAACCTTTCTTCAGGATCAGTTCCACCTTCGTTCCCATCACCTTGAAGGTGCAGCCGCTAGGGTCGATCGGGCCATACAGCGGATACACCACGGTGAACCTCTTGTTGTCGGGCATCGGCAGATCGACGCTCAGCTCGCGCTCGGCGAACTGGACGACGGCCTTCTCTTTCTCGACCTTCTTGGCGAAGATCGAGACGATGACGTTTCCGTATGTCTGGTAGAAGTCGTTGCGGCAGTCGATGAGCTGCTGCTCCTTCTCACTCTTCGGCTCGCCCACGTACAGGTGCTTGTTCTTCGAACAGCCGTTGATCTTGAGGAACTGTTCGAACTCCAGCACGCGCCGCTTGCAGCAGCTGTAGCCCTTCGAACCCTCGTGGAAGATCGGAGCGCCCGGGTGGAACACGCACTTCTCCGTGGCGATGTTACGGGGGCCGCCCGGGTAGGTGGCCGAGCAGCCAGAGCGCTTGCACTTGGTGCCAGCAGGGATGGTGGCGGATTCGGGATCCTGCTCGAGCGGCTTGTCGACTTTCGGCGGCGGAGGCGTTCCGGAGACGGTGGGAAGGGGTTTCGGCGCTGGGCTGCCGTAGGATTCCGTGCCGTCCGCGTTCACGGTGGGCGCCGAGACCTCGGAGTGTTTCTGGCCGCCAATGCCGGGACCAGAGGTCTGCGCGGGCGCGAGGGTGGGAGCAGTGGCGCTGTGCTTACCAGTGGTGCACGGCGGAATGGCAAGGAACTCCTCGAAACTGAGAACGCGGGGCTTGCAACACTGCCAACCTGTCATCGGCGGTTAGTCCGGGAAGAGAGCGCCGCCGGAGACTGTGAACGAGCAACGGCACACCTTTCTGTCCTTCGTGGAAGATCGGAGCGCCGGGATGGTAGTAGCAAGTCTCCTCGGGGTCAATGAAGGTCTTCTCGCAGCCCTTGTGGGCGCACTTCAGGGAGGCCATAACGCGCGTCGAGGGGATTGTGTCGGGCGCGGGGGTGATGCGGTGTTGGGAAAGCGGGGAGGATTGTGATGGCGCCAAAACACGAGAGCGGGCTGGAGGTTGGTTTAAGACATGTGCTTCCAGGTTTAAGCTGGAAGGTTCTCGAATTGGCGGGGCACGGACGCACGTCAGCCACAGGGATTGCAAGTAGCGGCCGAAGCGACCGGGTAACAGATGCCAGCAGATGTGTGGCGGATGGTAACGTGGTACATAGCGCGGGAAGTGAATCAAACCTGGAAGCGGTCAGTAGATATTCGCTGACCCTAGGCTAGCCACTTCTGGACCATCGGCACGACTACCCCCATATTGGAGATACGCAACACAACTGTGAACACTTGTTTCCTCCCCGTGTTCCGCGGAATATCTCCAGCTACCCTATACTTTAGCTATCCAAACTATCGTTCTATTGTGAAACGCGTGTCACACAAAATTGGCCCGGCTAACAATGGTCAAAGTGAGTTGATACCAGGTAGCCTCCAAATATATAGCCGTCGCCTTCTACTTTGCCAATCGAGAAATGCCGCTTTCCCGTCTCTACCGAGGCAAATACAACAAGGGAAAGAAATTCACGAACTACGGTTACTCCATTTGACGTGTGGCAAAGATGCATGAGGTTGCCTATTCGCGATTGCGGCCGAGTCTCGAAATCAAAACGAACCGGCAATCGCGACTGCCCAATTGCAAAAAAGGGAAATCCAGTGACGGCACAGGTCCTGGTAGTCGAACAGAATTGACTAAAAAAGGATGTCGGGTCCTTACTATCGAGGAAGCCAGGTTGAGGAAGAGGCGGGCCAAGAAAAACTGGAAGCCGGTACTCGGGGGCAGCAGCGCTTGGAGGGGAAACAGCAGGAGAAAGCCTTCGAGCAAGCGATGATCGAGCCTCCTATGGGTGGCATTTATGAAGCATAGCCTGCTGCAGAGCCCGGAAAATCTGTTATTTTCAAGACCGTGAACTCTGTCACTGGGAGTTGGGTTCTGGTGGAGTATTTGGTGCATCGGTAGTGGAGGTTCTTAAACCGGGATATTTCACTGTCGTCTGAAAGGAGATCTGAGGATTATCAGCATCCAAATCTTCGTCTGAAGAAGGATAAGGTGAAGGGAGGCTATGCGTATTATGGGAAGCTGGAGAACTTGGGTGTTTGGAGAACTGGTGTGGCGGAGAAGAAGAATGAATGAACATTACTTTTCCATCAGAGGATCTTTTAAACTCAGATTTAGATGTAGTACATATAATCTCTCTGCACCCCCCAACGCTAGATAATAATCTCTTTCACTCTCCTCTTGTCAATATCGCCGTATCGAGTACAGTCTCTGTACTAGACTCTCCTCTCTCTCTCTTTCTATCGCTGTGGTTGATCTGAACCTGTTATCTATTGTCAGCGATAAAAATACAGATATGCCATCTTCTTCCAATCCACACAGACTCATTCGCTGCGCGGCTCCTGCGCGACCCGTTTCGTTGCGCGACTCGGTGCGTGATTCTTTTTAGTGTGCGATTCGTTTCCCTCGCCTACATCCTTATCAGCCTAAGCAACTAATTGATTGATCGGAGGTTTCCTCACTTGACTTCTTTCATTTTGCTGGGGGCATTCCATTTCGTTGGACCCGCTTCCACTTCCCACGCTACCACGTTAGTCGCGGACGCGCGTATTACTAATGTCGGTAGCGACTCCGGCTTGGCAGCGAGCTTACTCATGCATTCGCTTATGTACGAGATATCTATCGCGGATTTTACCGTCCCTAGATACGTACGCCAACTGCAGCCCTATGAACTCCCTTCGCTTCCCCCCACGGCCGCGCTGGTCCGCCACCTGCTCAACCATGCAAATGATCGGCGACCGTAATGGAAGAATGTTTGCTCCCCGGAGGAGTCGATGAGACGGAAATAGACTCGGCGAATGCGGCGAGGCAGTACATATGCATGCGTGCTTGTGCGCGAATGGGTCCGCCTATCTATAGGACCGAGTCCTGGGAGCCTTGCCAATGTTTGTTGGGAGTGTGCCTGGGCAGCGGCCACGCCGTGCATGGGAACCACATTTGCGGCCCTCCTCGCCTCGTATGTAGGGATTTCTCTCTCCGTCTCTCTGCCGGCCGGCGCGGCGCGGCGGAGTGTGCTGACGACGAGTGTGGTGCAGGCCCATCCGAAAGGGCGGCTGGGGGCACGTGTCAGGTGCGCATAACAGGTTGCGGTGAAGCAATGCTGCGCCAGAGGCGATGCATGGGGATAGGACCTGCGGGGGCAGCGGCCACGGTCGATAGCGGGCTATAGATGCTGATGTGCAAGTATCGACGCCCAATAGAAGTCTCTGCATGACTCATTCGCCGCCGGGGACAAGTCTCCCCCAAGAAGTGCCCCCTCCCCATTGCCCCCAACCACTCATGACGACATGGAATGGTCGCACAGTGCACCTGCCTGCGGAGTCTCCTGGCACTGTCAGGAAGACCTGCCCCAATCACCGGCCACCGTCGCCACAGCCTCAGTGTGACTTCCCCGTCGCGGGACCAGAAAATTTTTTCACGCTTCCTCGCACTGATCACGACCGAGAACACGTGTGCACAGGCGGTGCCAAGGTCTGGCCCCGCTCCGCACAGATGAGAGAGATGAGCGGTGAAGCTCTGGCTCTCGCACATTTCATACTGAGGTTACCATGCAGTGTGTATAGCTCCGGGGGGGGGATGTGGTCAATACACGCAAGTTTTTATTTACCGAAGTGAAACCCCAGGAGAAGGGGTGGATCGTCGCCTCTCGCTTGAAGTTATAATCAAGGCCCCTCCCCCCCCCCCCTCCGCAGTGAGATTAGCGGAATCACGATGGCTTCCAGCAACGATCTCGACCATTGGCTTCAGGAAACCATGTCCAGCTGGCGTCCCAGTCTGATGCCCGCCCACGGACAGTACTTCGCTCTCTCCCCCGGCGAGCACAGCGCCGGTTCCCTGCACAGATACCCGGCCGGTGACGGTGACGGCTTCCCGGTGAGCTAGCCACTGGAGACTGAGCGGCAGGGGCTAGTTATATTGTGTGTGTATAGTGCTCAGACTGACAATCCGCAGGGACATACGTACGAAGGGTACCAGGTGCGTGGAGAACTGTGGAGATGGTGATGAGGATATATTGACAGCCCCTAGGGATACGCGCAGGTCACTGTAGTGCATCCCAACGGCGGTGACGCGCCGCCGCTCGTAAGCACTCCGGCGTGTCCCCAAGCGCCGCCTCAAACTCTCCCGCCTCAAACTCTCCCGCTTTTGCAACCGCAAGCCGAAGGACACGGGTAGGCACCCACCCGCGCCGGGGAAGGAAGGAGGGTTGTTTCGTCCGGCTGATGAACGACCAGGAAGCCCACCGCCGACCACTGTCATTGCTTGCACACCCCTCACGGCCTCCCCGTCGACTGGTACGTCTCCCACCCTTGAAGGCACGGTGATAGGGATAGGTTGATGAGTGCAGTACACTGAACACTGGAACCCCCAACCGGCAGCGGCCATGAAGCCCCGGCCAAACCGCCGATGCCGGCGACAGGCGCAGATCCTCCTCATCCGTCCAACGGCCAGGAGCGAGAACGGTACGTTATGCAAAATCGAAAGAAAAAAAAAAATTCCCTCCCCACCCGCCATAAGTTCAAAAAGGGGAAATCTCTCACACCCGCGGGGAACCAAAAAAGCAGAAAACGCTCGAAAACGAAGTGTCCCGAATGCGGGAATTCTGTCCACCTCCTGAAACGACACCTGAGCGACAAGCACGGCGTCATTCTCGAGCCGAGCCCGAGCACGCTCAAGTGCACAGTTACCGGGTGTAAGAGGGGCGGACGCCCCTTCAAGCGGAGGGACAATTTGACGCAGCACATGCGCGGGGTCCATGGGCTCTTCATCCCGAAGCGGCAGCGCAAAAAGCCCGAGGGCTTAGTTCAACTGTAGGTTGGGGAGGGGGTCAGGGTGGTGGCGGTATGCGGTCGGAATTAGCACTAGTTTCTTTGCTTCGCGGGGCGTGAATCTTGGGAGAGGGACAATGGGATTATGTTGTTACCTGGTTTGCGTGGACGGTCCGTCCGGTCTAGTGAAACTCGAGCGGATCTCACATCGTGCTGGATGGACGTGCAACTGAGTGGGGGCCGGGAGCGACGCTTCCCGTGTCCATGGGAGCTGTCTTCTTATAATCAGGGACAGCCACTAAAAACAAGCCATGCGCTCTAGTTACCTCTCGGCAGTAGTCCGCCCGCCCCAAAACCGCCCTATCACCCCCAGCGACTCGCACCCCACCAACGTGTTTGCCGCTGCAACAGCTGCCGCTCTCGGGCATCCGAGCTGGCTATATCCGCCTCTGCGGAGGAGCGCATCACTCGACCGGGTCTGTTCGTGCCACGATCAGGCCTGGGACGAACAAACGAGGCGCTCTATCGCTGCCGGGACGGCTCATCGCGTCCTCGTGAACTCCGTCCAACCAGACCGTGCCCAACCAGCGGGATATCTAGCCACTGGCCGCCTCCTTCAGGTCTGTGGCGGTTTCCTGAGAAATGTAACACACTTTCCGACGCGTGCGCCTCATGAGCCAGAGCGTAGAAACAGCTTGGCCAGGTGCATCGTCTCACGGGGCCATCGCCATCGACTGGGTCCTTTCTGACTCGGCTACGGCTCCGGCCCCGCTCCGACGACCGCCCTGGCTCGAAAATGAAAGCGAAACGTAACCGCTGAATCGCCAGGTTGATTCTAGCGAGCGAGAAACGTAAAACGTCCTGGAGTCCTGCACGGCGAGAGAAAGTTTTCGGCATCCCGCGCACAATCCCCCGCCCGCCCCACGGCCCCCGACTCCGCAACGCCAGGCAGACCCAGAAGCTGCGGCCAGAAGAGCAAGCCTGGTGCTTCGACGCTTCGCGGACCTGAGGTGTCGGTTTCCCGTCGTCTTTGCGTTGTTTCATGCGTTGGCAGTGCGCAGTCGCATGCAGGTGGCAGTGCGAGGCTGCGTGAGGCTGTGCGGGCCCCTCAGGTTCGCGTGCAGACTCTTCAGCGCGCCCTGTGGTTGCGGAAAGCGTGTGGGTCGCCGTCCGCAGTCGAAGAATGTGCGCAGGAATCATCGCCCCACGAGCCAGGGGGGGGGGGGGGGGGGGGGGGCATACGCGGCGAGACAGAAGCCCCCGCCGATAGCGCGCAGCGGTAGGCTTCGGATTCCGGAGCCTTGTAGGACGCCGAGCTGTGCGCGCCGTAGCACGGCTAGGGATCCACCGATTTACCCGCTCCAGCCAACCAGACGTGCAGAATCCGCAGCTGCGTCGTCACCGTGCAGACAGCGCTGTCTCAGGCGCTCAATTGGCCGCAGCCAAGTGGCTGCCAGCCCTGAGGTGCGCAGTGCGCACCGCGCATCTTGCGTAGCCGCGCCCGGCGGCGAATCCCGGCGCTGGGCTGCAACTGCGGCCCATGGATGGGGGCCATGGGTGGGCGCGCGGTCCCGATGGGCGCCCATCATTCGGGTGGACCCATCGATCCGAGCCGGAGAAATGACAGAAACAATCATCCGACACACCCCCCGTGTTCCAGCGGGCGAAGGAAACCGCACCCGCGGCCAGCCTCGCAAGGAGAAATACCCCCAAGACCGCAGCGGTGTCAAGCCCTCCTGGGGAGAGCATGTGGGGGGCCGCGTGCTTGCAGAGACGCTGTGTCCGGGCGAAAGTAGCGCCCCACACGACGGCTGTTGCTGAGTGGCGAGCGCGTGCTGAGTGGCTCGAACCAATGCCGTGGGCTGAAGGGGCACGATACAGACGTCAAAATCCGGGTCTTATAAGAAGTGGACCTGCCTGCCACCGACTGACCTGCAACCGACACACCGTAGGCGGATCGAACGAGTGCTCCCCTCCCCGCAACGCGCTGACGGTTTGTTTAACTTTGATACTGGGTCTTTTCTGTTCCTTCTCGTTAGCGTGGTTCGCGTCCGCCAACCTGTCCCCACGGCTCATGTCCCCCGCCGACTCCCTCCGCGCCCAAGCCAGCACCGAGGATCGTCGCTGCCGAGGGATGAAGCGCTTCCCCGCGCGCACCCAGCTGGCCATCGCGGCGGAGACTCCGGGGAGGGAGCGGCTCCGCAATGTGGAGCGTCGTTGACCAGAGGTGAGTATGTCCTCGGAGAGAGCGCGAGAGTGGAGAGAAGCGAGCGGAAGGCGCGTGTGCGGGTGGTGATGGTGCTTCATCAATCGTATCGGTGCCAAGGAGCCCGCGAGTGACACCGCATGCCCGACAGCAACTTAGCGTAGAGCAGCGAAACGCTAAACCCAATTATCTCTTATTTCGATTTTGACTTTGATTTTTTGGTTTTATCCCATTTTATCCTTGTTTTCGCCCAGGTTAGCGGTCCCTATCCTCTGAGCTCCTGCGCACCATTCACCCCGCTGACCGCCAAAGTCTGCCTGAGGTTGAATCCGGCCAATGTGCCGGCTGGGCGCAGTACGGAGCGCAACAAAGCACGCACAGCACTGCCAGAAGTCCCAGCCTGGTCACCCAGTTGCGCACTCGTTGGCTCGCTGTGCTGGGCCTGGCGCACAGCGAATGCGAACCCCAGCCGACCAAGAAACGTGGCCGAAGTGTGGACAAATCGACAGACGCGGAACCCATGTCCGCAGAGTAGCGTAGAGTAGGATGGTCCCGTAGGGAGCACGCACACAGCCATGTAGTTGGTGCACAGAGCGATTCAATGAATTATCAGCGGTTATTTATTTATTAGTTTCCTCCTTTTTTCTTTTTTTTCTTTCCTTTCTTTTTTAAAGACGCCGACGCCGCGCTATGTTTGTGCGTGGGCGCAATCCGCAGTGTGCCCACAGAGCGGTCCCAACCGTCATCCGCACGCATTGCCATCCCCTGCGGATGTGCGCGGGGACGGGGCTGCTGCCGCAGCAGCAGCCACGGACCGACCTGAGGAGCACCACTCAACCACCGCGGGGGGACTCAAGGCTGCGGCAGACAACGGACAAGCGGGCAGACGTCCAATTGGAGCCACTGGCGAGGAGTCTCCAAGACAGAGGGGAGGCAGTGCTCGCTCATATGTACATAATCCGACAGTTTTCCCTCCCCGTCCTGGAAGCAGCGTATCTCAATCTGCTGCGGTGTTGCTCCCGTGGGACGCATATAATATTGTTCATCTAGCTCTCACTCGCGAAAAAGGGAACGCACCTGGTCTCTCTTTTCTCACCGCGGGTGAAGAACACTACGACCAACCACAACCCCCTTCCACCCCAGAAATCGAAAAACAGGCTCGCACGACGGGGCACATTGGACCTTGGCCCGTGGTAGAGGTAGGAAAGGGAGCGGCTCCCAAGTAATACATAGGCTCGGGCCGGGAAGACGGGGCGCAGTCGCAGTCCCCGCCTGGTATACTTGCCTCCTCAGGTCGTCACCGGACAGCGATGCTTCGATCTTAGGCGCAACCTGCCCCCCCTCGTCAGAGACGTAGAGTAAGTGACCTTCCCTCGCCCGCCCCGAGCAATAACACAGCAAAAGAGACCCTCCCTATAGCGTATAGCTAGTGTGAGAAGCCCGTGCTCAACCCCGAGGATCAGCAAGGTATGTCACTAGAACGGACCCACGTACCCTTCAGGCTTGCCCCCCCCCCCTTCCCAGTCGTATATCGAGCCGTATAGAGTTGGACCTCCCTCCCCCTCTTCTATAAACCCTATACCCCTTCCCGTCCCTGCTGTACTGCATTTTGTACTTAATATATTGCACATCATCGTCATAATCGTCAATCATTGTCCATCACCACCCCGTCGTCAACACTAACTTATTGCTTTCAACAGTGCTCTCTCGCCCCCTCGTCGCCACCACCTGCCCTCACCCGCTCGAAACCTTGGCGATGTTTTCCTTCAGCGGTGGTGAATTGGCATGGGAGCCCGATGAAAACGGGGTCATCACAGTCCGGACTGTCAAAACCTCTGCCGCCAAGGGAGCACGCCCAAGTTCGGTACACGAGCGGCACGACGGTGGTGGTGGTGGCAGCGGCGGCGGCAGCGGCAGCGGCGGGGGCTTCGTCGGCCCGCAAATGCGTGGCTATCGCAATGTGGTACGTGTGGGCCACAGCCAGTCCCCCACTCAGTATTCAGGCGAAAGAGAGACTGACGCATTGCCGCAGAACGTCGGCCCGTCCAGACAATACCCACCCAACGTCACCACCGAAGGTGTCCCCGGCGTCCGGGTCCCACAAGGAGCGGCGATGACACCACCGTCAAGTCGTCCCGCCACCTCTGAGTTCATGCAGCCGAGCCCCGTGTACCTGGGCCACCACCACAACCACCGAGTCTGCGGCAACGAGTACTGTGGGCGGTTTCCCCCTTCCGTGACCGAGACGCCGCCGGATTCGCCACAGTCGCAGATGAATTGCCAGTCCTGTCCGGCGAGAAACTGTTCCTGTGCCTCCCCCAGCTCCCCGTTTCCTGTGCGCCGACGTTCCACCAACGCCGACCGCAGCCCGCCGCCTCCGCCGCATAGCGGATCCCCCGTGGGACGAAAGCGTGCCGCCATGACCCGACAAGTGGCCATGATGAGCATGGGCACCGAAGGCACACCTGACCCGGAGATAGCCCCACCGGGCGCCGTGGTGGGAGAGCTGGAGATGGATCTTGTTCAGCCAGACACATCCAAGTAAGTACCCCGAAACGGACCTATCCAGCGTCAGACTCTCCGTTCGGGGGCAGAAAAAGAGAGCGGTCGGACTGACCCTCCGGGGAGACGGCATAACAGCCGACGGCGAAAGAACATCAAGAAGAAGTGCGACATCTGCGGTCAGGAGGTCTTAGCCTTGAGTCGCCACATCCGCAGCGTCCACGAGAGCGGGAGCCGCGTCAAGGTCCGCTGTCCCGTCGAAGGCTGCCCCAATACCACCAGATTCTGCCTCGACCGCATGGACAACCTGCGCCAGCACCTCACCCTGAAGCACGGCTACAGGAAGGAGTATGCCTCTGATACCGTCAAATGTGTTGTGGACGAGGCCCGGCGGAAACAAGGCACCCCTTACCCGGCTCTGCTGACGGCGTCGGCCTTCGGCTTCTCGTCGTGATGTTCTTCGTTCTCTCTGGCGGCTTTCTTCTTCGTCGGTCTTTTTCTCTTTGGGTGTTTCTTCGTTTCTTTCTTATCTTTACATCCTCATTTTCCCCTTCCCTTCATCATAGGTTCATTGTTTCATCTCTTCATATTTTTGTCCCCATTATCCTCATCCTCTGTTCCTCGTTTTCTTTTGTGATGTCCTTTCATTTTATCTCTCTTTTCATGATTCTGCTGTGGGAGTTTTTTTTCTTCTACCTCGTGTTCGATATTGCGTTTTCGTTCTGGTAAGTACCTAGTGTCTGGAAGTCACTGGAAGGCCCAGCAAAAAGATGAGCAGAGGTGTGGAAGGAGACCAGGAGGGGGAAAAAACCGTTTCAAAATCCGAGACTGATGCGAGGTGCAGCCGGATGGTTTCGGACTTCCTATACAGCACTGAATGTGGGAAGGTGGGTTCTGACCGTGGCCGAGGATGATGCACAGAGCGGGAGGTTAGAGTGGGAGCTCCGAGAGCGGAAAGGAAGGGAAGAGGGGAGGAGGGCAAGGGGCCGAGGAGCTGGGTGCTGAGGACGAGGAGTGACACTCTTCCTTCCTACGCCCTCCTTCATGACCTCTGGAGAAAAGGAGTAAGGAGACCGGGAGGCGGGGAGTTTTTTCTTTTCTTTTCTCTTTATAATTTCCTTGGCGCGCTTTCACTTTCTTGGGACAGGCCTGGGCAGAGGGCAAAGGGGTGAGCTTGCAAGGAGCGACCTTCGCGCGGACTGCAGACGGGAAACGGATAGTGTGTACATCGCCACGATCTCCACGGGTTGAAAAAAAAAACCATTCTGTATAAAATGTCGTTGCTGTGTTGATGTTGTCGATGTTGTCGTTTCGTTGTTGTTGTTGTTTCTTTTTGTCGGTGTCAACTAAGTAATCACACTCGTTTATGCATACAAGTGTGCACCCCACAGACAGCGAAATATATTATTTGATTTGAGTAATTTATAACTACTTCCAGATGGTCAGACCCGTTCGTGATGGAGACGCTTTCGGAATCGACTTACTTTAGGAGAGACAAACGGACGGAAAACAGCCACCACCGCCATGTGCAGCCCTTTCCAGTCAATGGACGGAAAAAAAAGGAAAAAGGAAAGAAAGAGGGAACGCCAGCCTGCCAAACGAACAACCCAACACCTTAACATACGGTACGACGCATGTAACTGCGACAGGAGCGCAAAACTTAAAAATGTTGAGACAGCAGGTCACCGTCATCGTGATCATATTGGTAATCATCATCGCTCACGCCCGCCCCCACGCCCTCGGTTAGTCGGAGTAGCATTTTCCCGTTCGTTCGGACGCCCTCAGTTAGTCAAGCAGCATTTCCCCGTTCATTTGGACAACAGAGCAGCACCTCCCCGGCCATTCGTACAGTAGAGCAACACTTCCCCATCCATTCGTACAGCAAAGCAGTATTTCTCCGGCCGTTCGGACAGCAGGACAGCAAAACGGCTCCCTAGTCGTTTGGGGCAAGAGCCTCGTCGAGGCGTCCAGCTACCTCTTCGTACAGGGCCATTCGCTTACGGACGATAAAGCACGACTGCGGGCGACGACGAGGAGGTTCTGTATCGACGGATGGATGATGACGGATGGGGCGATGGGCGTCACGGAGCGTGGTAGGAGGAGCGGGAGGGAAACCGTCGCCGTTGCGTGGAGGAGGAGGAAGGGAGGTGGTCCTGCTGGATGTGTCTGGATGTGCGCGGGTGAGAGTCCGGATTCTTCTTATATTCTGACCGACCAAGAATAGAAAAAAATAACACCCCCTACACATCAAGATTAGATGGAGGAATGGGTTGGGGGGGGGGGGGGGGGGGGGGGGGGTGTTTGGGGGAGTCGGGGCGGG
>Ga0307508_10002096_pt1 | contig 21465 bp, 21 predicted proteins | sample 9_EM_MG_FD_203089 | JGI IMG/M metagenome (GOLD analysis project Ga0307508, IMG submission 203089) | Populus trichocarpa ectomycorrhiza microbial communities from riparian zone in the Pacific Northwest, United States - 9_EM | ecosystem: Host-associated > Plants > Roots > Unclassified | place...
GGAGGCCCCGGCCGAGATGACCGGTGGATCCGAGGCCGGGGTGGGCACGACCGCGGACGTCTGACCAGTACCTTGACGAAGCCCCGGCACCTGCGGCCGGGGCTTCGGCGTTCCACCGCTCGTGGCGTCCCTCAGCCCACCGACCCCGCCGCCCAGCGCTCCTTCAGCTCGGTGAGCAGGGCGATGTTCAAGCGGTACGCCTCGACGACCTCGGTCATGAAGATCCGTTCCTCGGATCGCGACCAGGCCACCTCGTCAAGCAGCCGCCGGTACCGGGCCTTGAACGCGACCGGGTCGACACCCGGAAACACGAAGAAGCGGTGCCCGTCGCCGTTCAGGCCGTAGGACCGGGCGATGGCCGGCCCGAGGTACTGCCCGCCGGAGAGATCGGCCAGGTAACGCGCGTAGTGGTGCGCGACGAATCCGGGCGCCGCTGCGAGCGCCACCTCGCGAAGCCGGGTGCAGTAGGTCGTCGTCGCCGGCAGCGCCACGATCCGGTTCACCCAGCCGGGCCCGTACAGGAAGATCAGGTCGGCCTCGAGCCACGGCAGCCGGTCGAGCTCGCGGTCCACGAACGCTCCGGCCACCGGATCGCCGGCCATGTCCGCGGCGGCCGCCTCCAGCGCCTCGTAGATGAACCAATGCTGCGCGGTCAGTTCCGCGTACGCCTGCAACGGCAGCCGACCGGCGGCCAGCGCGTCGAGGAACCCGCTACGTTGCACGGCGCCCTGCGCCGCGCGGGTTTCGGCGTGCAGCCGGATGGAGAGCGGGTCGGCCCGGAACGACGACATCACGCGGCACCTCGCTTCCGACTCCCGAGCCTCGGTGTAGATCAACATAGCGGCGGAGACCCCCGGCACACAGGGTTGCCGGTTGCGGCACGGCAGAATGGGAACCATGCCGCAACCGCTCGCCGACGTGCTCGCCGAAGTTCGTCAACTCATACTCGATCCGGGTCTGACGCGTGCCGTCGCGGCCGGCCGGCGGCGAGGGTTCACCCCATCGGTAGCACGGGCGGAGGTGCGACAGGTCACACTCAAGACCGGAGCAAGGTTGCAGATCGTAACCGACGATGGTGCCCGTCCGCACACACGCAACGTCACGCCGGGCGCGGAGGCCGCCGCGGCGGTGGACGCGCTGCTGGCCGAGCCGTTCGGAAACTGGCATGTGGAGACGGAATCGGCGACGGTACAGGTGCGGGTCACCAAGAAGGGTGACGCTCAGGTGCATCGAGGTGCCGCCGGGCCCGCGACGGCCGCCCCGCAGGATCACGACCGCGCGAAGCAGTGGCTGCTCGATCCGGGCGATCCGCTCTTCGCGGTGATCGGCGGAAACGCGGCGAAACGCCGCCAGATCGACGCCTTCCTGCGCGCGCTCGCCGCGACGCTGCCCGGCGAGCTGCCGTCGCCTCTTCGCGTCGTCGACCTGGGCTGCGGAAACGCCTACCTCACCTTCGCCGCGTACCGGTACCTGGCCGAGCGCGGCGCGCAGGTCCAGGTCGTCGGGATCGACGTCCGCGAGGATCAACGCGTACGCAACACCGCCGTCGCGCAACAGCTCGGCTGTTCCGCGGAGGTGACCTTCGTGGCCGGCACGATCGACGATGTGGAACTGCCCTTCGCGCCGGACCTGGTGCTCGCGCTGCACGCCTGCGACACGGCCACCGACCAGGCGCTGGCCCGCGCGGTGGGCTGGTCGGCCGGCTGGGTGCTGGCCGCGCCGTGCTGCCATCACGACATCGCCGCCCAGCTCAAGGGCCGCCCAGCGCCGGCGCCGTTCGGCGAGCTGACCCGCCACGCGATCATGCGGGAGCGGTTCGCGGACGTGCTCACCGACTCGCTGCGGGCCTCGCTACTGCGGCTGAACGGCTACCGGGTCGACGTCGTCGAGTTCATCGACTCCGCACACACCCCGCGCAACCTGATGCTCCGCTGCCGTCGCACCGACGCGCTCCCGACCGAGTCCCAGCGGGCCGAGTACGAGGCGCTGACCGGCGAGTGGGGCGTCACCCCCGCCCTCGAGAAGATGCTCTCCTAGCCGGTACTTCAGGTGACCACGACGGTCCACGCCGCGGTGTGCACCCGACCGCCGACCTGGAAGTCGAAGAACATCCGGTAGGTGCCGGCGCTCGGCGCCGCCAGCCAGAACTTGACCTTGCCGTCGGTCAGCTGGGCCTCCGGATGCACGTGGAGATAGGCGAGATCGCCCTGCCGCAGCACCACAAGGTGCCCGAAAGTACCGAGGTACGGCTCCAGCGCCGCGGGTTTGCGATCGGCGCCGGTCACGCTGATCAGAATCGGCTGGGTCGACTGCGTGGCGGGCATCCCCTCGTACCCGACCGCGAAGCCGGGAATCGACACCGCGTGAGATGGCGCGGGAAGCACCTGCGGGACGTAACTGCCCGCGACAGTCAGATCGGTACCGAGTGTGGTGGCAACTTGTTGGCCGCCGACTATGGCCGTGAAGTCCGCGATCATCCGGTAGATCCCCGGCTCGGCCAGCGTGAGATCGATCCCCCAGGTTCCGTCCGCCGCCATGGTCGGATGCAGGTGCTGGTAGCCGGTCAGGTCCCGGCGAACCACCACGAGATGCAGCAGCTTGTCGTGCACCACCGCGTAGGTCGTCACGGGCGCCCCGCCGGCCCCGGTGATTCGGAAGGTGAGCCGCTGCGCGCGCCCGGCCGCGAAATCCGTCCGCCCCGGCACCAGCGTGAGCCCACCCGAACTCAGCGAGAGCCCGCCGACCGCGGCGCCCATCGGCATCGGGGTCGGCGTCCCGGACTGGACGGCGGCGCCGTCCGCGCTGTGTATATGCGGCTGGCTCTCGTCCACGGTCGCGCCGCCGCTGGTCGTCATCGCGGCCATGTCCCCGCCGACGCCCGCCACCTCGGTCGAGGCCGAAGCCGTCCTGCCGTTCAGCCGCCCCAGCCCGTACCCGGCGAACAGCACAAGGACCAGCACCGCCCCGAACACGGCCAGCCGAAACGTCGCCTTGTCTCGGCCGCCCCCAGCCTCGCGTCGTAGGCCGGCCGCCGCCTGCTGCTGCCGTTGCTGATCAACTGCCATCCCAGACCCCCGTTAGCATTCGATCCCACGAACCCGCCGCCCATCCCAACCCGGCCGGTGAAGCCGCGTGACCGCCCGGCCCCTGGCCTGGGCCGTCAGGCGCTGGTCAGCTCGTAGCCGGCCTCGTCGACCGCCGCCCGCACCTCGTCGTCGGTGAGGGGAGCATCGCTGCTGACGGTGACCGCGCCGGAGGCGAGGTCGATCTTGACATCGCCGACTCCGGGAAGCGACGACAGCTCGCCGGTCACCGCCCGCACACAGTGCGAGCAGGTCATGCCGGTCACCGTGTAGGTGGTGGTCACAGCCATGGCAAAGCCCTCCTAGGAAAAACCGTCACGAACGAACAAGCCGAGCGATCGCGTCGGACGCTTCTTTGATCTTGGCCGTCGGGTCTCCGGCACGGGCCGCGTCGACCACGCAGTGGGCCAGGTGGTCCTCCAGCAGCCCGACCGCGACCGCTTGGAGCGCGCTCTTCGCGGCCGAGATCTGGGTCAGGACGTCGATGCAGTAGGTGTCCTCATCGACCATCCGCTGCAGTCCGCGGATCTGACCCTCTATCCGGCGCAGGCGTCCGAGCAGGGCGGCCTTGTCGCCGGAGTAACCATGCGGACCATGCTGATGTGTGGCCTCATCGGACATGACCACCAGCATACCCCCTACCGGTATCAGGCCCTCCTTCACCTCGATCGCCCTCCCGGCCCGTTTTAGCCCTTTCGCACCTTGCGTCACCCATCCTGGCCGTTCTGGACCATCCCCGGAATCCCCCGTCAGAGCGTCAGCCACCCAGGCGTCCACAGGTGGGCATCAGCCGGCGACCGGCGGCGCGGCCAGCAGCGGCGACCCGAAAATCCCTCCTCGCCCGAACCCGCCTGCGACAGCGGTGTGCTGAAGCTCAGTTGGCAACCGCCAGAGCTAGTGGCAACACCCCTTCGGCGCCCGCCCGGCGCAGCGCCCGGCCGGCCAACGCCATCGTCCAGCCAGAGTCGACCAGGTCGTCGACCAGCAGCACGGGGCCCGAGAGCGCGGACAGCCCGTCCTTGACCTCGGGCGGAACCACGAACGCGTCGTGCAGCGCGCGGACTCGCTGCGCGCTGTTGCCGCGTGCCCCGGTCTCGGGCGGAGCGGACGACTCCAGGGCACCCAGCAGCGGCAGGCGGCCGACCCTCGCGATGTGCTCCGCGAGGCTGTGCACCAGCCGGGCGCGGCCGCGGGAACCCACTGCGACCACCGCCGCCGGGCGCCGCGACCAGGCGTCGTCGCCGTGCGCCCAGGCCTTGAGCACCTCGACGACCGCCGCCGCCAGATCGTCCGGAAGAGGCGCGTCGGGCGACTCTGGTGCGACGAGGCCGCGTAGCCTGCCGCCCCAGCCGAGATCGGAGAGCCTGCCGACGGCCCGTCCCGCCTCGATCTGCTCGGACGGCGCGATCTTGCCTTTGACCGAGATGCCGACCGCGGCCAGGCCGGTCGGCCACATCTTCTTGGGCGATATCTCGACGCCGGGCCGCCCCAGGAACGCGTTGGCGGCGGTCAGCGACGCCGGTGACACCTCGGCGTCGAAGATCGGCTCGGCGCAGTTGTCGCATCGGCCGCACGGGGCGGCCTCGGGGTCGTCCAGACACCGGCGGAGGAACTCCATCCGGCAGTCTGTCGCCTCGGCGTAGCCGAGCATCGTCCGCTGTTCCGCCGCGCGGGCCTCGGCGACGCGCCGCAACCGGGCGGTGTCGTAGGTCCACGGCTCGCCGGTGGCGAGCCACCCACCCCTGGCCCGACGGACCGCGCCGTCCACATCGAGGACCTTGAGCATCAGCTCGAGCCTGTTGCGACGGAGGTCAACCAGAGGCTCCAACGCCTGCGTCGACATCGGACGGTCGGCGGAAAGCGTGGCAAGGACGGACCGCACCTGCTCCTCGGGCGGAAACGCGAGTGACGCGAAGTAACGCCAGATCGCCGCGTCCTCCGGGCCGGGGAGCAGGACGACCTCGGCGTGCTCGACGGCTCGCCCGGCCCGGCCGACCTGCTGGTAGTAGGCGATCGGCGAGGGCGGCGCGCCGAGATGGACGACGAAGCCGAGGTCGGGCTTATCGAATCCCATGCCCAGGGCCGAGGTCGCGATCAGCGCCTTGATCTTGTTGTCCAGCAGGTCTTGCTCGGCGACTCGACGCTCGGCATCCTCGACCTGGCCGGTGTAGGACGCCACCGGGAAGCCGCGGGATCGCAGGAAGTCGGCGGTCTCGGTGGCCGCGGCGACGGTCAGCGTGTAGACGATGCCGGAGCCGGGCAACCGGTCGAGATGGTCGGCCAGCCAGGCCAGCCGGTGGGCAGGGCCGGGCAGATCGAGCACCGCCAGGCGCAGCGAGTCGCGGTCGAGCGGCCCCCGCAGGACCAGGGCGTCGCCGAGTTGCTCGGCGACGTCGGCGGTCACCCTCGCGTTGGCGGTCGCAGTGGTCGCTAGCACAGGCGTCCGGACCGGCAGCCCTGCCAGGAATGTCCGCAGCCGCCGATAGTCGGGGCGGAAGTCGTGGCCCCAGTCGGAGACGCAGTGCGCCTCGTCCACGACCAGCAGCCCGGTGCTCGCCGCGAGGCCGGGCAGCACGTTGTCGCGGAAATCCGGATTGTTGAGCCGCTCGGGGCTGATCAGAAGCACGTCGACCGCGCCGGCGCGGATCTCGTGCTCGATCTCGGACCACTCGTCGAGGTTGGCAGAGTTGATCGTGCGGGCTCGGATGCCGGCGCGGGCGGCTGCGTCGACCTGGTTGCGCATGAGCGCGAGCAGCGGCGAGACGATCACGGTCGGGCCGGCCGCCGGCGCGCCGGGCTCGGCGGTGACACCGTCGCGCAACAGCGCTGTGGCCACGAAATAGACCGCGGACTTGCCCCAGCCCGTACGCTGCACGCACAGCACCCGCCGTCGGTCGACGGTGAGCGCCTCGATCGCCCGCCACTGGTCCTCGCGCAGCACGGCGTGCTCACCGGCGAGCCGGCGCAGCACCTCCTCGGCGCACTCGCGCACCGCCGCACGCTCGGTCTCGCTTGCCACGAATCGCGTCGTCTCGGTCACCCGGCATGTCTATCAGCCGGGACCGACAGAACCAGAGTTATCCACAGACCGCCGTCATCCACAGGCCGCGCGGGATTTTCGCACGCCATGGCGCCCGGCCCAGCAGAATCGAGCGCATTCGCAAGCAGGAGCGTCGGAGGGACCAGATCGTGCTCACAGATCCCCGCACACCAGGCAAACGGCTCCCTGACTGCGCCACCCGCGGCGATCCCCCGCCGGCACCTTGTCCGACGAATCCTTGAAAACCATTTTTGTCCCTGAAAGGCTCGAAGCATGACGAAGACCGTCGCCGAGAAGCTGCTGATCAAGCCGAACACCACCGTCTGGCTCTCCGATCCGGCCAACCTGACGTTGCTGACACCCATGCCCGACGGCGTGCGGGAGGTCGAAACGCTCGCTACGGCGAGCACCGCGGTTCTCTTCGCCGACAGCGCGTCGAGTGCCCGCGCGAAGCTCGAGAAACACAGCGCCGACCTGGCCAAGCCCGGAGTGTTCTGGGTGGCCTACCCCAAGGGCAACAAGGCAGACATCAACCGCGACTCGCTCTGGCCGATCGTCGCGGACTTCGACATGCGCCCGTGCGGTCAGGTGGCGATCGACGACCGCTGGTCGGGGCTGCGCTTCCGGCCGAACCGGGAGGGCGAGGGCCGATTCACCGGAGGCGCGGCATGACCAACCCGAGGCACGAGCAACCCGAGGCATGAGCAACCCGCGGCACGAGCACCGGCGCGGGGTGAGCACTCAACGCGGCACGAGCACCGGCGCGGGGTGAGCACTCAACGCGGCATGAGCAGCTGCGCGGCATGAAAACACCCGGCGCAACGGTTGCCGCTTGCGGACCCGCCGAGGCGGGAAATGGCCTGACGGCGGAGCTGGCGAGGCTGGTGGGCATCGCCGGGTCGGGTCAGCGGCCGAGGACCGAGCCGCCGTTGACGTTGACGATCTGGCCGGTGACGAAGCCGCCGCCCGGGCCCACGAGCCAGCGGACCGCTTCGGCGATGTCATCCGGTTCGCCGGCGCGTTTGACCAGAGTCGCGTCCACCCGGCTGCGGTGGCCTTCCGGGGTCATCCGGCCGGCGAAGAACTCGCTGTCCGCCACATAGCCGGGCGAGATGACGTTGGCCGTGATACCCGTCTCGCCCAACTCCGTGGCCAGGGTCAGGGCATAGCCGTGGAGGGCGGCTTTCGCGGCGGAATACGGGCCGGCGCCACCGCGCTGCGCGGCGATCGAGCTGGTCAGGATGATCCGGCCGCCGGGGCGGCGCAACGAGGGCAGCAGGGCGGTGGTCAGGAGGACGGCGGTGAGGACGTTGGAGTCCAGGTTGGCGTGCCAGTGATCGGCGACCTGCTCCAACGTGGAGTCCAGGCCGCCGATGTAGGCGCCGGCGTTGTTGACGAGCACGTCGACCGCGCGGCCACCGACGGCCTCGACGACGGCGGGGATCTGCTTCGGATCCGACACGTCGGCGGTGACCGGGCTCGCCTGCGGGCCGATCCACGTCACGGCGTCGGCCAGCACGTCCGGACGCCGCCCGACGATAAGAACGTCGTAGCCCTCCCCCGCCAGCATGCCGGCGATCGCCCGCCCGATGCCCGTACCCCCGCCGCTGACCACCGCAAGCCTCGACATACCCCGACCATATCCGTGATCGATTCGCCGCGCCGGTCGCTTCCCCGGAGCCAAGGACCACGCAAGGCCACCGCGATGGCCGAAGCAGCGGCCACAGAACGCGCAACGCACGGCAAGCGGCCGGGCCGGTCGCAGGTCCCCGCCCGGTCCGAAGAGGCGCAGAAAAGGGGCCACCGACCGAGGTCGGCGGCCCGAGGCCGTGCGGGAACCGTGACTTATTTGAAGAGCTTGGCGGCGGTGATGACCGTCTGGACGACGCCGTAGCCGAGCAGGATCGCCACCAGCAGCCAGGAGATCACCAGCCGCGCGGATGTGCCGTTCATGCCGCTGCCTCCTTCTCCAACGGGGTCATGGTGCCGGGTGGCTCGTGGTGCTGCGTCGGCACCGGCCGGATCAGCAGGTTGGCGATGAATCCGATCGCCAGGACGCCGACCATCGTGAACAGTGCCGGCTGATAGGCCGACGAGGTCAGTTTGCCCGGTTTACCCTGCGCGTCGAGGAAGCCGTTCACGATCAGCGGGCCCGCCACGCCGGCGGCCGACCAGGCGGTGAGCAGGCGACCGTGGATAGCGCCGACCTGGTAGGTGCCGAACAGGTCCCGCAGGTACGCCGGCACCGTCGCGAAACCGCCGCCGTAGAACGACAGGATCAGACCCGCCAGCAGCACGAACAACGCCGTCGCCGTGTTGCCGACGAGGGCTAGCAGCAGGTACAGGATCATGCCGCCGCCGAGATAGACGAGGTAGATCGGCTTGCGGCCGATCACGTCCGAGGTGGACGACCAGACGAAACGGCCGGCCATGTTGAACAGCGACAGCACGCCGACGAAGCCGCCGGCCGCGGCGACGCTGACACTGGAGACGCCGCTGTGCCGGAAGAAGTCCTGGATCATCGGGCTGGCCTGCTCGAGGATCCCGATGCCGGCGGTCACGTTGCAGAACAGGACGATCCACAACAGCCAGAACGAGCGGGTCCGGATCGCCGTGGCCGCCGACACACTGGCGGTGGTGACCAGGGGCTTGTTCGCCACGGTCGACGGGTCCCACCCGGCCGGCCGCCAGCCGGGCGCGGGCACCCGGATGTTGACCACGCCGAACATCATGATCAGGAAGTACCCGATGCCGAGGGTCACGAAGAGCAGCACCAGGGCCCGGCCGGACGCCACCGAGGTGGCCACGCTCGAGTTGTAGCCGGCGTCGTACAGCGAGAGCAGTTGCCTCGATGCCGGGCTCGCCACCAGCGCGCCGCCACCGAAACCCATGATCGCCAGGCCGGTGGCGAGGCCGGGCCGGTCGGGGAACCATTTGATCAACGTGGACACCGGCGAGATGTAACCGATGCCGAGCCCGATCCCGCCAATCACCCCGTAGCCGAGATAGACCAGCCACAACTGCTTGGTGCCGATGCCGAGCGCACCGACAAGGAATCCCGTGGCCCAGAAGCAGGCGGACACGAACATCGCCTTGCGTGGCCCGTTCGCCTCCACCCAGGTCCCGCCGACCGCCGCGGAGAGGCCGAGCATGACGATCGCGATGCTGAAGATGATGCCGATGGCGGTCTGGCTCGCATGGAAGTGTGCGATGAACGAGTTCTTGTAGACACTGGTCGCGTAGACCTGGCCGATGCAGAGGTGCACGGACAGCGCGGCCGGTGGAATGAGCCACCGGCTGTAACCCGGTGGTGCGACGGCGTGCTTGCGGTCGAGCGCGGTGAGCAGCGACAACGGAAGCGCCTCCCAACCCGTGAGGGGGGTATCGACGTTCATCATCAACCACAAAGGAATTCCGCGGCAACTAAGATCGACGAAGAAGGCGAAACTAGCCCTGCCCGTGCCTCGACTGGCGCTTGTCCGGTCCGGCCGCCTCGCTCACCGGGCCTTGCTCGTCCCCCGGCAGCGGGACGGCACTCCCCAGGATCTCGGCGCGGCACCGGTGGCCGTCGAGCGTGAACGTGAACGGCAGCGCGTTCACGCCGTGGTAGTTCCCCCGCAGGGCGAACTCCCGCAGCTTGCCGCTGCCCTTGACGACCACCGTGTGGCCCTTCTGGGTCACCGCCCTCCGCCGCCCGGTCAGGTGCTGCGAGCCGGCGTACGAGAACTGCACCCGCCACGGCGACCGGCCCACGGCGTCGGTCGTCGCGACGGTCAACTGCGCTTCGTAGTCGCTGCCCGAGTCGCGTCTGAGCTGGTACCGGACCGCGCACACGGTGTCGTGCGGCACGGCCGCGGCCGGGGCCTCTCCGGCGGCCTGGGCCTGCTCGACGGCCGGCGGCTCGCGGGTGTCCGACCAGGCCAGGCCGGCGAGGCTGAGCACGGCCACCGTCACCGCGGCCGCCTGTGCCCGGTGGCGCAGGGACGAGCGGCGCAGCGAGGTGTGCTGCAGGCCGGAGCGGCTCAGCGAAGCGCTGCGCAGGCCGCGGCGAAGCGACGAGACGACCGGATGGCCACCCGCGAACAGCCCTCCGCCCAACGGCCGTACTCCGCCGAGCCCCAGGGCGCCGCCGATCAGCATTCCGGCACGCAGGCGCAGCACGGGCGCCGGGGCGCGCGTGGCCGGCGTACCTCCGGGAAATCCCAGATAGGCGAGGGCCGCCAGCCCCAGCCGGGCCGGCGATCTGCCGCGCCCCGCCGCTCGGGCGAGCACCGGCGCCGCGGCGCCGCGGGCCTGTGTCGGGCTCGGCTCGCGCGAAGTGAGCGGCGGAATGATCGGCTGCAGGCCGACGAGCGCGGCGAGGGAACGGGCGACATCGGCGGCGCCGGGACGGTCGGCCGGACGCTTCGCGAGGCAGCGCAGGCAGAGCGCGCCCACGGCCGCGGGCATGCCGTGCTGCTCGGGTACTGGATCGGGGTCGGCGTAGAGGTGGGCGCGCAGGGCCTCGGCGGTGGTCTCGGCCGGCCAGGGCAGGCGGCCGGTCAGGGCCCGGTAGAGCAGCAGCCCCAGCGCGTAGACGTCGGCGGCGGCCGAGACCTGGGCGCCGCCCAGGCGCTCCGGCGCGAGGTACGCGGGCGTGCCCAGCAGGCTCCCGTCCGGCGCCGCGTCGCGCTGGCCGACCGCCGCCGAGATGCCGAAGTCGACGACCTTGGCCCCGGCCCCCGTGAGCATCACGTTGGCCGGTGTGACGTCGCGGTGCACGAGGCCGCGCGCGTGCGCCGTGGCCAGCGCGGAGGCCACCTCGGCCACGATCGTCACCGCCTCCCGCCAGGCCAGCGACCCCTGCCGGCCGATGCTGGCCGCCAGCGACTCGCCGTCGTTGAGCTCCATCACCACGTACGGGACGGACATGCTCTCGGCCAGCGGGTATTCACCGAAGTCGAAGATGCCGGTGATGTGCGGGTGGGCCAGCCGGGCGGCGGCCAGCGCCTCCTGGCGGAGCCGGTCGCGGAAGTTCTGGTCGTTCGCCAGCCGGGGAGAGAGGACCTTGACCGCGACCTGCCGGCCGAGGACCTCGTCGTAGCCGCGCCAGACCACGGACATGCCGCCGGCGCCGAGCTTCTCGACGAGCCGGTAACGCCCCGCGAGGCGAAGCGAAGCTACCTGACCGTTTCGCTCCGTCCGCCCCATGTGCCGATTGTGACCCGAGGGACGGGCCGCACACGGCCGCACGCGAAAACCCGCCCGACGCCCCGGGAGAGGTATCGCCCCGGTCGTGCCCGAGTGCCGGATTCAGCAGGTCACTGCACGGACAGGTGCACGTGGTTGGTGTGCACGGCGGCCGCGTCGCCGGTCGCGCTGTACTTCTTCCAGCCTGAGCCGGGCAGCCATATCTGGCGATACCAGATCACGTACAGCACGCCGAGCCGGTCGGAATTTTTCACGAAATAGGCCGCGAGACGGTCGCCGTACGCCTTGTCGCTGCCCGTCGCCGCGGCGTCCACGAACGTCGTCGCGTTCGCCGAGAAGTCGCACGCCCGGCCCTTGGGGTGCTCGCCGCTGTTCTGCTGGCGGAAACAGGCCGTGTAGTGCGTGAACCCGGCCGCTCGCGCCTGCTGGTAGGCGTTGAGCAGGCGCGGCGTGATGCAGCCCGAGGTCGTCGGGTCGTTGATCGTGCACGACTCCTTGGGCCACGAGCCGTCGGCGTTGCGCGGCGCCGCCTTGGCCAGCGGCGAGCTGGCGTCGAGGAAGCCGCTGGCCGCGCCGCCACCGCCGATGCTGCCGAGCGCGAGCTCCGCCTCTTTCTTCTTCTTGGTCAGCGCGGCGACCTGTTTCTGCTGCTCCAGAACCTCCTGGTCGATCGCGACCTTGGCCTGCTGGGCCCGGCTGAGATCGTCGCGGTACTGGGTCAGGGTGTCGCTGTCGAGCTGCGCCATCATGTCGAGCCGCTGGATACGCTCCAGGAAGATGTCGGGCGAGCTGCTGTCGAGCAGCATCGTCACGGTGCTCGTGCGACCGAGCCGGTACGACCGGTTGGCGATCTCGCCGACCTGTCCCGACAGCGCCGCCGAACCGGCCTGCGCCTGCTGGACCGCGGTCTGCAATCCGCTCTGCCGCTTCTTCGACGCGGCGAGTTTCTGCAGCGCGTCGGCCTGGCCCTTGGCGGCCGACGCGAGCGCGTCGCTCAGCGTCTTGGAGCCGCCGTCGGGGTCGGCCGACGCCGGTGACGAGGGCGCGCCGAGCAGGAAGACGCCGGCGGTCGCGAGGATCGCGAGCACAGCGGTGAGTCGGCGGAGGAATGTCGCCGCCACGGGTACCTCCCCAGTCGTGAGCGGGGCAGACTCTACCGCGCGGCGCAAGATCTGGGCAGATCGATCACGTAGCCGAGTAACCGCCGTCTACGAACAGTGTCTGGCCGGTCACGGCCACGGCAGCCGCGCTGGCCAGAAAGACCGCACAAGCCCCGAAATCATCCGGTACGCCGTTTCTCCCGATCATCGTGCGTGCGGCGTGCCCGGCGACCCTGGCCGGATCGGCGAAGACCGGCTCGGTCAGCGGGGTGTGCACCACGCCGGGCGCGATCGCGTTGCAGCACACGCCGCGCGGCGACCACGCCTCCGCCTGGGACCGGGTCAGCGCGACCAGGCCGGCCTTGGAAACCCCGTAGGCGCCGCTGTTCCCGTACGCCCGGAAGGCCTGTTGCGAGACGACGTTGATGATCCGTCCCCAGCCGCGTGCCGCCATCCGTGGCCCGAACGCCTGGCCCAGCAGGAACGGGGCGGTGAGGTTCGCCTCGATCGTGACGTCCCAGTCGCCCTCGGTGAGGCTGTCCATCGGGGGCCGGCGATTCACCGCGGCGCAGTTCACGAGCACGTCGGGCTCTCCGTACCCGGTCAGGATCTTGTCGACGGCGGCCGCGAGCGCGGCACGATCGGCGAGGTCCGCGGCGACCGCGTGCCCCTGGGCGCCGAACTCGCGCAGCTCGGCGACCACGTCGGCCATCGCCGCCTCGCGCCGGGCGACCACGATGATCCGCGCGCCGGCACGACCGAGGGCCACCGCCATCGCCCGCCCGATGCCGGAGCTGCCGCCGGTCACGATCGCGGTGCGCCCGGTCAGGCCGAAGACCCCGTCGAGGTACGCGGTCACGTCGCCCTGCCGCCGGCGGCTCAGGCCGCGAACGACGGGAGCAGGGTGTCGCGAACCGTGCGCCACACGTCGTCGTTCGGGGCGACCAGCAGGCCACGATCGCCGTCCGTCGGCCGGTAGGGCGTGCCGTCCAGGTGCAGGACCGTCCCGCCCGCCTCACGGACGATCAGCGCGCCCGGCACGTGGTCCCACGGCAGGATCCGCCAGAAGAGCGCGAACTGCTGCTCGTCGGTCGCGACGGCCGGATATTCGTAGCCGGCGCAGTGGTGGCCGTTGGTGACCGAGCCGAGAAGGTGCGCGTTCGCCGTCGCCTCGGCCCGCAACTCCGCCGGCAGGTAGTGGCGGGCGAGAACGCCGTGCAGCGCGGCGACGCCAGGGTGGTCGGTCCGGGCCTTGACGCGTACGCCGTCCCGGTAGGCGCCGGAGCCCGCCTCGGCGACCGTGAGGCGGTCGTCGACCACGTCCAGAATCCAGGAGGCGGCCGGCTCGCCCTCGTGGACCAGGGCCACCATGATCGCGAACGGCGTCTTGCCGGCGGCGAAGTTGTTGGTGCCGTCGACCGGGTCGACGATCCAGATCGAGCCACCGCCGGCGACCCGGTCGAGGACCCGCGGGTCGGCCGCGGCCGCCTCCTCGCCGACCACGACCGAGCCCGGCAGCAGGGCGGTCAGCCCGCGGGCTAGCGCCCGCTCCGCCTCCTGGTCGGCGATGGTGACCAGGTCACCGGGCGACTTCTGGTGCACCTCGTGGGCGGCGAGGCGGCGGAAGCGGGGCAGCACGACGGTGGCCGCGACTTCCCGGACGAGATCGGCGACCTGGTCAAGCACGTGGCGGCAGCTTCACGACGCTGACGAAGAACTCGTCGATCTGGCGGATCACGGTGATGAAACGCTCGAAGTCGACCGGCTTGGTGACGTACGCGTTCGCGTGCAGCTGGTAGCTGCTCAGGATGTCCTCGTCGGCCGAGGAGGTGGTGAGCACCACGACCGGGATCTGGCCGAGTTCCTCGTCCTTCTTGATCTCCGCGAGCACCTCGCGCCCGTCGCGGCGCGGCAGGTTGAGGTCGAGCAGGATCAGGTCGGGGCGCACGGCGTTCGCGAACTCGCCCTGGCGGCGCAGGTAGGCAAGTGCCTCGGCGCCGTCGGAGACCACGGTGAGCCGGTTGCTGACCTTGTGCTCCTCGAACGCTTCCTGGGTCATCAGCACGTCGCCCGGGTCGTCCTCGACGAGCAGCACCTCGATCGGCGTGCCCTCGGGCCGGGTCGCGGGAGTCGTCATGCCGGACCCTCCTCTCGCGTGCCTTCGCCGTGCTCCGTCACGCACTGACCTCTTTCCGTGTTTCCGGCGCCGGATCCCTCGACGTCTCGCCCGTAGCCGCCGGCGCGGTCGCGCTCTCCTGAGGCCCGGAGGCGCCCGGCATCGCCGGAATGGTGAAGTTGATCGACGTGCCTTCCCCGACGTCGAGGTCCAGCCAGATCCGCCCGCCATGATATTCGACGATCTTCTTGACGATGGCCAGGCCGATCCCGGTCCCGTCGTACGCGTCACGCGCGTGCAGCCGCTGGAAGATCACGAAGACCTTGTCGGCGAACTCGGCCTCGATCCCGATGCCGTTGTCCCGGACCGTGATCCGCCACTCGTCGCCGTCCCGCTCGGCGCCGATCCGCACCACCGGCGCGACGTCCGGCCGGCGGAACTTCAGCGAATTGCCGATCAGGTTGACGAAGAGGGTCGTGAGCAGCGGTTCCTCACCCTCCACGGTGGGTAGATCGGACCAGGTGATCTCGGCGTCGGGGCCGGCGCGCACCTCGAGCTGCGAGGTCACCTCGGAGAGCACCCGGTCGAGGTCCACGTCGGTGAAGCCCCCGGTCAACCGGCCGATCCGGGAGAAGGCCAGCAGGTCGTTGATCAACCGCTGCATCCGCTGGGCGCCGTCGACCGCGAAGGCGATGTACTGATCGGCGCGCTCGTCCAGCTGACCGGCGTAGCGGCGCTGGAGGAGCTGGCAGAAGCTGGCCACCTTGCGCAGCGGCTCCTGCAGGTCGTGCGAGGCGACGTAGGCGAACTGCTCGAGGTCGCGGTTCGACCTGGTCAGCTCCTCGGTCTGGACCTTGAGCTGCTCGTTGACCCATTCGATCTGAGCGCGGGCCTCGCGGACCTCGCTCAGCTCGGCGGCGATCCGCCGGCGCATCCCGTCCACGTCGGCGGCGAGTGCGGCCAGCTCGGGCGAGCCGCCGCTGGTGATGTGCCGCCCGTAGTCGCCCTCGGCCACCTCGCGCACCTGCCCGGCGAGGTCCAGGACCGGCTTGGTGACCAGCCGGTCGAGCAGCCACAACAGGGCCGCGCCGGTCAGCACCACGATCACGGCCGCGGCGATGTCGATGGAGACCAGCGCGCGGCTGGTGGTGGCCGCCGTGATGGCGGCCCCGGCGCCGAGGCCGGCCAGCAGAGCGGCGACCGTGACGCAGAGCGCGGCCACGCGCCGGCGCAGCGACCAGGCCGAGAAGCGCCACAGGCTCACCGGCCACCTCCGCGGGAGATCAGCAGCATGGCGACGTCGTCGGCGAGCGGGCCGCCGTTGCCTTGCTCGGCCCGGCCGACCAGCCAGGCGGGCAGCGAGGGCAGCGGCACGGCGGCCGCCACCGGGTCGTCGAGCAGGGCGCAGAGGCCGTCGACGTCGAGCCGCTCGTTGCCGACGCCGGTGTGGCCCTCGATCAGTCCGTCGGTGTACATCAGCAGCGACCAGTCGTCGCCGACGAACTCCACCTCGGTGGCGGGCGTCGGAGCGGGCCGGACGCCGAGCACGATGCCGGTGCGCGCGGCGACCGGCACGGCCCGGCCACCGGCCAACACCACCGGCGGGGGGTGGCCGGCGAGCCGGACGGTGGCGCGGTTGGCGCCGAGGTCGACGACCGCCGAGGCGACCGTGGCGAACACCTCGCGGGCCCGGCGCTCGCTCATCAGCACCTGCTCCAGCGAGCCGAGGATCTGGTCGTCGGGCACTCCGGCCAGCACGAGCGCGCGCCAGGCGACGCGCAGCTCCACGCCGAGCGCGGCCTCGTCGACGCTGTGCCCGCAGACGTCGCCGACGATCACGTGCAGCCGGCTGTCGCCCACCTGGACCACGTCGAAGAAGTCGCCGCCGAGCAGGCCCAGCGCCCGACCGGAGCGGTAGAAGGTGTGCACCGCCACCTCGGTGGTCTGCATCAGCGGCTGCGGCAGCAGGCCGCGCTCCAGGCGGGCCGACTCGGCCTGGCGCAGCTCGACCTCGCGCAGCCGCTGAGAGTTCTCGTCGGCGCGCTTGCGCTCGACCGCGTAGCGCAGCGCGCGGGTCAGCAGGACCCCGTCGACCTGGCCCTTGACCAGGTAGTCCTGGGCGCCCTCGGCGACCGCGGCGACGCCCAGGTGCTCGTCGGAGCGGCCGGTGAGCACGCAGACGGCGGCGCTGCCGGCGAGGGCCAGGAGCTTGCGCAGGCCGTCGATGCCCTCGGCGTCGGGCAGGCCCAGGTCGAGCAGGATGCACTGGACGTTGCGCATCTTGGTCCGGGCATCGCGCAGGCTGCTCGCGACGATCAGGTCGAACGGCGCCTCGGCCTCGCTGAGCAACTCACCGACCAGGAAGGCGTCGCCCTCGTCGTCCTCGACGAGCAGGACGCGAAGCCGATCCGGAACCGCGGTGACCCGGTCGCCGGCGCGGGGTGCGACAGACCGTTCCGTCATGCCGAGAACCCCACTTGTCTCCACCGGTCGTGACCCGCTGATCGTGTACCAGTCCCGGCGGCCGCACAACACCACACACTCACGTGTGGTCCTCGCCGCCGATCGGGGAGCCGGACGCCGCTGCGCCGAACGTCTCCGCCGCCACGCGGGCCGCGTGCTCGGCGATGACCTGGCCGAGAACGCCGTGCAGCCGGCCGCACTCGCGGCAGTGCAGGTTCTCGTCGATGTGGCGGCTGCCGCACTCGGCGCAGGCGCCGCGGTCCGCCGGGTCCCGGTAGGCGGCCAGCGCCTTGCACATCGCGCGAATCACGTGGTCGCTCATCGCGAAGGTGGCCTCGCCCAGGGCGGTGCGGACGCCGAGGACGGCGACCGGCCCGGCCGCGGGAACGGGGTCGTAGGGGGACACCGCGTCGATGAACTCCGCGACGACGGCGGCGGGGTCGAACGGGGCGCTCACCCCGACAACGCTATGCCACCCCGAAATCGATCTTTCGGCTACCCGGTTGTCATACCCGCCCGCTTAGATGTCATCCATGCGAGCACCCGCCCTCACCGACGTCACCCGGCGGACCCCGGCCGCCCTCGGGGCGGTCGTGGTCCTTGCTCTGGTCGTCCTCGCCGCGATCCAGGCGGTGCGTCCGCCGGCCGCCCGCGACACCTCGGCACCGGCCGGCTCGTTCAGCGCCGGCCGTGCGTTCGCGCAGGTCCAGGCGATAGCGACGGTCCCGCACCCGGTCGGCAGCGCGGCCGAGGACGCGGTGCGCGCACACCTCGTCGACACGCTGCGCGGCCTGGGCCTCTCCCCCGAGGTGCAGGATTCGGTGTCGGTCGAGGGCGGCCGGTTGCCGTACAGCGCGGGTGCGGTCAGCCTGGCGCACGTGCGTGACATCGTCACCCGCATCCCGGGCTCGGCGTCGACCGGGCGTGTCTTCCTGGTCGCGCACTACGACTCGGTACAGACCGGCCCGGGCGGCAGCGACGACTCGGCCGGCGTGGCCACGGTGCTGGAGACGGCACGGGCCCTGTCGACCGGTCCGCGGTTGCGCAACGACGTCGTGCTCGTGCTGACCGACGCCGAGGAGGCCTGCCTCTGCGGCGCCAAGGCGTTCGTCGACGACAATCCGCTGGCCCAGGGCGGCGGCGTGGCGCTCAACCTGGAGGCGCGCGGCAGCAGCGGTCCGGCCATCATGTTCGAGACCTCGGCCGACAACCAGGCGTTGGTGGCCGCCTACGCCCGCGCCCCCAAGCCGGTCGGCACGTCGTTCGCCGTCGAGATCTACCGTCGGCTGCCCAACGACACCGACTTCACCGTCTTCCGCGGCGCCGGTTTCACGGGGCTCAACAGCGCCTTCATCGACGGCGCCGCGGTCTATCACGGACCGACCGACCTGCCCTCGGCGATGGACCGCGACAGCCTGCAGCACCACGGCGACAACGCGCTCGCGCTCGCCCGCGACCTGGGCGGGCGGGACCTGACCACGCTCAAGGCCGGCGCCGACGCCACCTACTTCCCGGTGCCCGGCCTGCTGGTCCAGTACCCCGGCGGCCTGGTCTGGCCGCTGGCCGGGCTGGCCCTGGTCGCGGTCCTCGTGCTGGCCTGGCTGGCGCGCCGGCGCGGGCTGCTCACCGCCCGGCGCGCTCTGGCCGCGACCGCGCTCACCCTCCTGCCGATCGTCGTCGCCCCGGTGCTCGCCCAGCTCTACTGGGCTCTGCTCACCGCGATCCGCCCGCCGTACACGGCGCTGCTCATCGACCCGTTCCGCCCGCAGTGGTACAGGCTGGCCATCCTGGCGATCACGGCCTTGACGATCTTCGCCTGGTTCGCCCTGTTCCGGCGGCGGGTCGGCCCGGCCGCCCTGGCGGTCGCCGGGCTCGGCTGGCTCGCCGCCCTCGGCGTGGTCCTCGCCGCCGTGCTCCCGGGCGGCTCCTACCTGGCCGCGCTGCCCGCCTTGGCCGGCGCGCTCGGCGGAATCGTCGCGGTGCTCACCCGCGGCTGGTGGTCGGTGCTCGCGGTTACCGCCGGCGGCGCCGTCGCCGTGGTGATCCTGGCGCCCGCGGTCGTCATGCTGTTCCCCGCGCTCGGCCTCAAGACGGGCGGCGCCGGCGCGTTCCTCGCCGTCCTGCTCGGCCTCGCCCTGCTGCCGGTCGTCGACCTGGTCCACCCCGAGGCGGGCGGTCGCCGCGGTCTCGACTCGCTGCGGGCCCGCCGCCGCGGCGCCCTGCCGGCCCTGGCCGCGGCCGTCGCGGTCCTCGCCTTCACCGCCGTCGGCCTGCGGGTCGACCGCTTCGACGCCACGCACCCGGCGCCGACCCAGTTGATGTATGAGTTGGATGCCGACAACGGCACCGCGCAGTGGATCAGCAACGAGGCGCAGACCCAGAAGTGGACCTCGCAATACGTCGCCGGCAAGCCCCACGCGGTCACCGAGACGCTGCCGATGTTCGGCGCCCAGCCGATGCGCACCGGGCCGGCCCAGGCCGCGGCTCTGCCCGCCCCGCAGCTCACGCTGGAGTCCGACACCCGGTCGGGCGACACCCGCACGATGACTCTCCGGCTTCGGCCGCAGCGGCAGGTCCGCCTGGTCACCCTGCACGTCGCCGCGGCGACGCCGGTCACCGCCGCGACCGTCGGCGGGCGCCCGACGCCGACCGGCGGGTCCGCGGGCGGCGAGTGGGGCTTCGGCTTCCTCTTCCACGGGCCGCCGGCCGACGGGGTCGAGGTGACGTTGACGGTCCGCGCGTCCGGCCCGGTCACGTTCCTCGCCATGGCCGGCAGCGACGGGCTGGACGGCCTGCCCGGCTTCCACGCGCGGCCGAGCGGCGTGGACATGGCCAGCTCGCACTACACCGACATGCTCGCGGTCGCGAAGACCTACCGGCTCTGAGAGGACCGGCCGGCGCCGGGAAGGCCTACCGGCCGCGGCCCCGGCGACCGGTGGGCGCGTCGAAGCGGAAGTGCACGAAGAGCCGGCCCCAGTTGTCGCCGTCCTTCTCGACCCGGTGGTAAAGCTGCTTGATGTCCTTCTGGTCGAGGAACCGCAGGACCTTCTTCTTCAGCGCGCCGCTGCCCTTGCCCGGGATGATCTCCACGAGCGTGGCCTTCTTCGCGATCGCCTCGTCGATGATGCCGCGCAGGGCCCGGTCGATGTCGCTGCCCTTGTTGAAGATGTCGTGCAGGTCCAGTTTCAGCTTCACGATTCACGATCCTAAGGAGGACTTGCCGAGCCACTCCTCGGCGCGGCGCACGGCCTGGTCGTAGTCGACGCTCTGCTTCATCGCGGCGGCCAGGCGCAGGTGCGGGAGCGCCTCACGAAAACGGCCGGTCCGCTCCAGGGTCCGGCCGAGCACGTGGTGCGCGTAGTGATCCGACGGATCGTGCTCGATCAAGGCCCGGAGCTGGGCCTCCGCCCCTTTCAGCTGGGCGGAGTTGAAGTATGCGCGGGCCAGCAGCTGCCGCACGGCGGCGTTGTGCGGCTCGGCCTCGACTATCGGTTCGAGGAGGCGGGCGGCCCCGAGCGGGTCGCCGGACTCGAAGATGAAGGTGGCCCTGCGGTACTCCTCGAGAAGATCCACGTGCACGCTCCCCACGCTCCACCGAATCGACGAGCTCGGCCGAAACGAGTCGCCGCCGACAAGAACCAACGCTGGCACAACATCCGGTCAACGGCGAGTGTTCAGTTGTCCAAGCTTCCCGACAATTCGCCCCATACGGCAACTTCCGCGCCGGACAATGCCTGCGTGGGGGACTTCTCGAGCCACCTTGTGTCCGCGCCGCCGCGTCCACGATTCGGGCGGGTCAAGGCGACCGCGATCGGGGTGTTCACGCTCGCGCTCTGCCTCCTGCTGGCCGGCGGCGCACCGTCACGGGCACTGATCTCGCCGGCGCTGCTGATCTCCGGCATGACCGACATACCGTCGCCGCCGAAGGGCGACTCGTGGGCGCCCGCCCCCGTCGGCGCGGACGGGCTGAAGATGGTCGCGAGCACCGACGGCCAGCGGTTCGCGGTGCACACCGCGGCTGGCGACCGCACCTTCCTGCCCGGGATCGACCTCGGCGTCACCACGCCCGGTCACCAGCGGGACGAGCTGTCCGTGTCGGCCGCGCAGTACCGCGCCTGGTTCGCGGCCATGAGCTGGCTCGGCATCCGGGTCGTGCGGATCTACACGATCCATCCGCCGGCCTTCTACCAGCAGCTCGCCGCGTACAACCGGGCCAATCCCGGGCGGCCGCTCTATCTCGTGCAGGGCGTCGGGCTGCCCGATGAGTCGTACATCGCGAAGCGGAACCTCTACGACCTGGCGGTCACGACCGCCTTCCAGAAGGAGCTCGAGGACGCTGCGGGCGCTGTCTCCGGCGACCTCAGCCGGCCGGCCACGCCGGGCCGGGCCAGCGGCGCCTGGGACACCGACGTCACGCCCTGGCTGGCCGGGTGGATCATCGGGACGGAAATCGATCCGTACGCGGGTGAGACG
>Ga0307508_10002097_pt1 | contig 21434 bp, 15 predicted proteins | sample 9_EM_MG_FD_203089 | JGI IMG/M metagenome (GOLD analysis project Ga0307508, IMG submission 203089) | Populus trichocarpa ectomycorrhiza microbial communities from riparian zone in the Pacific Northwest, United States - 9_EM | ecosystem: Host-associated > Plants > Roots > Unclassified | place...
TGCTGCGCGACCTCGACGCGGCGACCGCGGGGCTGCGCGGGCACGTCTGGCGCATGCTGGCCCGGCCCGAGGTGGCCGGCACGACCACCGTGCTGCGCGCGGCGGCGGCCGAGGCGCTCCGGGTGGCCCGGCGCCGCCTCGCGCACGGCGACCCGCAGGGCGCGATCCGCGCCCTCGAGACCGGGCGCGGCCTCGCGGTCTTCGCGGCCACCGAGGTACGCACCGTCGCCGGCTGCCTCGACGGCGCGGGCAAGCCCGACCTGGCCCGGCGATGGCGGGCCGCGGCCGCCGTGCCCGACCCGCAGCGGCTACCCGCCGAGCTACGCCGTGACGTCCTCACCGTGCTGTCGTCGAGGAGCCCGGCGCCGGGGCTGCTGGCGCCGCCGGGGCTCGGCGAGATCCAGCGGGCGCTGGTGTCCATCGATGCCGATGCGCTGGTCTACCTGATGCCCGGCCACACGGTGATCGCGCCCGTCCAGGGTCCGGCGACCCAGCTCGCGTGGCCGCGCCTGACCGAGCCCGTCCCGGCCGCGGCGGGCCACCCGGGCTTCGACCGGCTGTGCCGATGGGCGTGGGATGCGGCGATCGGCCCGCTGGTGTCCGAGCTTCCGCGGCTCGTGCCCGCGCCGTGGGGACGGCCGTACCGCATCGTGCTGGCGCCCGTCGGCCATCTCGCGCGGATCCCCTGCTTGGCCGCGCGGCGCGGCGACGGAGCGTACGCGATCGAGCTGATCGCCGTCTCCCAGGCCGCGTCGGCCCGGATGCTGTGCCACAGCGCCGCCCAGCCGGCCGCGGTGCTCTCGCCGGCCGGTCTGGTGGTCGGCGACCCGGGCGGTCCCGCGGACGAACTTCCGGCGGCGCGCCGGGAGGCGTACGCGATCGCGCGGTTGCTCGGTCCCGCCGCCCGGTATGCCGGCCGGCGCCCGGACGGGACCGCCAGCCCGTCGGGCGCCGGCACCCTGGACCAGGTGCGTGCCTGGCTCGCCACAACGAGTCCCGCGGCGGGCTCGACGTTGCACCTGGCCTGTCCGGGCCTGCTACGCGCCGGCTCGGACCGGCCCGAGGCGTACGTCGTGGCGGCCCGCGGCGAGCGGCTGACAGCGGGGGAGATCCTCGCGCTTGCCGGGCGGGCGCAGCGGCGCCCGATCGACCTGGTGGTTCTCGCCGCCGGCCGGCCGGTCCCGGGCGCCGACGAGGCTTTCGGCCTGAACACCGCGTTGCTCGCCGGGGGAGTGCGGTCGGTCGTGGCGCCGCGCTGGGGCGTTCCGGACGGCGCCGCCTCGGGGCTGCTCTTCATGGTCCACTGGTTCCGCCGGACCGGCCGGCCGGCCTGGGCGGCCCTGCGCGACGCCCAGCTCTGGATGCTCGACCCGGCGCGGGTGATGCCGACGGAGATGCCACCCGAGCTGGCGCCCCCGCCCACCGCCGCCGATCCCGCCGGGTGGGCGGCCTTCGCGCACTCGGGCCGCTGACCGCCGGCCGCCCTGCGGGTCAGCGTGGCCAGGTGCTGTCGCGCCGGATGAGCTCGGCTCCGACCCGTTCCGTCTGCGGGCCGTCGCCGGGCTCGGCGAGCGCCAGTTCCATGGCCCGCTCGCCGATCTCGGTCAGCGGCAACCGCACCGAGGTCAGTGCGGGCGTGACATCGCGGGCGATCGGCATGTCGTCGAAGCCCACGATGCTGATCGGCCGGCCGAGCGGGCGTACCGCCGCGAGCGCGCCCACCGCCATCGAGTCGTTGAGCGCCGCGATCGCCGTCATCTCGGGGTTTTCCGCGACGAGCCGGGCCGCTGCCTCGGCGCCGCCGTCGCGGGTGAAGTCGGCGTGCACGATCCGGTGCGCGGGCAGCTTGACCTTGTGCGCGCGGGCCGCCCGGCGCAACCCGGCGAGCCGGTCGGCGGTCGTGGTCATCTCGGCCGGCCCGGCGATCACGCCGATCTCGGTGTGGCCCAGCGCGAAGAGGTGGTCGCCGGCGAGGAAGCCGCCCTCCTCGTTCTCCGGCAGCACGGCGTTGCCCACGCCCCCGTGCCGGCCGACCACGGTGATCCGCCCGCCGGTGGCCTCGAAGGCCCGCATGCGGGCATCGAGCCTGTCCGACGTCGCCTCGTCGAGGTAGCCGGAGCCGGCCACGACGATCGCGGCGACCTGGTGTGCGTGCAGCAGGTCGAGGTACTCCAGCTCGCGCTCCGGCTCCCGGTAGCTGTTGCAGATGATCACCAGCCGACCGTGCGCGGTGGCGACCCGTTGCAGGCCTCGGGTGATCTCCGCGAAGTAGGGGTCGGAGACGTCGTGCACGATGATGCCGACCGCGTTGCGGTTGGATCGGGCCAGCATCTGGGCGTGCGCGTTCGGCACGTACTGCAGCTCGGCGACCGCCGCGAGCACGCGTTCGCGCAGCGCGTCGGCGACGGGTTTGGGACTGCCGTTGATGATTCGGGACGCGGTCGCGGTGGAGACGCCGGCTCGGCGCGCGACGTCCGCCAACGTGGCCATGCACGGGAGGATACCGTCGTCGCTCTTGCCAGCCGGGCGACACGCCTCTAGTTTCTAGGAAAGCGCTTACCTCTAGGTTTTCGCCAGGAGTGGTGCGTTTTGCGGGGACCGGCGTCCCGGCGCCGGCCGATCGAGAGGAAAACAGGGGACATGAGCCGCACGACGATCGGCATCGTGCTCAATGGCGTGACCGGCCGGATGGGACTGCGCCAGCACCTGATCCGGTCGGTGCTGGCCATCCGCGAGGCGGGCGGGCTGCCGCTCGCCGACGGGTCCACGCTCTGGCCGGAGCCGGTGCTCGTCGGGCGCAGCGAGGCCAAGCTGCGCGACATCGCCGGCCGGCACGGCCTCGAGCACTGGACCACCGACCTCGCCGCGGCGCTCGCCCGGCCGGACGTGCAGATCTACTTCGACGCGCAGGTCACCTCCGCCCGCGACAAGGCGCTGCGGCAGGCGATCGACGCGGGCAAGCACATCTACACCGAGAAGCCGGTCGCGGAGAGCCTGGAGGCCGCCGTCGAGCTGGCCCGCCTCGCCGACGCCGCCGGCATCAAGCACGGCGTCGTGCAGGACAAGCTCTACCTGCCCGGCCTGCAGAAGCTGCGCCGGCTGGTCCAGGGCGGCTTCTTCGGCCGGGTCCTCTCGGTGCGCGGCGAGTTCGGCTACTGGGTCTTCGAGGGCGACTTGCAGAGCGCCCAGCGGCCGTCGTGGAACTACCGGTCCGCCGACGGCGGCGGCATCACGCTCGACATGTTCCCGCACTGGCACTACGTGCTGGAGCAGATCTTCGGCCCGGTCCGCGCCGTGACCGCCCGCGCCACGACGCACATCGACCGTCGCTGGGACGAGGAGGGCGAGGCCTACGACGCCACCGCCGACGACGCCGTCTACGGGCTGTTCGAATTGGACGGTGGAATCCTCGCGCAGATCAACTCGTCGTGGGCGGTCCGGGTCAACCGCGACGAGCTGGTCGAGTTCCAGGTCGACGGCACCCTGGGCAGCGCGGTCGCGGGCCTGCACCACTGCCGGATCCAGCCGCGCGCCGCCACGCCCAAGCCGGTCTGGGACCCCGACGTGCCGACCGCCCAGCGGTTCCGCGAGCAGTGGCAGGCGGTTCCCGACAACGAGACCTTCACCAACGGCTTCCGCGCGCAGTGGGAGCAGTTCCTGCGGTACGTGGCCGAGGACGCCCCGTACACGGGCGACCTGTGGGCCGGCGCCCGCGGCGTACAGGTCGCCGAGCTGGGTCTGCGGTCCTCCCGCGAGGGCTGCCGCTTCGAGATCCCGGAGCTGGCCCGATGACCTTCGTGTCGCGCATCGCCTACGCGGCCGCGCCCGTGGTCGCCGATCGGAGCGCCGAGAACATCCCGGGCGCCCCGGCCGTCCTCGACTGGGACGCCACGCTGTACTTCCGCCGCCACCTCTGGTCGCTCGGCTTCGGCGTCGCCGAGGCGATGGACACCGCGCAGCGCGGCGCGGGCCTCGACTACCCGGCCACCCGCGAGCTGATCCGGCGCAGCGCCGCCGAGGCCCGGGCCGCCGGCGGCCGGATCGTCGCGGGCGTCGGCACCGACCAGTTGCCGCCCGGCCCCGCCACGATCGGCGACATCCGCAAGGCGTACGCGGAGCAGCTCGACGACGTGCAGGCGGCCGGCGCCGATCCGGTGCTGATGTGCAGCCGCCACCTGGCCGCGGCGGCGGCCGGCGCGGACGACTACAAGCAGGTCTACGGCGAGCTGATCCGCCGGGCCGACCGGCCGGTGCTGCTGCACTGGCTGGGCGAGGCGTTCGACCCCGCGCTGGCCGGCTACTGGGGCGGCGGCGACACCGTGCTGGAGATCATCGAGGAGCACCGGGACCGCGTCGACGGCATCAAGATGTCCCTGCTCGACGCCGGCAAGGAGATCGACCTGCGCCGGCGGCTGCCGGCCGGCGTCCGGATGTACACCGGCGACGACTTCCACTACCCCGAGCTGATCAAGGGGGACGGGCAGGAGCACTCCGACGCGCTGCTCGGCGTGCTCGCGGTCATCGCCGTCCCGGCCGCGGCCGCGTTCGAGGCACTCGACCGGGGCGACACCGCCGCCTACGACCGGATCCTCGCGCCGACCGTTCCGCTCGCCCGGCACCTGTTCGCCGCGCCGACCTACCACTACAAGACCGGCATCGTGTTCCTGAACTGGCTCGCCGGACACCAGGACCACTTCGTCATGGTCGGCGGAGCGCAGGCCGGCCGGTCGCCGAGCCACCTCGACAGGCTGGTCCGGCTGGCCGAGGAGGCGGGCGTGCTGCCCGACTCCGAGCTCGCGGCGCACCGGGTACGCGCCTGGCGCACGACTGTGGGGCTCGAGCATGAGTGAACGGAGTGAGCTCGTCAGTCGGCTCGGCGCGCAGCGAAGCGGAGGACCGGCATGAGCCTCGCGAAGTTCTCCCTCAACCAGGCGACCACGAAACGCTGGCCGATCGACGAGCTCGTGCGGGGCTGCCTGGCCGCGGGGGTGCCCGCGGTCGGGTTGTGGCGGGAGGACGTCGCCGCGTACGGGATCGGAAAGGCCGCCGCGCTGATGCGCGAGACCGGTCTCGTGGTCTCCTCGCTCTGCCGCGGCGGCTTCTTCAACCAGCCCGGCTGGTTCGACGAGAACCGCCGGGCGATCGACGAGGCCGCCGAGCTCGGCGCCGGCACGCTGGTGCTGGTCAGCGGCGGGCTGCCGGAGGGCAGCCGGGACGTCGACGGCGCCCGGGCGCACGTCGGGGCCGCGGTCGGCGAGCTGGTCCCGCACGCGCTCGCCGCCGGCGTACGGCTGGCGATCGAGCCGCTGCACCCGATGTTCTGCAGCGACCGCTGCGTCGTCGCCACGCTGGGGCAGGCCCTCGCGCTCGCCGCGCCCCACCCGAGTGAGGCGGTCGGCGTCTGCGTCGACACCTACCACCTGTGGTGGGACGACACGGTCTGGGAACAGTTCCGCGAGCACCCGGACCGGATCGCCGCCTTCCAGATCGCCGACTGGATCACCCCGTTGCCGGCGGGCGTCCTGCTCGGCCGCGGCCTGCCCGGCGCCGGATGCGTCGACCTGGCGCGGTTCAGCCGGGCGGTGCGCGAGGCCGGCTACGACGGCTACACCGAGGTCGAGGTCTTCAACGAGGAGGTCTGGGCCCGGCCCGGCGCCGAGGTCCTGGCCGAGGCCGTCAAGGGATACCTGGAGCAGGCATGACGGTGTTGCGGGTCGGCGACGTCGAGGTCGCCACCTATGTAGCCGACCCGGAACTGAACGTCCGACTGTCTCCCCGGCCCTACCTGCACCCGGTGCGCACCCTCGGCGGCGCCGTGGTCACCGACGTCCTCTGCCCTGACCACCCGTGGCACCTGGGCGCCGGCCTCGCGATGGCCGACGTCGCCGGCTCGAACCTCTGGGGCGGTCGCACCTACGTCCGGGACGAGGGCTACGTCTGGCGCGACGACCACGGCCGGATCAGGCACGACGAATGGCTGACGCCCGGCGTCGGCTCCGCCGAAAGCCCGCCCGGTGTTGGTTTGGGCGAGGGCTTGTCGCCCGGTGTTGGCTTCGCCGAGCGCCTGAGCTGGTGCGTCCGCGACGGCCACACGGTTCTGCGCGAGCTGCGCGCGGTTACGGCAACGTCCGCGACGCACGGTTGGGAGCTTTCTTTCCGGTACGCGTTGACGGCTTCCAGCCCAACCGTGGTGGCTCTGGGAAGTCCGGCGACGAACGGCCGCCCGGGGGGAGCCGGCTACGGCGGCTTCTTCTGGCGTGCCCCGGACGGCAAGGCCGCGGCCTTCACCGACACGTCCGACGAGCCGAACGGCAGCGCCGAGCCGTGGGTGGCGTTGACCGTGGACGGCGACTACACCCTGGTCTTCCGCGGCCTGTCCGGCGACGACCGGTGGTTCGTGCGCACCGACGAATACGCCGGGGTGTGCGCCGCGCTGGCCTTCGAGCACGAGCTGCGGATCCTGCCCGGCGCCACGATCGGCCGCCACATCCGCGTCCTGATCGCCGACGGCGTCCTGAGCCGGGCTCAGATCCGCGCCGCCGTTCAGCCTCCGTCGAGGTAGCGCCTCACACCACGTTGACGGTCCTCGGCAGGGTCGTCAGGGTTGCATGCTTTCCGGGGTCGGCCAGGTGAGGAGGTCCCGGCCGAGGTTGTTTTCGCGGACGTGGTGCCACAGGTCGTTGAGCGCACTCTGCCGCGCCCAGTCCAGGTCTCCGCCCGAGGCCTGGTAGTACGCGATGGCGAGCATCACCCGGTTGTGCGTGGCCGGGTCGCCGACCTTCTCCCGGCCCTCGGAAACTCCGGCGTAGAAGGCGTCGTGCAGTTCGCCGGCGGTGTTGGGCGCCCAGTCGATGAAGTTTTTGTCCTGATTAGACAGTCCGCAGACCTGCCACATCACGCCGTAGCAGAAGCCCTGCTGCTCCTGCAGCCGCTCCCCGGTGCCGAAGGCATGAATGGTCTCCCAGCCGGCGAGGATCGCCGTGGCGACCAGGCCGACCGGGCCGAGCGCCTCGCCGAACAGCACCAGAGCCGCTTCCTCGCCGGCGCCGGCGGCCTCGGCCAGGTAGCCGAGCACCTCGGCAGTGTCACCGATGACGTGGGCGCCCTCCAACCACAGGTGCACCGCCTCTTTGAACCGACTCTCGTCCGGGTGCACGCCGGCCCCGGGCGCCGCGGCGGTGGACTGGTGGGCCGGACCGGCGCCGTCGCCGGTGGGCGCGGCCCCGTCCGCTGCGGCGTGCGGGGGCGAACTCCAGTCGTAGCGGCCGGCGCCGGTGAGGATCGCGTCGCGCAGGTCGTTCCAGAACACGATGAGCTGAGCATGCTCAGGATCGTCCGGGTTCAGCGGGTGCGGGGAGTTCGGGTAGAAGCGGAAGAAATGACTGTCCACCGTGCGGCTGAGGAATTCGTGGAACATCGCGTTCCACTGATTCACCCAGTGCGCCTGAGCCGGGTCCTCCGGGTTGAGCTGCCGGGGCGACTCGGGATGCTGCAGGAGGAATTCGCGGTCGACCTCGGCGATCACAAACTCACGCGATGGAAGTGGCATGGTGACATGATCGCCGAGAGCCCCGAAGGTAGTCCCGCTCGAAGGTGCCGTCCTGAGGGCAGACCGTGACGGCCGGCCGCCCCGATCAAATCCGGGTCCGGCGTGGGCGAGCGGGTGCATCCTTTTGATCGCCTCGCTTCGTCGTACGGGTATCAGCGGGAGCGAGGGGTTCTAGGGCGTGAACAAGTCTGACGAGGAAGATTTCCGGGTGTATGTGGCTGCCCGGATGGACCAGTGGCGGCGCACCGCGTACTTGTTATGCCGGGATTGGCATGCCGCGGACGACATCGTGTCGATCACGGTCGGAAAGGTCTTCGAAAAGTGGCGCATGGTCAGTCGGGCGGACAATCGGGATGCGTACGCGCAGCGGATCCTGACCCGTACCTGGCTGGATGAGCGCCGCCGTCCCTGGCGTCGGGAACACGCTCAGGCGGATCTGCCCGACGGACCCGCCGCGGTGCTGGAGCCGGTCATGGACCGTGACTCGCTCGCGGCGGCGCTCGGGGCGTTGCAGCCACGCCAGCGCGCGGTGGTGGTGCTGCGGTATTACCTCGACTATTCGATCAGCGAGACGGCGGCGGTCTTAGGCATTGCGGAGGGCACCGTGAAGAGCCAGACCACCCGCGGTCTGGAAGCCCTGCGTGCGCACACGTCGCCCACTGACTGATCAGCTGACCGGCCGGCAGGAATCAACATCAGGATTGAGGAACATAGATGAACAAGGAGCTTTTCGATGAGCTCGTCGGTGAGCCGCCCCCGTCCAGCGTCGACGTGGACCGCATTGTCGCCGGCAAGCGGCGCAGCGCTGCCCGGCGGCGGTTGTCCGTGGTCGCCGTCGCGGCCGTCGCGGCCGGGGCGGTTGCCGTGATCGGGTTTGGACCGTTGCCGGACAACGGCACCGGGGGGCAGGCCGCCCACCAGCCCGGCGCGAGGGCGTCGACGACCGCGGGCGCGGCGCGGCCGTCGGAGGGGGTGGGTGGCAAGCGAACGTCGGAAAGCCAGGTCGAGGCGGTGGATGCGGCGGTGCAGCGGGCCGCACCCGGCGCTCAGTGGCGACCCGCGGCCGACGGGGACAAACGGTCGCGGACCTTCGAGTTCGGCGAAGTCGACGGGCTGGCGGCCAACACCTATCAGTGGCCGTTGCAGGTCGGGGGACGTGCCGGCACGCTGACGATCCGGATCATCTTCGACGGGCCGGTGAACAAGACCGTGCCCGCCGGCACGGTCGCCGCGTGGATCTCGATGCCGGAAGGTCGCACGCTGTCGGTGGAGTCTTCCGTTCAGCTCGGCGATGACCGGCAGGTCGATCTGCTCGACCAGGCACAGGTTGACGCCATCGCCGGCGACCTCGCCCAGGACTTCCGGCTCGGCTAGAACATCCGCTGAGGTACCCCAACCTAGCCGGGCCGGAACGCGGGCCGGGCCGGAACAGCCACCCGGCTCGGCCCGCACCACCGACCCTGGCCATACGCGGTCTGACCGACAGCCGGATCGGCGCAGCGTGCTTCCCGAGCCCGAAGACGGTGGCCGTCAAGGCCCGCGCCGGGGCCTGATCACCGGAGCCGCCGCGACCACTCGTGGCCGAAGCACCCGCCGTCGGAGGCCTCGTTGCGAAACGTGGGCAACGGGCTTGGCGGTCCCGCCACGCCCACCGGGCGCGGCCCCCACCCGCCGTGCAGCCCGTAGCGCGCGGCGCCGATCAGCACGATGGCCCGTCGCTGCGGTGATGATTCCCCGGCGGCGCATCCATCCACTCCCGACTGGGACCCGTCGACGACTGCGAACGACATTACCGCTGTCGTGCCAGGCGATGGGCCGTCGCGTCCGCTTCCTGATCGCCGAGCTCGCCTCACCCGCACCCAGATCCGACAATCCTGACCCGACAGAGCTTGGCGTCGGGCCGGCAGGTCGTCGCACGGGTGCATCCTTTTGATCGTCTCGCTTCGTCGTACGGGTACAAGCAGAGCGCGGAGGGCACGAAGGAATCGCAGGCGACAGCACCTTGCCTTCAGCCCTGACCGGGGCGGTGCGTCGCCCGGAAGTCAGCCTCCAGAAACGCGCTTCTGCCCGTTCACCCTCATCGTCGCGCCGGTCCGAAGTTCTCTTCGGTTTTTGCGCGCGGTGGGGCGTGTCTGTACCCCCCTCACGAAGGAGAGGTTTCCGTGCGTTTCAAACGGAGAACGGTGGTCGCATCGGTGGCGGTGGTGGCCGCGGCGGCGGTTGCGGCCGTCACGGTTCACGCCGATGCCAGCCAGAACGGCGACTCGTCGGACAAGGCGACTGTGTCGGCTGTGCCGGTGGTGTCGAGTGGTGGGAAAGGGATTCGTACGGTCACGTTGATCACCGGTGACTCGGTGCGGGTCGACGCGGCGGGTCAGGTTGTCGGGGCGCAGCGTGGCCCGGGCCGCGACCAGGTCGCCTTCTCGGTACATCGAGGCGCCGGCCGGACCAGCGTGATCCCGGACGACGCGGCCGCGTTGGTGAACGCGGGGACGCTCGATCCGGCGTTGTTCGACATCACGGGTCTGCTCGCGGCCAAGTACGACGACGCGCACCGCACGTCGCTGCCGTTGATTGTGGCGTATGACAAGTCGAGTCAGCGGGCTTCGGCGAAGTCGTCGGTGGCGGCCGCGGGTGTGGTGATGAAGACCAGCCTGCCGGTGATCAACGGTGACGCGGTGTCGGAGCCGAAATCGCGCGCCGGCAAGGTGTGGGCGGCGTTGCACGGCCCGGATTCGTCGCAGGGGAAGGTGAGCGCCGGTATCGCGCGGGTCTGGCTCGACCGCAAGGTCACGGTGAGCCTGGATCACAGTGTTCCGCAGATCGGTGCGCCGGACGCGTGGAAGGCCGGCTTCGACGGCAAGGGCGTCACGGTCGCGGTGCTGGACACCGGCGTGGACCGTACGCATCCGGATCTCGCAGACCGGGTCGTGACGGAAAAGAACTTCTCCGCGGCCGACAACGTCGACGACCACGTTGGACACGGCACCCATGTCGCGTCGACGATCGCCGGGTCCGGGGCGGCTTCGCAGGGTCAGTATCGCGGTGTCGCGCCCGGCGCCAAGATCATCAGCGGAAAGGTGCTCGACGACGAGGGCTCCGGGCAGGACTCGGACATCATCGCCGGCATGTCGTGGGCGGCTGACCAGGGCGCCAAGGTGGTCAATCTGAGCCTCGGCGCCACCGACACGCCCGGGATCGACCCGTCCGAGGAGGCGATCAACACGCTCTCCGCGAGCAAGGGCATGCTGTTCGTGGTCGCGGCCGGCAACGACGGTCCTAACCCGGAGACCATCGGGTCGCCCGGCAGCGCCGCCGACGCGTTGACGGTCGGTGCGGTCGATCGTGATGACCACATCGCCTCGTTCTCCAGTGTCGGCCCGACGGTGGACGGGGCGCCCAAGCCCGACATCACCGCGCCGGGTGTGGGCATCGTCGCCGCCCGGGCGGCTCACGGCACGCTCGGTACCCCGGTGGGCACGAGCTATGTGGCGATGAGCGGGACCTCGATGGCGACGCCGCACGTCGCCGGCGCCGCGGCGATCATCGCGCAGGAACACCCCGGCTACACGGGTCGGCAGATCAAGCAGGTCCTGATGGCTTCGGCGAAACCGACGCCCGGCCTGACCGTGCTCCAGCAGGGCGCCGGCCGGGTGAATCTGACCCAGGCGATCACTCAAACGGTGGTGAGCTCGCCGGCGTTGGACTTCGGTGAGGCGCAGTGGCCGCACAACGACGACAAGCCGGTCGTCAAGACGATCACGTATCAAAACCTGGGCACGGCGTCGGCCACTGTGGACCTGGCGGTGCAGACCACCGCGCCCGACGGGATGTTCGCCCTCGGGACACGCCAACTCACCGTGCCGGCGTCCGGCTCGGCCTCGGTCGACATCACCGCCGACACCCGGGTCGGGACGAAAGACGGGACGTTCACCGCGACCGTGGTGGCCACGTCGGGCGCCATGGTCCTGAACACCGCGCTGGTCGTACGCCGTGAGATCGAGTCCTACAACCTGAACATCGTCGAACGCGACAACGCCGGCAAGGCCGCCGCCGCGCAGGTCACCGTGTACCACTCGACCAATCAACTCGACTTTTGGCGGCTCTCCACCCATGCCGGCGTCGGGACGGCCACGATTCGCCTACCGAAGAACGACTACACGGTCGAGAGCGCGATCACTACCGGGACGGGCGCCACCATGGCGAGGTCCTGGCTGGTGCAACCGGTGCTCTCGCTGAACAAGGACATGACCGTGGTCTATGCCGGCAGCGTGGCCAAGCCGGTGCACATCACCGCGCCGGGGAACGCCGTCAACAAGGGCGCGGTCGCCATCTATGATTACGCGAAGCCGGGCGGCGCCGTGGAGGTCGCCGACGGCGAGTGGGATCCTCCGTCATTCGATCGTTTCGCCATGGCGAATGTCGGGAGTTCGTCGTCCGTCCCGGGCTTTTCGGCCCAGGTCGCCGGGATGTGGATGAAGGGCAATGCCCGGTACTACCCGGTGTATCGGCGGGTGGGGTCCCTCTTCACTGGATTTACCCACAGTGTCGACCCGTCCGAGTTGGCACTCGTGAAGGTCTCGATGGGTGCGACCGCCAAGGGTATGACCGGAGTGCTGGGAATGCGCTGGACGAACATGGGCGACCAGACCGGCGCCGGATTCGAGCCCGAAGGCGCTGTCAGCCTCCCCCAGACCGTGCAGGCGTACGTCACGACCGCTTCCGGCGTGAAATGGGCCCCGTATCTCTATGAGCAGGACGCCGACGGATCTCCCACGTACTCGATATTGTCGCCGTTCCGGCGGTACGAGGCCAAGCGGACGTACTCCGCGGCGATGAACACCGCGGTGATCGGCCCCGGCTTCGGAGCTGATGTCGACAGTCCGCTCGGGTTGTCCTTCCGGACGGGCAACGAAATGAATGTGTGTATCTCGCTGACCGACGACGGTGCGGGCAACGACGGAGTCGCGGTGGGTGACGGAACCTTCACCATGACGGTGGACGGCAAGCCTCTGGCGTCTGCCGATACGATTCCGTGCTTGTGGGATGCCGTAGAAGTCCCCGCCACGACCGCTACCTACCAGATCAATTCGGACTTCAAGCCCATCGCGGGTAAAGCGACGGTCAGCACCCGCATCATCTCCGCGTGGACCTTCAAGTCGGGGCCGCCGCCGGCGGACCAGTACGTGACGCTGCCCTTGTCGGCGGTGCGTTTCACGCCCGCCCTGGCGCCCGACAACAGCGCCAAAGCGGGGACGACCCTGACCGTGCCGATCACCATCGAAGGAGCGGCGGCCAGCAACGGCGTCGCCGCGCTCAGCGTCGACGTGTCGTACGACGCTGGGAAGACCTGGAAAAGCACCAAGGTGACCACCAGTAACGGCAAACGAAGCGTGACGCTGAACCAACCGGCGAATGCAAAGTCGGTGTCGTTGCGAGCCAGCCTCAAGGACGGACAAGCCAACACGTACTCCGCCACGATCATTCAGGCCTATCTCCTGAAGTAGCGGCTCAGCGCGATTGTCGTCCCGGGCCCGGCACCTCAGGCCCGGGACGACCCCGCGTGGCGTCCGGGCCGGCGGGTCGCGACGGCCTCGACCGCGACGGGCCTGGCCGCCGGGCCGTCCGGCGCGGTCCGTGCGGTCGGGGGCGCCACGACTCGTACGGTAAATGTGGTTTCAGCCGATGGGGATGCGGCGGGTGTACGGCGGGACCGCCCAGGGGAGGCCCAGCTCGGACGGGAGGCTCATCGTCTCGGCCGCTTGGCGGACCAGGGCGCCGGCCCCGCGGATGGTGCGCGTGCCACCGTCCCGGTCGATGTACTTCTCGTCGATCAGCTGGGGGAGCGGGATGTCGGGCTCGGTCAGGGCCTCCAGCACCGCGGTGAAGTCGCGAGTGGACTCGAGCGGGACCAGCAGGTCGGCGCCGGTCTCGCGGTGGTCGAGCAGGTTGGTCAGCAGGTCGGTGCGGCCGGCCACCTCGGTCAGCTCGAGGGCGGGTGGCAGTGCCAGGCGGTCGGTCGGGTATTCGAGGACGGCCCGCTGCGCGCCCCAGTTCGCGATGATCTCGCCGGCGATGTGGTCGTCGCCGGCCAGGGTGACCGCCACCACGACGTCCGGGCCCTGGTCGAAGGTGATCCGGGCGAACGCGGTGTCGTCGACCTCGATGGGTCGGGTGCGGTAGCGCTCGACGGCCAGCCGGCGCGGGCGGCCGGCGCCGGCCGCGGCGGCGCTCGCCAGGGTCTGCATCACGGCGTGCGCGAGCGGGTTGACCAGCGCGCCGTCGATCACCGGGCGGCCGTCGACGTTGCGCCTGCCCGCCCACGGCGCCCGGCTGTAGTAGGCGTCGTCGCGCTGCCACGAGGCCACGGCGGCCAGCGCGGTGGGCCGGTCTGCGGCGACGGCCTCGCGGAACCGGGCCCACGCCTGCGAGCCGAGCGCCTGGAAGCCGACCTGGCAGGTGCGGCCGGCCGCGTTCAGGGCCGCGGCCAGGGTGCGGTGGGCCGCGAGCGAGGACACTGGCGGCTTCTCGAGCAGCAGGTCGCAGCCGGCCTCGATGGCGTCGAGCGCGATCGGCAGGTGGGTGTGCGGAGGAGTGCAGATCACCACGACGTCGGGGTGGGTGGCGGCGAGCAACTCGCGGTAGCCGGCGAACACCGCAACGCCGTCCGGCACGGGCGGGTCCGGGTCGATCGGTTGCGGGTCGGCGAGCGCGACGAGGCGGGCGCGCCCGGCCTCCTGCAACTCGGCTATCCGGCCCCGGTGCCAGCGGCCGTGGCCGTTGGCGCCGATCAGTGCAACCGTCGATGTCATGATGCGGCCTCCAGCGATTCTGCGGGCATGAAATCCTCCCGCCCGTTGCCGGGCTCGACACTACGGGAACTGAACCGCACACCTCCGCCGGCTCAGCGCTCCTCGGCCCGCGCGCCGGCCGCGCTCCGGCGCAGGTCCGGGCTGATCCGGGCGATGAGCGCCACCGCGGCCACGCAGAGCAGACCCCCGCTGACCAGGGCCGTCGTCCCCGAGGTCAGACCGGCCACGAGCCCGCCCCGCAGGTTGCCGACGTCCGGCCCGGCCTGGCCGACGATCTGCTCCGCCGCGGACACCCGGCCGAGCAGCGCGTTCGGCGTGTGCACCTGGACGACCGTGCTGCGGGAGACGACCGCGACCGTGTCCGCGGCGCCGGCCAGCGCGAGGAAGGCGAGCCCCAGCCAGGCGTTCGGCGCGACACCGAACAGGGCGAGCGACACGCCCCAGCCGGTGGCGCCGGCGAGCATGGTCAGACCCGGGCGGGAGAGCCGCGTGAACGTCCCGGAGAAGACCGATGCGGCCACTCCGCCGACGGCGATCGCGGTCAGGAACAGGCCCAGCGTGCGGGGGTCACCACCAAACCGTTCCTCGTTCACCAGCGGGAACAGGCTGATCGGCATGGACAGCACGGTGGCCGTCAGGTCGGTGAGCAGCGCCCCGCGTACCACCGGCTCGCGGGCCAGGAAGCGCAGGCCCTCCAGAACCCCGTGCAGCCCGGGCCGGGACCGCTCGCCGTCCGGCCGGATCGACGGCAGCCCGAACGCGCCGGCGAACGCCGCCGCGAACGTGACGGCGTCGATCAGGTAGCAGCCGCCGACCCCGGCCCACCCGACGATCAACCCGCCCAACGCCGGTCCCACCAGCATGGACGCCTGGAACGAGATCCGGTTCAGGGCCAGGCCCGCGGCAAGCTGCGAAGGGGGCAGCAACTGGGAGACAAAGGTCTGTGACGCCGGGCCGGCGCCGGCGACGAAGCACGACTGCGCCGCGACCAGCAGCAGCACGCCGACCGCCGGCGTGTGACCGGCGAAGCCCTGCACGGCCAGCAGGGCGGAGCAGCCGGCCTGGCCGGCCGTCATGACGAGGTAGAACCGGCGTCGGTCGGCGCGGTCGACGAGCGACCCGGCGAACAGCCCGAAGACGATGATCGGCGCCGCCTGGGCGAGCCCGACGGCCCCCGTCCAGACCGTGCTCCGCGTCGTCTGCCAGATCTGGAACATCACCGCGACGAGCGTCATCTGGCTGCCCAGCCCGGAGCAGGTCGCGCCGAGCCAGAGCCGCCGGAACCGCGGCGAGGAGCGCAACGGCGCGGCGTCGAGCAGCGCCCGCCTCACCGCCACGCGGGGTCCTGGGCCAGCCGCTCGGCGATCCGGTCGTGAAAGCTCTTGCGCCCCAAGGCTTGCTCGACGTCGGCGACCACCCGGCTCATCGGGTACGGCAGCTCCGCCTCGATCTCGACGACGGCGGCCTCGGTGGCCTGCCACTCCGCGGCCAGCCGCGGCACGATGCGGCGAGCCTTCGCGGTGAGGGTCACCCTCTTGCTGCGGGCGTCGGACCCGGCGACCGTACGCACCCAGCCCGCGGCCCGCATCGCCGACACCTTCTGGCTCATCGCCGAGTGGCTGCGCCGCACCGACTCGGCCAGCTCGGTGATCGTCATCGGCCCGCGGGCGTGCAGCCGAATCAGCTCCAGCACGAAGCTCGGCTTGAGCCCGTCGATCCGCGCCTCGGTGTAGAGGCGCCCGATGTCCGCGTCCATCGCCGCCAGCAGCAGCCGCAACGGCCGCCAGACACTCTCGTCAGTCGGGTCCCCGACGTCATCGCCCGCCACCGCCGAACTGTATCAGCACTTATATAAGCGCCGATACATCTCATCCGTGGCGGCTGAGCAGCTGGCTGGCGACCACGACGAGGAGCAGTGCGGCCAGCACGAGGGCCAGGCTGATCATCGCCGCTTCGCCGCCCAGGCCCGCGGCCGTGCGGGCGCGCCGGCGGCCGGCGGAGATCCACAGGCCGGCGACCACCAGGCAGACCACCAGCAGGAGGAGGAACCAGCGCAAGCCGCCCGCGAGCGCTCCGACCGCCGTCGTAAGCAACCCTCCCGGGTGGGCGCCGCCGGAGGTGACGCCGATGCCGATGATGCCGAACGCCAGCCCGCCGGCGATCCAGACCGCGGCGATGGTGAAGGCGCGCACCCGGCTCACCATGGCGGGCACGATACTCCGCCCGCGCCGCAGGATCACTCCCTGAAAGGGTGCCAATTTGCATCGATCAGTGTGGATTTAACCACCGGGTGCGGAGCCAGCCTGTCCGGCAACCTCGTCGGCGGGCTCCGCCCCGAGCGGGTCCTCGTCCTCGAGCTCGGTGGCCAGGCGCTTGACGTCGGCGACGAAGTCGGGCGCGGCCCACGTGCCGGTGGCGTCCAGAACGCGGCGAACGGCGGTCGGGCTCGTCCGCCACATGGCCCGCAGCACCCGCTGCACGACCTCGCGCTCCATGCCGACCAGCAGCATCACCGTGGTCAGCACCGCGACCCGCCGGTGCATCTCCCAGAGCACGAGCGGGAAGTTCAGCGTCGACACCGCCGGCAGGTCTGCCCGGTCCACACCGGACAGCACACTCAGGAACTCGCCGATCGACAGCTCACCGAGCCGGGCGGCGACGTCGGGCCCGAACGCGTCCCACAGGCTGTCCAACAGGTCGAGCCGCTCGTCGGCGCCGAGCGCGCTCGCCGGGATCTCCTCCAGGACGTCGGTCACCTCGGTCGCCCGGCCGACCGCCTGGACCGCGGTCACCAGGACCGCCTCGGCGAAGGTTCGCGACGCCGTCGCCTCCGCGGCGTCGGCCGCATGCCACAGCAGATCGGCTAGCTCGCCCGCGCCCGACGGCTGCTCGCCGAGGGCCTGGGCCGTCAGCACGGCCAGCAGATCGGGCTCACCCGGGCCGGCCGAACGCAGGTTGTCGATCAGCTCGTCGCGCCCGATGCTGGTCCAGCCCGCGACCACGGTGGCGAGAAGCCGCTCACCGGGGTCGTCGGAGTCCAGCGTGGCGCGCAGCAGCGTCTCGTCGATGCCGTCGTCCGCCTCGGCCGACAGCAGGCGGGCGGTCTCCCGCAACGGATTCCCGTCGACCTGGGGCGGCGCGGTCCACGCGGCGAAGCCGACCAGGTCGACCGCGTCCACGCGGCGCTGCCGCGGCCAGTCGACCAGGCCGGCGTAGTAGCGGAACAGGTCCGGGTCGGTGCCGGCCGGCTTCCAGCGGAGGCTGCGCAGCGTCCGGGCGACGCCCCGCCGGCGGTCCGCGTCGGCGTGCCGTAGCGCGTTCCGCAGCACGGGGATCGCGGCGTCGCCGAGTCGCAGGCAGCCGCCCCAGCCGTGCAGGGCGACCGCGACCCGTACCTCCTCGTCGCCGTCGCGCGGGGTCCAGCCGCCACGCAGCAGCTCCTCGGCGGCGGTCTGCCAGAGCGCCGGATCGTCGCCGCCCAGGATCGCCCGCAACGCGGCCCGTCCGGCCGGACCCATCCGGGCGAGCGCGGCGGCCGCGGCCCGGCACACGTTCTCCGGTCCGGTACAGAGCGCGTCGACGAGGTTGTCGACGACTGTCACGTCGGGAGTCTCGCCGGCGGCCTCGGCGAGGGCGAGCGCTGCCTCCGCGCGTACGGCGTCGCACGCGTCGCAGAGCGCGACCAGCAGCCAGGCCGTCGCGTCGGCACCCAGGTTGCCCGCGGCCCCGACCGCGGCGACCCGTACCGTCTCGTCGGGATCGGCGAACGCCTCGCCGATCTGCGCGCGTCCGGCCGAGTCGCCGAAGGCGGCGAAGGCCGCGAGCACCGCCGCCCGCACCTGCGGGTCGTCGTCGCCCGCGTGCCGGGCGACCACGCCGGCCTCCCGCCGCGCGCCGATCCGGCCCAGCGAGGTGATCGCCGCCGCGCGCACCCGGCCGTCGTCGTCGTCCGCGAGGCGGACCAGCTCGGCCTCCCGGGCCGGGCGCTCTACCTCGGCCAACGCGGTCGCCGCGGCGGCGCGCAGGCCGGGCTCCGAGTCGCCGAACCACTCGGCGAGCGCCTCGTGCGCCGCCGGGCCGCCGATGCTCAGCAGCGCCGACCACGCCTGCGCCCGTGGCTGTCCCGGCGTGTCGCGCAGCATCGGCCGCAGCGCGGCGACCGCGTCCGCGCCGCCGATGCGGCCCAGCACGAAGGCGATCCGGGCCCGGGCCTGCTCGTCGCTCGCCGAGGCGAGGCCCGCGACCAAGGTGGGCACGGCCGGCTCGCCGATCCGGGAGAGGGCGGCCATCACCGGTGGAAACGTCCGCCATCCGCCGGCGAAAAGGTCGCTCATGGCCCGCTGGACGTGCCGGCGCACGGTCACCGGATCGGCGACGAAGCCCCGACCGACGAGCTCGGCGCCGTCGGTCCAGTGCAGCTTGGTGAGGAACTCGTCGGCCTGCCCGCTCATCCCGCTCCAGGCCACGGCCACCGCCTGCCAGTGCGCCACGTTGGCCCGGCACCACATCAGGAAGCCGTCGGCGCCGACGCCGGCGAGGGCCTGCGCCAGGAAGTACGCGCGTAGCAGATCGTGCTCGAACCGGATGTGCTCCCCGTCGCGCACCAGCAGGCCGGCCGCGATCGACGCGGCCGGCAGGGTCTCGCCGACGAATACGGAGACGACCTCGGCCGCGGTCAGGTTGTCGCCCATCGCGTCGTCGCCCATGGCCCGGGCCAGCCTGATGTGCGCGTCGACGGCGATCGGCCAGGGCGGCACCGCGGGCTCGCGCAGCCGGCCCCGTTCCCACCGGGCCTCCGCGAGGCGGCCGAGCAGGCGGCCGGTGTCGGCCGGGAGCGGCTCGGCCGGGTCGTGCTCGAAGACGGCCAGCATGGCGGTGAGCAGGTAGGGGTTGTGTACGAGGCGGGAGAGTCCGACCTGGTCGAGGAAGTCCGTGGCACGCCCGGCGAGATGGTGCTCGGCGACCTGCCGGACGTGCTCCGGATCGAGGTCGCGCAGCGTGGCCCGGGCCAGGTCGGCGACGTCGAAGCTGTCCGGACCGGGCGGCCGCGAGGTGATCACCACCTGGGCCGGGGTCGCCGCCTCGAGCCACTCGGCGATCTCCCGAAGCCGTGGCTCGGGGGCGGGACCGAGCTCGTTGAGCCCGTCGAGCAGCACCATCAGGTCGGCCGCGACCCGGGCCGGGTCGTCGTCGTCGCCCGGCGGGCAGGCGGCGTGCATGAAATCGGCGAAGGTCTGCCCGGCGGACCAGTGGGACAGGGCGATCAGGACGGGCGCCGGCGTGTGGAGGGGGTCGGCCCGGCGGGCGGCCACGGCCCGGTGGGCCAGCCAGCGCAGGGCGGTGCTCTTGCCGGCGCCCGGATCGCCGAGCAGCAACAACCTCGGCCGTACGGCGAGCAGGCGCTCGAGCCCCGGCAGGGTGAGGATCTCGCCGTCCGCTTCGATCGGCACGTCGAAGGTCCAGTCGTCGTAGAAGGCGAGCTGGACCGCCATGTGTGGTTCCCGTCGAAGACCTGATCGGCACTTCCGAGCATGATTCTTTCACGGGTACGCGGCACTCGGCCGGACGGTTCAACATCGGTGAACTCGGCATAGGGTGGTGCGTCCGGTGCCGAACGATCTTGGGAGAAGCAGTGGGCGAACGGGTGACCAACTGGGCCGGGAATGTCGTCTTCGGTGCTCGTCGGTTGCACCGGCCCACCTCGGTCGACCAGGTGCGCGAGCTCGTGGCGGGCGGCGGCCGGGTCAGGGTGCTCGGCAGCGGCCACTCCTTCAACCGGATGGCCGACACCGACGGCGACCTGATCTCGCTCGCCGGCCTGCCGCGCGTCGTCGAGATCAGCCCCGACCGCGCCTCGGTCAAGGTCGACGGCGGCATCCGCTACGGCGAGTTGGCCGCGCGCCTGCACGCCGAGGGGCTCGCCCTGCACAACACCGCCTCGCTGCCGCACATCTCGGTGGCCGGCGCCGTCGCCACCGCCACGCACGGCTCCGGGATGCGCAACGGCAACCTCGCCACCGCGGTCTCGGCCATCGAGCTGATCCGCGGCGACGGCGAGCCGGTCGCGCTCCGCCGCGGCGAACCCGGCTTCGCCGGCGCGGTCGTCGGCCTCGGCGCGCTCGGGGCGGTCACCTCGCTCACCCTCGACGTCGTCCCGGGCTTCGAACTGCGGCAGTACGTGTACGACGACCTGCCGCGCGCCGAGGTCGAGGCGCACCTGCTCGACATGCTCGGCGACGGGTACAGCGTCAGCCTCTTCACCGACTGGAGCGGCCCGGACGTCAACCACGCCTGGCTCAAGCGGCGCGAGCCGATGAACGGCCCGTGGTTCGGCGCACGGCCGGCGGACGGTCCGCGCCACCCCGTGCCTGGCAGGCCCGCCACGAACAGCACCGAGCAGGGCGGCGTGCCCGGGCCGTGGCACGTGCGGCTGCCGCATTTTCGCATGGAGTTCACCCCGAGCAGCGGCGAGGAGCTCCAGTCGGAGTACCACGTGGCACGGGCCGACGGCCTCGCGGCGCTCGACGCGGTCGCCTCGATGCGCGAGCGGGTCGCCTCGGTGCTGCAGGTCTGCGAGGTCCGCACGATCGCCGCGGACGAGCTCTGGCTGAGCCCGAACTACCTGCGCGACAGCGTCGCCCTGCACTTCACCTGGATCGCCGACACCGAAGCGGTCCTGCCGGTCGTCGCCGAGTTGGAGCGCCGCCTGGCGCCGCTGGCCGCTCGCCCGCACTGGGGCAAGATCTTCACCACCGACCCCGACACCTTGCGTACGCTGTTTCCGCGGCTCGACGAGTTCGCGGCGCTCGTGCGGCGGTTCGACCCCTCGGGAACCTTCCGTAACGCCTGGTTGGATGCCATCCTTCCGGGCATTTGAGGCGTCCGCACGCCACCGGCGCGACGCCGTCCCGCGGGCCCTTGTCGGCCGCGTCACGCTTACGGGTTCTTGTCAGACGCAAGCGGTAGCTTTCCAGGATGCCTGCCGATTCGCCGAACGGCACCGTCCGGCCGAGTGACCGCATCCGGCCCAGCGACCGTGCCAGGCCCAGCGACCGTGCCCGGCCCAGTGACCG
>Ga0307508_10002098_pt1 | contig 21433 bp, 27 predicted proteins | sample 9_EM_MG_FD_203089 | JGI IMG/M metagenome (GOLD analysis project Ga0307508, IMG submission 203089) | Populus trichocarpa ectomycorrhiza microbial communities from riparian zone in the Pacific Northwest, United States - 9_EM | ecosystem: Host-associated > Plants > Roots > Unclassified | place...
CAGTGCACGTGCCAGCGCGGCGCACTCTGCATCGTAAGCCTCCTGGTTGAAACCCATGTGGGTCTTGATCCCTTCCCAGGTTTGGCCGCTTTTCCAAGCCACCGCGTATCCGGCAGCCTCATTCTCCAGCCGTGACCCATCCGTGAACATGACGAGTCCCGGTCTCTCCTTTTCCGCCTCCTTCTTCGCCTCCTCCCGTTCTTCCTGGATCAGTTCCGCGTCGAAGGACTCTGGTTCCTCCAGCAGCACTGTCCGTTCTGTTTCTGTCCAGGTGTAGGCCAGAGCGGAGGATAGTCTCTTGCCCAGTGGAGTGTTGGAGCTGACCATCTCTCTGGCTTTCTCTCCCTGCGGTAGGCCTAGCAGCCGCAGTCCGAATCGGCGCTGGCGGTTTTCCAGCTGATTGGTTGCTGGTCTGAGTCCGGACTCCATCGATAGCGCTCCTAGGTTGGTCGTCCGGAAGGCTCCCGTTGTCGCCCGTGCCTCCCGGTTGACCAGCAGTTGCAACTCTTCTGCACGGCCAGTTGTTCCGCGGACATTGCCTCCCTTCCACCACAATTCCGCTCCGAACATGGCAACCGACTGGACGCATGCCGACATGACTCTCCTGCAGTTTGCTGGGGAAAGTCCCATCTGTCCTGTGAGCCGTTTCAGCCGATTCATTGCATTCCTCCCGCTCTTCAGCCTGGTGGTGTGGTGCTCCTTCAGTGTGAGCTGCGAGTCCAGCCACACCCCCAGCCACCGTGTCGCTGCCCAGTTAAATGGGATCTCTTTATCTCCAACCTTCACCTGGGCCTCCGTCTGGGTGCCTTTTCTCTTCTTCCGCCAGAAAATCACTGCCTCCGTTTTTCCGTGGTCAAATGCCACGCCGTTCTTTCCAGCCCACTCGATGGCCGCGGCTGCTACCAGCGACAGCTTGCCCGCCACCTCCTCTGCATTCTTTCCTTCCGCCCACCATCCGATGTCGTCGACAAAGGATAATCCGCTTACGCCCGCAGCTGTCCTTTCCACTTCATCGAATATTCCTGACAAGTAGGTGACGAAGAGGATTGGTGCTGCTGGGGAGCCTTGGGGAACACTGGTGTCTACAGGGTTTTCGTCTCCGATCTCACTGTCCAGCACCAGTTTGACCCGCCGGTCTGACATGAAGCTCATCATCCACCGGATAAGGTCTGCCTCCAGCCCCAGTTCTTCCATCCGCTTTCCCAAGAAGGTTTTGTCGACATTGTTGAACGCCGACTTGACATCCATAAACAGTGCACCTGCTATCTTCTTCTGTTCCCACGCTTGTTGGGTGCGATTCATCATAATGGCAACCGCGTCGATGCAGGATCTCCGCTTCCAGCATCCGAACTGACCCTCGTGTAGGCCCCGCTTGCACTCCAAGTGGTCAGCAATCAGGTGGGCTGCTGTCCGTTCCAGTAGCTTGCTGATGACGTCCAAGAGTGATATGACCCGATACGCCCTCACCTTGGAATAATCGGGCTTACCCGGCTTGGGAATGACCACCCCTTTCGCTGTCTTCCAGATTCCCGGGTGGAATCCCAGCCGGATGCATGCCCGTACCAGCTGGGTGATCCGCTACTTGTCCCACTGCCAGAACACTTTGACGATTCCAGCCGATATCTGGTCATCTCCTGGGGCTAAGGTGTTGGCTGCTGCTCCCAGAAGAGACCCGACCAGTTGGGCATTGACCCTCTCAAAGGCCTTGCCCCCTTGTGCCGGTTCGAAAACTCCCAGCGGCCCAGATGGGAAATGCGCCTGTAGAATCGCTTGTTCCCGCTCGTGGTGGCCCTCTACAGTGGAGCCGTCCTCCCTGACGTGAGTCTGGCCAGTTTTGTCGATTCGGGGCATCGTGTACGCCGCCACTGTCCACACCTTATTTCCATCCGCCGCTTGTAGGAACTGGTTCCAATAGTCCCTTTTTGCCTTCCTGATTGCCTGCCGGAATTCCCGCCTTGCCGCTTTAACCCGCAACATTCCCGCTACCCTCCACTTCCTCCTTGCCCATCCCAGATCCTTCCTCAGTTTCTTGAGGTCCTCACACCACCATGGCTTTGACCGTGAGCACCAGCGCTTCTTCCTGGCGTGCTCGTCCAGTGTCACAGTCATTGCCTCCCTAAGCAACCCCTCTGCCTCCGTCACCTCCTCCTTTGTACTGCTGTCTGACAGAATAGGGGTTCTCCCCACCCTGCCAGATAGCACTCCCTTGCCTTCCTCTGCCTCTCCTCCGCCTTCCTTTTTTCCTCCTCTTCGCTCTTCTTTGCTGGGTCCCATCCGCTGATGTCCCAGCCGGTTGTCTCTGTGCTCGTGATGTCTGTTGGGTGGGGGCTGCCCAGCACATCCCACACAATGACCTCATGGTCTGACCCGGTCGCCTCTTCACCAAGCAAGCACCAGTTCAGATCCATATTAGGCGAGGACAGAGTGAGATCGATGATGGAGTGGTTCATCGCCTCCGGCCCCTTCCTCGTGGCTTCCTCATTATTCCACACGAAAAGGTTCTCTTCCGTAATGAGCTGCTCCCAGTAAGTGTGGTTTTTGCTGTATGTTGCTTTGGGGTTCCACATCTTGCTGTGTACGTTCATGTTACACCTAGGGATCTAGAGAGTACGTAGTAAGTGGGAGAAACACGGGACTAGAGGAAAAGGATACGATCCAGAGAGTCTAGGCGGGAGATAAGGAACGGAGTTTAGCTTACAGCCGAGACCGGCTGTAAAGAAGTCTAAAAAACTCCGGAGCTGAGGGGTTGATAGACAAACGAGCGGAACTGAACAGAGCGGGGTCTGACCACCTCCTGAAAGAGGGGTAGACTGCTCTGGGTCCAGACACCTCGCTCGGATGCATGAAACCTCATCTCCCCTTATCTACACCCGGCCATGACCAATGAATCACCCACGAGGTCCCTGCACCTCAGGGGAATCCAAACCCGAGTCACTGCCTCTCACGTGGGTTTTCTCAGATAAAAAGGGGGAAGTTTCACGCCTACGAAGAGGAAGAACACCTTCACCAAAAAACACTACCAACCGAACCCAAACACAAGATCTAAGATTATTCCGTTGTGAATTATCAAAAGTATCCTGATTACCTTTGATTCTCTCCACACTCCCTTTACGATACGACCCCAGTGCCACACTATAATCTTCGATCCAAATCCCCCTACCAAAAAGATTCTCACAACGAATGAATCACCCTTACAGAATTCACTTTGAAGACCACCTCTACCTATACGAGTTATTCAACCTATTGGAACCAAAGTCACAGTACTCCTTCGACTACACCTTTCAGTCAATTGACAGCGAACTGGCCCACTACGAAAAGTGGGAGGAAACGAGCGACGGACCTAAGCCGATCTACGAAACAATCAAGTGTGCCCCATACCAGTGGTATACCCAGCAGTGGTGGAACTGCGCGATATTATCCCAACCTGCCGATTTCGACAAAGACGAACTCTTCGACCTATTTGATTACCACTTCAACTATGACTCGACCATATACAGCGGAGACTTCCTGGACCTATATTAAACAATGACGACCTCTTCGGACTTCAACATGCTCCAGGTGGAAGCCCCACACAATTTGCTCCAAATTACCGATGGAACACCAAGTCCGGAGCAGGCGGTGGAAATAGCCAACCCCGCAGTCTGGGTTAGAACCCTGGTGCGCCAGCAACAGCAAGCCGAGAACGACTTACAGCGGCGTACCGAGGTGTGGGGCGATGCCTACGATAGAACCGACCGACGGACGCACGAAATCGAACAAGCCTATCAAACTCTGGCGGGAAGACACTAGGTACGTATATGACCGAGTCAACGCTAACGAGAAAATAGCGGAAGAATAGATAAGCAGCGAGCTATCGAATGCAGCGAACGTGTACCAATCCCTTGCCAGAAACATCTGGCAGGCCATCATTGAGCGCACCAATGAGGCCAACGAGCGATAGATATGTCAGGCCACTCAGCTGGCCCGGGTGAACGATGCCCTGTCCTTCCTGGCAGAAGCTAACATGGCCCGAAATCAACACCTGGCTAACTTTCAGGGAAACGTGGAACTGTGGGCAGCTGCACACCAGGCCCGGGTGTCCACCCTGGAAGCCCAACTCCAAGAGGCAAGAACAGAGATCCAATGCATTGCGACTAGAATCGCGCTACCCGCAACACCACCAGCGCCAGCAGGACCACCCGCATGGAGAAGCCCCGCCCGGCAGACCAGCACCAGCACTCCATTGGCCCACTCACAACCAGCTTTGGGAAGCCCGTTACGCCTAAACATAGCCCCTACTACCCGACGAAACAGACCAACGACGCCAGAAATAAGGCAGCGGCTGGAGGAGCTCAGACGCCCGGCCTCCCAGTGGCCACCAACACCCGAACCTTCGGCGGCCCCTGGGGGAGCTCCTCCCTCATCACCCGGGTCCCCCTCGGGACCACCCTCAGGCCCTCCCTCAGTACCACCCCGACCCCCCTTTAGGCAGTTTCGTTCGCCCTCGCCGCCAAGAAACCCGGCGCCGACAATCACTACGCAGGACCTCGTGTGACTAGTGGCTGAAGGGGTAGCACGGGCACAACAAAACGCAACACCTAAGGTAGGGACTGTGAATACTTCCCACCTCAAGATGAAAAATCCAGACACCTTTGACGGAAAAACACCACAAGCTTCAACCAATGGTGGGAATCCAGCACCATGTATCTAGGATTCTACCCCAAGACAGTAGACCGCCAGAAAATTGCGTGTGTCGGCACCCTCCTCACGGACACTGCCCTAGCGTGGCACCTGCACCGTTATAGGGAGCTTCAGGACAACGACACCTGGGCAAACTATTCAGTGGCCATTCGAGCTGAATATCACAACAAGCGAGAAGGCGCCGAAGCACAGGCCAAGATAGGACAGCTTCGGTACCAAGGGTCAATCCGAGCATACATGACCGAATTCAGGGCGCTCAACAACTTTGCCCACGCCACGGGGGAAGGACTAAGGGAGAAAGTTGACCTGGCAATGACGGACGCCATTCTTGACATGCGGTTCAGCCAGAATGCGGGGGAACTAGTGGGCGATGAAGAATTTCTCCATGCCACTTACCGGGCCGGGATTCAAGTGGAAAAACGAAAGGCACTCAGAGCAGCAAGAGAGCTGGTCAAACTATCAACACCAGCTAAGGACGGGGAAAAAAAGGCAGGAGGAAAAACCGACGCCCCACGAAAGGAAAGGGAGATGACCTGGCAGCCCAAGGAAGAAAAACCCAGAACCGACAGGCTAGAAAGCTGGTACGGAAGAAAAGGAAGCTGGGCAACAAAGGAAGCTGCCCTGAAAGGCGTACCGACAGCAGAACGAGAGGAATACGGACTAAGCAGGGAAGACTGTTGGCAATGTGGCCGAAGCGGGCCTAAAACCTATGAATGCTTTTCGTTCAATACAAAGAAGGGAACAGCTCTACCCCCAGCACCATGGAAAGTCTCGGCCACGGGCCAAATGAAACAGAAAGGAACGGAGGACTCGGACGAACAGCCCTCCAAACAGCAAAAAATCGCCGCAGTTGAAACCATGGAAATCGAGGCAACCGCATCTCGGGGCAAAGGTGGAACCCTCCCATGGGACGATTCGGACTCGGATTTTTGAAGGGGTCGGACGAGCCGCATCCGAGCACGCCACGTCTAATCGGTGGAGTATCCAAAAAATGAAGAAACAAGGAACCAAGTGCTGGAACCTCGAAAAAATCGAAAACGTTACCCACTCGCGGCACACGACCTATCATAGATATGATACTGCACCACGAAGGAAGGAAGCATCAAGTCAAAGCATTGCTGGACACCGGCTGTTCCATAGCATTAATCAACCATCAGACCATCGAAGAGTTGGAAATCAAGCGATGAGAACACAAGGAGATACGACAAATCGAGAACTATATGGGAGAAAGGGTGCAAGGAGCAGGCCAATTTTATACACAGCCCCTACTCATGCAGCACCAAAAGCACTTCTCCAAGGAAACCTTCAAGATCTCACCAATGGACGCCAAGATCGACATGTTCCTAATGTTCGAATGGATGAGTGCACACCCACCCCAGGGCGCCTGGACGACCGAGGAAGTAAGATTCAACAGCGCCTCCTGTTTGGAAAAATGCACCAAATACGAGACGAATGAATTTTCGCTGTCATGGGACGAATCGGTGACCCTAGATGTGACACTGGGGTTGTCTCGTAACCGGAGTGTGCCGAGAATCAAAAGGTAATCAGGCTACTTTCGATAATTCACAACGGAATAATCTTAGATCTTTCTTGTGGGGTCTATTCGTTGAGTGCGCGTTCGGTACTGTTCCTCTCTCCCTTTTCCTCTGAGCGGGATCTTGCCTAGCTATATAGTTTTTCTGCAGCGTCACATGGTTCTTCTAGAGAACCTGTACTTCCTATCCCTTCTCAGGAGTTTCGTCCGCTAGTCAAGGCCCCGGACCCCACGGGCTCGGTCCTCTCAACTTCATTGGTCCTGATCGGTCTAACAATAAGCCAACTGATCCCCGCACCGCGTATTTCCCTCAGTGAGGGATTACCGGCCTATCAGAGTTTGGCAAGTTATCTGGCCTCAGGGGTCCTGGCTTCCTTGCTCTGCATAGTTGCGTTTGCAGTCCGACTGGAGATAGATCCCTTACGGCCGGTACGGCCGTAAGACCCTAACTCCGGGCTATCTCCCGCCTAGACTCTCTGAAGCCGACTAAGCTCGATTTCCCTCACCGAGTGGTGTTTAGGTAAAGTCTTACGTGCCCTGACTATGTAGCTAACCAAGTACCCCCTACCGTATTCCGGACTGAGGTGTAACACTACCTCCCCTCTCCCCAAGCCTCGTCCCGAGCGCTTTCTTGAATTTTTCCCAGTAGCCTGTCTCTCTCGGTAGGTTTGTTCATGGTAACTTTTAGTGGGGTCACCGTGACTGTAGTCCTCCGCCCCTACAGCCCTCCCAGCCACCGGATCAGGGCATCATTCTCTGTAATCCATCGGAATGGCTGGGCCCTCAGACTAAGCCGTTGTGTAGTCCTACTATCGTCTGTCGTCAGGCCCTTTGCTGGTGCCCTGCCGTGTCGCAACCGGGATTCGATTTTCCAAGAGAGCGGGTAGGAATTCGGTGGGCCGAGGGCAGGTAACCGGGTTTCAGGCAGAGGCCATGACAACTTATCCGGATGAAGCAAGCATGCCAAGAAGTGCCCGCGCCTTCTCGGTCATCGGCCCGTATCTCCCTTCGCGGCTCCCTAAGGTCCTCGTTTCCGGGTTGTGTGGTACCTGGCGTGGGTGCTTCTTTGAGGGGCTTTCAGGTGCCCAAGAAGTGGGTCTTTCCGTACATCGGTTCTCGGTCCGCGGCCCATAGTCTGTCCGAGTATCAGGCATCACCTCTGGGCTTCTCGCTGGGGGCCTGTTTCGTCGGTCAGGGGTTCAGATACCCCAGGGCGAAGCCAGTGCGTAGTTGGAGAGTGGGCCTAACTCCGGGTCCACTCCTTGGGTCGGAGCGCGGCGAGGTTCCAGGGTCGGAAGGGCTGGCCATTCCGCCGGTTCCATCGATCGAGCCCAGCATCACAGAGTTTTCCGCAGTTTTCCTAGTTCCTCCCTTTGTTGGCGCTTTGTTGGGCCTTGTTACAGACGTCCCGTCTAGGCATCGGTGAGCCAGTAGTCCCTCGGCGCGTCTGGATTCCATTGGTGAAATTCCCGGAGTTTCTCCAGACTGCCTGCCGAAAAGTTGTTGTATGGTTCCTCCATCCAGTCCTTGCGTTCCGGATAGTCGAGCCATTTGACGAGATATAAGATCCGCTTGTTATTTCCCCGTCCGTGCTCGACCGAAGACATAACTTCCTCCACATCGTATTCCTCCGATTGCTCGATGTCGTCTGCTTCTCGTAGCACCTTCGTGGGGTCTGGCGGTGCTCGGTGCTCACCTGTCCGGTATGGTTCGAGCAGCAAGACATGGAAGACGTTGTGGATTTTCCATTTTCGGGGTAGTGTAAGGCGGACCGCGAGTGGGGAAACAATCTTCTCAACCTGGAAGGGACCATGATTCTTGTGGTCCAGCTTCTTCGAGGGGCAGCGCGTTTTGATGTTGCGGCTGCTGAGCATTACCAAGTCTCCTACCTGGTACACCGGGGCCTCCTTTCGGTCTGGGTCCGTATATTTTTTCATTCGTTCCCGTGCTTGTTCCAACCCTTTCCGGGATTCCTCGTGCACGGTCTGTATCCAGTGGGCGTATATCTGGCTGCCTGGGTTGAGTGGTTCCATCGACGCTGGGCCCATGGCTACTGGGTAGAAGCCGTAGTTAGCGTAGAATGGGGACATACCGTTTCCCGTGGTGACCAAGTTGTTGTATGCGAACTCGGCCATAGGTAGCAGCTGTACCCAGTCGTCCTGCTCCTTTCCGACGAAGGCCCGAAGGTAGGCCTCGATGGTCTGGTTGAGCCGTTCTGTTTGTCCGTCCGTCTGCGGGTGGAACGCTGTTGAGATTCGAGATTGGATGCCGGAGAGCTGCAGGAACTCCTTCCATGTTTCGGACGTGAACCGGGAGTCTCGGTGGGGAGGCTGTGTTATTTCCATACTTCCTTTGCGAAGATGATGGCCAGGTCTCCCGCTGTCTTTCCTCCTTTTCTTAACAGGAGGAAGTGGGCCATCTTGGTGAATCGATCGATGACTACCCATAATTGGTCACAGTCTTCCGAAGTCGGGAGTTCCGTGATGAAGTCCATTGCTATGGACTGCCATGGAGCATAAGGCAGCTCCAGCGGTGAGGACAGTCCATAGGGTTGGTGCTGTGCAGCCTTGTTTTGCTGGCACTCAGGGCAGCTTCGAACGAAGTCAATGATCCGTTCATTCATTTTTGGCCACCAAAAGTTCTGTCGTATGAGCTCGATGGTCTTGTCTTGGCCCATGTGCCCTGCTACCTTGGTGTCGTGTTCCGATTCAAGGATTCTTTGTACCATTCCTTCTGGAACCCATAGCATGCCCTTCCTATAGAGCAGCTCGTCCTTGGTTTCCAGTGTTTCGTTCCCGGCCTTTCGGTCCATCCATCGCTCTTCCTTGAGGACGGCTTCCCTTGCTTCCTGGTAGGCTGCATCTTTCCTGCCTTCCTCCCGAACTTTCTCCAAGAATTCCTCGTTCCACTTTCTTGTTGGCAGTGAGGTTATTCAAGCTGAGGAGCAAATGAATGTGATGCTCCTTCTTTCGTTCAGGCTTTCCTTGTCTAGATGTTTTTCCTGCAAAACCGTCGTGATCGGCTGGTTTTCTGTCCCCCCCTTCTCTGGGCGGTACTCCGCACGCCTGGATAACGCGTCTGGCTTGCCGTTTTTGCCCCCTGGTCGGTAGTAGATTCGAAAGTCAATTCCTGCCAGCTCCTGGGCCCATCGCGCTTGCTGTCGGTTTAGTACTTTAGTCGTTGTGAAGTTCTCCAGGTTCTGATGGTCCGAGAAGACTTGGACTTGATACGCTGCTCCTTCGCAGTAGCGCCGCCAGTGTTTAAATGCGTCAACCACCGCCAGTAGTTCCTTGTCGTGGATTTCGTAATTGATTTCCGCTGGCTGGAACTTTCGCGAGTGGAACGCTATCGGGTGGAGGCGGTTTTCTTCGTCCCGCTGGGATAGGACCGTGCCTAGCACGAAGTCGGACGCATCTGTTTTGATGATTACCGGTTTGCTTGGGTCAAAGTGGGCTAGGATCGGGGCCATGGTGAATCGTCATTTCAGTTCTTCAAAAGCTGCCTGGGCTTCCCGGTTCCAGGCCCATTCTTCTTTTTTCTCTTTCTTTGTTAGCTCTGTTAGTGGTCGTGCTACCCGGGAGTAGTTCTGGATGAAGCGTCGGTAGAAGTTAGCAAATCCCAGAAAGGATTGTACTTCCGTTTGGGATTCTGGCGTTTTCCATTCCAGCACTGCCTCCATCTTTTCCTTCGCCATCTTGATTCCATTTCTCCCTATGACGTATCCCAGGAATTCCACTTCCTGAGCCTTCCAAACGCATTTTTCTGAGGAGGCCGCTAGCCTGTTCTCCTGTAGTCTCTTGAGGGTCTCCTTAACTAGTCGGTCATGTTCCTTCTCGGTTTTGGCGTATACTAGTATGTTGTCCATCTAGGCTAGTACCCCCACGTCTAGTAGGTCGGACAGAACGTGGTTCATCATGTCTTGCAATGTGGAAGGTGCGTTTGTTAGGCCGAAGGGCATTACTTGGAATTCGAATAGTCCGTAGCGGATTCTGAAGGTGGTTTTCCATTCATCTCCTCTCCTCATTCGGATCAGATGGAACCCATTTTTGAGCTCAATTTTCGTGAACCATTGAGCTCCTTGTACTCGATCCTGTAGTTCTTACATCAGTGGGAGTGGATACCGGTTCGGGATCGTCATTTGGTTCAGGGCTCGATAGTCCACGCACAGGCAAAGTCCTTGTCTATGCGGTTTTGGTACGAACAGGATTGGTGATCCGGCAGGCGATGTCGATCGTTTGATTTTCCCGGTTCGTTCCATTTCTTTTAGCCATTCCCGGAGAGTCTGTAGCTTGACTTCTGACAAGGGGTATATGGGTCCCCAGGGTGCTTTCCTCCCTTCTTTAAGCTCAATTTTGCAGTCGTAGGGACGGTGCTGTGGGAGCGCATCCACAGCTTCTTTGCTCATTATTCCCAGGTATGGTCTGAATTCTTCTGGGACACTGGTTAGGGCGTTGTTAGTGGCGACCGTTGATACGTGTCCGATTACCCGGGCATTCGGATCCTGCGCTACTTTTTCGTCCCAAGTGAGCGAAAATTCCTCCTGCTCGTATCGGGTGCAGGTCTCTTGGCAACCCGGGCTGTTAAATCGTATTTCTTCCGATTCCCAGATCCCTTGCGGCGGGTGCTTCGATATCCACCAGAAGGGTAGGAAGACGTCGACTTCTGGTTCCATAGGGGTCACCTCAAAGGTTTCCCGTGAGAAGTGCCACCGGTGTTGGAGGATTAGCAGTTTCGTATAAAATAGTCCTGCTTCCTCCATATTCTGCCCCGTGTAGTTCTCGATGCGTATTGCCGGGTTGTGTCTGAGTACCGGGATTCGGAATTTCCTCATGGTTTCCTTATTGATTAGCGGGACCGAGCATCCTGTATCCAGAAGTACCTGGAGTCGGTGTTTCTCGTGTCCTACGTGGAGCAGCATGGTTATAATTGGTCAGGTTCCGCATCGGGGCTTCTTGCGCTCATTCTCTTTTAAGGGTTCCTCGGCTTCCCTTTTTTGGCCGGTTCCGCATGCGATGTTTCTGGTCTTGAGGTCCGGCCCTATCCTCTGACCTTTCAAAAATCCTCCTCCTCCCATATGGGGCCTTGGACGGTTGGTTCCGCATCCATTGCCTCGGCCGCCGAGATTTTCTGTACCTTGGCTGGGGGAGTCGGTTCCTCCTCCCTCCGTTGTTTATTCCCTGCGGACACCGTCCACAGTGCCTGGGGAAGTTCCGTGCCGTTGATCGTGGTTCTTGCATAGCATTTGTGCGAGCGGTGGTCTGTTCTCCCGCATCGATGGCACCCCTTCCGGCGGCTGTGCTCAGTTTGTTCCGCGTGGGGGACTCCCTCTAGTGCTGCTTCGTACGATTCCCATGCACCTGGCTTCCCGAACTCGTCCTCGGGTTTCGAGTTCTTTTGGCCACCCTCGACCGGCCTTTCCGAAGGCGAATTCTTCTTCTTCTCTTCCTTCTTCTTTTCCTTGGCTCGGGTGTTGCCTATGGGTCGGGCTGCTTCCCGGGCCTGCTTCAGGGCTTTCTTCTTTTCCACTTGCAGTCCTGCCTGGTGGGTGGCCTGCAGGAATCCTTCGTCGTCCGCAAAGTCCTCCAGGTAATGGGCAAACTGCATGTCTAGTACTGCGTCTGGCATAGCTAGGTCGACTTTTTCCCTCAGAGCTTCCCCTGTTGCCCGTGCAAAGTTATTGAGCGTCCGGAACTCTGTCAGATAGGTGTGAATGGATCCTTGATACTTGAGTTGTCCCAGTTTGAGCTGGGCATCCACCGCTTTGCGCTCGTTTCGGTATTCTGCCTGGATGGCCGCGGTGTAGTTGGCCCATGTATCGTTGTCCTGCAATTCCCGGTACCGGTGAAGGTGCCATACTAAAGCAGTGTCTGTCAGGAGGGTTCCGACCCAGGCAATCTTCTGGCAGTCGATTGTTTCTGGATAAAATCCTAGATACATTGTAACGGATTCTCACCATTGGTTAAAGGTGGACGAGCTCTTCCCATCAAATTTCTCGGGGTTCTCCATTTTTAACCTCGAGGTGTGTATTCGGGGTCCGTTAGCTGGTGGTTCGGCCTGTCGTGCTGCCCCGATCCCGGCCCCTACCAGCCTGGCTATTTCCTCCGGTGTGAGCATGGTAGCCAGCTGGGTCCTTGTGGGTTCCGCGGCTCCCGGCGGGGGTCTCCCCATTGGGAGGTTCTGTACGTATAGATCATCGTCGTCTCCACTGAGAGGCGGCAAGGGTGAGGGAGGGGGCGACCCGACTGGTTGCCGGGGCCATGGTGGAGATCCTTCTCCTCTTCCCCCCGCGTTTCCGACCGCTGGCAGCGGCGGGAGCGGTGGCAGCGGTGGGCTGGATGGCGGAATAGCCGCCAGTCTTTGCTTCCAGGTGTGAGGGGCAGGGGCGAGTCGGATCGGACTCCGGAGAGCTGGTCGCATCGGTAAGGGTGGGGGCGCCGCTGGTGCCGATGCAGTGCTGGTGCTAGGTATTTTGGCCAGGCTGCGCCAGAGTTGTAGCGGTTCTGGGGATAGGGCCCTCGCTCGTGGTGACCCTGGGAGGGGTATCCGGGTGGCTATCCTTCGAATCTCCTCCCTAGCTAGTTACAGCTCCTCCTCTACTCTATTCATCTTCCTTTGGTGGTCAGCTGCCCATAGCTCTACATTACCCTGAAAGGTAGCCAGATGCTGGCTTCGGGCGGTGTTGGCCTCGGCCAGGAAGGCAAGGGCGTCGTTGACCCGAGTGAGTTGAGTTGCTTGGCATATCTGCCGTTGGTTGTCCTCGTCCGTTCGCTCCAAAATAGCTTGCCAGACGTTATGCGCAAGCGTTTGGTAGGCGTTTGCAGCATTGGCTAACTTGGTGCGAACCCAGGCTTCTGCAATTTCCTCGTTAGTGTGTACCCGGTCATATACGTACCGTGTGCCTTCTGCCAGTATTTTGTAAGCCTCTTCAATTAGCTGCATTCACTGGTCGGTTCTATCGATCGTGTTGCCACATAGCTCGGTGAGCTGTCTTAGGTCATTCTCCGCCTGCCTTTGGTGTCACGCCATGGTCCGGACCCAAATCACGGGGTTGGCCAGCTCTATTGCTTGTTCGGGTGCTGGAGTTCCATCGGTGATTTGGAGCAGGTCTCGAGGGGCTTCCAGCCGCAGCATGTTGAAATCGGACAAGGTAGACATTTTTTCCTAGGTCTAGAAAATTTCCACCATATATAGTTGTGTTGTAGTCGGAAAGGTTTTTGGTTCCAAGTAGATGGATAGTTCGTTGTGTTTGATTGGTAGGGTGATTTTGGATCCAAGATTATAGTGTGACACTGGGGTTGTCTCGTAACCAGAGTGTGCCGAGAATCAAAAGGTAATCAGGCTACTTTCGATAATTCACAACGGAATAATCTTAGATCTTGCTTGTGGGGTCCATTCGTTGAGTGGGCGTTCGGTACTGTTCCTCTCTCCCTTTTCCTCCAAGCGGGATCTTGCCTAGCTATATAGTTTTTCTGTGGCGTCACGTGGTTCTTCTAGAGAACCCGTACTTCCTATCCCTTCTCAGGAGTTTCGTCTGCTAGTCAAGGCCCCGGACCCCACGGGCTCGGTCCTCTCAACTTCATTGGTCCTGGTCGGTCTAACAATAAGCCGACTGATCCCCGCACCACGTATTTCCCTCGGTGAGGGATTACCGGCCTATCAGAGTTTGGCAAGTTATCTGGCCTCAAGGGTCCAGGCTTCCTTGCTCTGCATAGTTGCGTTTGCAGCCTGACCGGAGATAGATCCCTTACGGCCGGTACGGCCATAAGACCCTAACTTCGGGCTATCTCCCGCCTAGACTCTCTGAAGCCGACTAAGCTCGATTTCCCTCACCGAGTGGTGTTTAGGTAAAGTCTTACGTGCCCTGACTATGTAGCTAACCAAGTACCCCCTACCATGTTCCGGACTGAGGTGTAACACTAGACCCAACGACACGGATAATCGGACACGTCTCGGCAATCAAGGAGGACCCTCTAGGAAAAGTACCCATGGAATTTCGAGAATACCTGGGAATCATGGGAAAAGACGAAGCAGACCCCTTACTGGAGCACCGAACTTATGACTGTAAAATCGAATTACAGGACGGAAGCACGGCGCCATGGGGACCAATTTACCCCCTCTCAGAAATAGAACTACAAACCCTCAGGGAATGGTTGAAGGAAATGGAACGAACAGGGAAAATCGAGAGATCCACATTGCCCGCCGGATCACCAATCCTATTCGTTCCCAAACCCCACAGTGGAGGGCTCAGACTATGCGTTGATTACCGGGGTCTAAACTGCATCACGATCCCGAATCGATACCCGCTGCCGCTCATCCAGGAACTCCAAGATCGGGTCCAAGGAGCCAAATTGTTCACCAAGATGGACCTCAAAAACGGGTTCCATCTGATTTGAATGCGGGAAGGGGACGAGTGGAAAACAGCCTTCAGAACTCGATACGGGCTGTTCGAATTCCAGGTTATGCCATTTGGGCTAACAAATGCCCCATCCACGTTCTAAGACATGATGAATCATATCTTCTCCGACATGCTGGACACAGGAGTAATAGCCTACATGGACGATATATTGATTTATGCCGCTACCGAGGAAAGACACGATGAATTGGTCAAAGAAGTCCTGAAAAGGCTAACCGATAATGGGCTAGCAGTGTCCCCGGAAAAATGCGTCTGGAAAACCCAGGAGGTAGAATTCCTGGGTTATATTATCAGGAAAAATGGAATCAGGATGTCAGAAGAAAAGGTGGAGGCGGTAGTAAGTTGGGAGCCACCGAAATCGCTTACGGAAGTTCAATCCTTTCTCGGCTTCACCAATTTTTACCGACGCTTCATCCAAGACTACTCCCGAGTAGCAAGGCCACTCACGGAGTTGACCAAAAAAGAGCAAGGGAAAGAATGGGCATGGAACCAGGAGGCGGACGCCGCGTTCAAAGAATTGAAACAACGATTCACCATGGCACCAATCCTGACCCATTTCGATGCAACAAAACCAGTAATCATCAAGACCGATGCATTGGACTTTGCGATTGGGGCAGTCTTGTCGCAACGCGACAAAGAGAACCGGTTACACCCGGTGGCTTTCCACTCCAGGAAGTTCCAACCTGCAGAAATCAATTATGAGATCCACGACAAAGAACTTTTAGCAATAGTGGACGCCTTCAAACACAGGCGACGATACTGCGAAGGAGCGACTCATCAAGTCCAGGTTTTCTCGGATCACCAGAACTTGGAATACTTTACGATGACCAAAGTATTAAACCGACGACAGGCAAGATGGGCCCAGGAACTGGCCGGGATCGACTTTAAAATCTATTACTGACCAGGAACCCAAAATGGAAAACCTGACGCATTATCAAGACGTCCGGAGTACCGTCCTGAAAATGGGGGGGTAGAAAACGAACCAATAACGTCGGTTTTAGGGAAAAATTACTTTGAGGAACGATTACCACAGTCGTTTATTTGTTCATCAGCCCGATTAATATCGCTCCCACCAAGGTCGCGGGACACATGGGCCAGGATAAAACAATCGAGTTGATAAGACGGAATTTCTGGTGGCCAAAAATGAACGAATGCATCATCAATTTCGTCAGAAGCTGTCCAGAATACCAGAGAAACAAGGCTTCACGGCACCAACCCTATGGACTATCGTCACCACTGGAACTCCCATATGCTCCGTGGCAGTCCATAGCAATGGACTTCATCACGGAACTACCAGTGTCGGAAGGATGCGACCAACTGTGGGTAATCATCGACCGGTTCACCAAAATGGCGTACTTCATCCCGCTCACAGAAAAAACTGCGGCAGACTTCGCAATCATCTTCGCCCAGGAAGTATGGAGGCACCACGGATTACCCACCGACATCGTGTCAGACAGAGACTCTCAGTTTACCTCGGACGTATGGAAGGAATTCCTCAAAATATTGGGAATCCGATCCCGAATGTCCACCGCCTTCCATCCACAGATGGACGGACAAACAGAGCGGCTTAACCAAACAATTGAGGCATACCTACGGGCCTTTGTCGGCAAGAAACAAGACGATTGGATGCGACTGCTGCCAATGGCTGAGTTTGCCTACAACAACTCAACCACCACCGGAAACGGTATGTCCCCGTTTTACGCTAACTATGGCTTTCACCCCGCGGCCATAGATCCGGTGTCAACGGAACCACTCAACCCCACCAGTTCGGTGTACGCTCACTGGATGAGCGCGGTGCACGACGAATCCAGAAAAGGACTCGAAGAGGCACAGGAGCGAATGCGCCAATATACCGACCCGACCCGAAAAGAACCTCCGGCATATCAGGTAGGTGACCTGGTGATGCTCAGCGGCCGCAACATCAAAACGCGCCGACCATCGAGGAAGCTGGACCACAAGAACCATGGCCCCTTCCAGATCGAAAAAATCGTCTCCCCCCTGGCCGTCCGCCTCACGCTACCTCGGAAATGGAAAATCCACAATGTGTTCCATATGTTGCTGCTCGAACCTTACCGAACCAGCGAACACCGGGCACCACCAGATCCTTCGAAAGTGCTCCGAGAGGCCGACGACATCGAACAATCGGAGGAATACGACGTCGACGAAGTTATGTCCTCGGTTGGGCACGGCCGAGGGAATAACAAGCGAATCCTATACCTGGTCAAATGGCTCGACTATCCAGAATGCAAGGATTGGATGGAAGAACCATTCGACAACTTCTCAGTAGGCGGTTTGGAGAAACTCTGAGAGTTTCATCAACGAAATCCAGACGCGCCGAGGGACTACCGGCTCATCAAGGGTTAAACCAGTTCCAACGAGGACCTGGCAGTAGGGGGCTGAAGGGGCGGAGGACTTCAGTACCAAAGCATTGCAATCGACGAAAAGACCCGCTTCTCGGGCAACCACGAGAAACCGATGACCAAGCATCCGACGAGAAAAACCGAAACGACCCGATGAACTTGACACGCTCCTGTACGGTCATATTCTCCTTACCCCGAAACGGAACTAGCAACAAAGTGAGCATGACGGTCACGCGATCCCTGAATAAGGCGCAGTCACTCCTACCTACACTGTAGAGCCCTAGATCAGGCCCAGTCACTTTCGGGATACTGGACTAGCCACGAAGGATACCATGCCTCTGCCGCTCCTCTGCAACCTTTGTCGACCCCGGAACTTGAGTACGGGAAGCAGTCATAGCAAATGCGCGACGTGATCAAAGTTCATCAATGACAGTACGAGTATGCACCAGCTTACTCAGAGGGCCCAGTCATTCCGATGGATTACAGAGTCATGTCCTGATCCAGTGACTGGGAGGGCTGTAGGGGAGGAGGACTACAGCCACGGTAACAACACAACAAGTTACCACACCTACAGAAAGAGACGGGCTACTTAGGAAGAGGATGAAATAGCCCTCGGGACGAGGCTAAGGGAGGAGGGAGGTAGTGTTACACCTAGGGATCTAGAAAGTACGTAGCAAGTGGGAGAAATACGGGACTAGAGGAAGAGGATACGATCCAGAGAGTCTAGGCGGGAGATAAGGAACAGAGTTTAGCTTACGGCCGAGACCAGCTGTAAAGAAGTCTAAAAAACTCCGGAGCTGAGGGGTTGATAGACAAACGAGCGGAACTGAACAGAGCGGGGTCCGACCACCTCCTGAAAGAGGGGTAGACCGCTCTGGGTCCAGACACCCCGCTCGGATGCATGAAACCTCATCTCCCCTTATCTACACCCGGCCATGACCAATGAATCACCCATGAGGTCCCTGCACCTCGGGGGAATCCAAACCTGAGTCACTGCCTCTCACGCGGGTTTTCTCAGATAAAAAGGGGGAAGTTTCACGCCTACGAAGAGGAAGAACACCTTCACCCAAAAATACTACCAACCGAACCCACACACAAGATCTAAGATTATTCCGTTGTGAATTATCGAAAGTAGCCTGATTACCTTTGATTCTCTCCACACTCCGGTTACGATACAACCCCAGTGCCACAGTTCATGTCTCCGGTGACAATCACCCTCCGGTGTTTGGCGATTTCGCCCCAGGCCGCGCGCTGTGCAGGCCTATTCGCCTCATTTCTTCCCTCCTGTCGGTCATACACGTTGGCAATGATGATTGTATCCCCACCCAGGGGGACAACCTCCACCACCTGTACGTGATTCCAGCACTCCTGTGTCAACGTTTTCAGCTCCGTCACCCGGCATCTTGACCCTCGGTTTACTGCGATCCAGCACTTCCCTGCCACCCCCTCATCCCCCTTGATGAACATGAAGCTGGGGTGTGAGCATATGCTATCCCTCTCTTTCTCTCCCCTGGGCTCCTGAAGGAGCCCCAGATCCACTCCTCGTTTGACTGCCGATTCCAACACCGCCTCCATCACCTGGCCTCCCCGAGCGCAATTGTACTGCAGCGCCTTTAGCAGCATTGGTTCCCATAGGTTCGCCATCAGACGGCTACGGGTGGGGTGGTGCCACTTGGTTCCTCTTCGGCGATCTCCATCACGTCCTCTGTCCATGCTGGGATTGCTGGGTTGCTTTCCTCATCAAGCGTGAGGATCGCTGGGGGCGGTGTTGCCATGGCAACTGGGACCCAACTTAGTGGTCCGGGGCGCCCCAACACTCTTGCGCACTCGATCGACGGGCCTGGTGACCGATTCCTGGATGCCTGCTCAGATGGCGCTTGATGCGTCATTTGCGGCTGCTGTTTTCCTTCCTTCGGCATACATACGTCTCTTGCTATAGCAATGGCAGCCGTCTTTTCTTTGCACATCGCATCCTGGGCTGGGTGCCTCCCTCCACAGTTGGGGCACTTCAATGCTGTGTGGGAGCACGCTTTCCCGGTAGCACCGCATGTGGTGACCTCGCACCTATGACCCTCTGTCCTGTGTTGTTCCGAGCAGATTGAGTAAGTCGGGGCCCCATCCTGGTGGCAGCGGAACTCACTATGCCCCCACCGGCTGCACCTGCCGCAGAGCACATCCACTCTGTCTGCAATGAATGGAAGGGCCCGGAATTTGACACCCGCCACCCACATCTCTGTTAGCAACTTCTTGCCGACTGCCTTGCTACACACCTTGAAGACCACGGAGGCGGCATTCTGTGGAAGCCTCCCAGCCTGGTAGTACTGCTCGATGATCCTCTTCGAGTGCATCCACCGCATTGAGAAAGGGGGGATTACCACTCCCTCGTTCTCCGCCTCGATTCGCTCCCGCAGTGCAGCCAGCCCGTTGTCCTGCCAGTACTGGGCGTACGGGACCAGTATCTTGAGCTCTGCCCAGGTTTCATTCGCAACCACATTGATAATTGCCTTGTCCCCCTGCCGAGCCACTTCGATTATCTCCTTTTTGAAGTGGAGAAGCATAGCCGCTGAGGCCCCTGCCCTCGCCATGGTGGTGATCCTTCCCTGTGCCGAGATCTTGAACGCCTCTGTGCAGACGTGGGGGGGAGCAACCTTGCTGAGGGCAATGTTGACAAGTGCCACTGCGCTCGCTGCCACCGCTGCATCTATCTGTAGGGCTCCTACTGCTCTCTCAAATAGGATTGCCTGCTCGTCCCATGGGATGCTCCTCTTGATCAGCTCCAAGCCCGTCGGCTCCTTGGCCACCTTGCCTCCTCGACCGACCCGGTTGAAACCATTGCTCCCCATCTGTGGGAGGGCCGCCGCCACTGCCGCACGCTGGGCCCAGTTGCTTGCTTGCTGCTGTGGCGCCCTCTGCTGATGCTGCTGCTGCATTGGCTGCTGGACTGGGTGCTGCTGCCGCTGTTGCTGCTCCCGTTGCCGTGGTGGGACGCGTGCAGTGACGCCCTTCCGCTCCTGCTCCCAGTGATCCTCTACCACCCTCATACCGGCCAGGTGCGCCACCTTCCGAGTTGCCTCCTCCTCCTTATCAGTATCACCTAGGCCCCACAGGGGGCGAGCTGCCTGCGCATCCGATTCCTCCTCCTGTTTGCTGAAATCCCCCCTTACCCACCTCTTCCTTGCTGCTGCCTTTTCCCTCTCCCTCGCTTCCTTTTCTGCTTCCTCTACTGCTATCGTCTCCGGTCGCTTGAGAATCGACCGTACAGGTGCTGGGGCGCTGGGCACTACTGCCTCCGCCCTCAGGCCTGTCCTCACCTCTTCTGCTCTCTTCTTGTCGACTTCTGCTTGGCACCGCTGCTGCTGGGCAGAGCCCTTCAGCTTGCAGGTAGGGGTTGATGGCACGGCAATCTCCACCGCTTTCCCCTTTCCTTTGTCCTTCCTCGTCTTGTTTTCCTTTTCCACTGGAGCCTCTCTGGCTGGCGCCGGTACTGGCCCGCTGTCCAGCGGGGCCGGGGTCCCGCTCGATGACACAGAGGTTGGCATGCTGAGCGCCGGGGCATACTGTGATGCGAAGAGGCCATTGCTCTCCACACCCTACATGTCGCTGAATTCCTCGATCGGATCCTCCTGCAGCACACAGGCCGCTGGGGGCGCAGTAACCATCACTCCCTCCATCGGTTGTGGGGTACCGTACCCCACTGCTACTGGGGCCACTGCCTGAACGGTGGCGGTGGCCAGAGTCGGCAGGCCACCCAGTACTCGCATTCCCGCAATCTCTGCCGCAATTCCCTCAACCCCATGCTTCACCTCTCCAAGCTCCTCCTGCCACGCCCTCATCATCACTGCCAGGTCCTCACACAGCTTGAGGTCCCATTTCATCTTCTGTGCCTGCTCCGTCTCGATTGCATCAAGTGCCAGGAGCCTGGCCTCCAGCCTCTTCTCCCTCTCCTCGGCATCCGCGCGTAGCCTCACCACCATCCTCTCTTCCATCTCCCCCACATTGCCCAACACTGCCGACAGTCTCTCTACCAACCTTGCATCCCACCTGGCCACTGCCGCCTCCGCTGCCTCCTCAACCTTCCTTGCTTTCTCCTCCATCTTCCGCTCCACCCTAGCCACCGCTGCCAGGATCTGCTTCAGCACTGAGCCTGCTGTAGACCCCGGGTGTGACACTGGCTGGTAGTATCTGATGGGCCTTGGGGTGCCCATTGCCATCCTCTTGCTGCCTCTGGTCGGCGTGACCGGCACCGGGGTTGGTCTGGTACGGCCTGCGGGCGACACTGCACTCACGCTCCCCCACCTGCCTGGGGTGGCTGATGGGGTGGCTGACCTACCTGGGCCCGCCACACCCTCCATCTCGTCTTCGCTCTGATTCACCACCTCCTCCACCCAATCCTCCACTGCTACATCCCTTCCATCCACCCCCTTGCTTACCACCCCTACCCACCCC
>Ga0307508_10002099_pt1 | contig 21433 bp, 37 predicted proteins | sample 9_EM_MG_FD_203089 | JGI IMG/M metagenome (GOLD analysis project Ga0307508, IMG submission 203089) | Populus trichocarpa ectomycorrhiza microbial communities from riparian zone in the Pacific Northwest, United States - 9_EM | ecosystem: Host-associated > Plants > Roots > Unclassified | place...
AAGCAAAGGCGTCTTTGAAGCCCAGGTAAATGGTTCGTTGAGAAAGTCACAAACGCAAAGGGGCACATTCACGGCGAAAGGCGGCTGCATCCTTGACTACAACAAAGGTCAACAAATGCACGTTTTGGCAGCGCTCCGCGTCACGTCGGCGCATCGAATGCGCCCCTTTGATGTCGAACGTCCGTTTCCAAGACTACGTGTGAAACATGATTTGGGGAGCCTCGGTTACCGTGAACAACGTAACCATCGATCTTTTCCATCCACGCCTTTACCTGCAGGCAAGAGTGAGGCCGTTCCGAATCTGTATTGTGTGAACTTTGAAAGGTCCCTTTCTCTCCTATTTGTTACTAACTGCAATAAGAAAACGAGGCGCAAGACATAGAGTGGAACCCATCATGCGTGGCTACTGATCGCTTCCTAGCAGCAGCGGCAGGGCTTGAGACCTTTTGGCCTCGCGTTTCTTGCGTGCTCTTCATTCCGTCCGCTATAAATCCTCTCGATCCTCGTCCTCGTCCTCCCAATCCACCCTCGCTACTTGATATCTGCTTCTCGTCGTACTCACTACTCTTACCACTCTACACTATCCACATACATCATGGCCGATCTTGTCGTTGTATGTTCCTGCTATCGCTAGCCTTTGATCCCCTGCGATCTGACGTTATTCGTCGTAGCCTGGTGACGAAGTCTCCGTCAGCGTTGGCCCCTTCGGGTATCAGAGGGAAGGCACCGTCATCGGTCAACATGTCGACCACCTTGTTCGTATATCAACCTCACCTCACCACACGTCCTAACCCTGTACCACGTTTACTAACTCGAAGGGTTCCTATGCTTTTCAGGGTCGTTTGATTCTCAAAGTACAATTTGAGCCCGGCTACTATCACAATGCATGGTATGTTGCTGCCCCAGCCGCACACCTTTATGACTTTTACGTACTTGCACGAATATCTGCATAACTTACACGCCCTTTGACGGTTCACAGGTACCCAACCGTGACGCGAATCAGGCGGACAAAGACTGTCTTCCATCCGGCCCCAACGCAGAGGACGATCGAGAGACACGTGTATTACTGAATACAAGGGGGTGCAACGAGCGTGTGTGTCATTGCCAAGGCACACGCGTACATATCGCAGCCGCCTTAATCTACATACACATGCTTGCCGCGCGTACTCCAGCCGCGCATCCCCACACATGCCTACATCATTCCCCATCCAATCCCCCAACGTGGCCAGGAGACGCAGACAGACAGGCAGTATCGCATACTGGACCTTGACGATACCACGTTCCCAATGATGTAGATCTTATTCTGTACTATATGATACGCTGATAACGCGGCACCTTTGTGGACCTTATTAACCGCCAGCAAATTAGCAGCTGAGCGATCAGAAGTGAAGATGTTATTCAAAATGAGAAGTGTAGATTGTCCCCTTAAAGTACACTGAATAACTCAATATGCCATGAAACGAACGTGAAAATTGCCGAAATAAAGGCGTGATCGTGGCTTAGAAATGTTGATCTTTCCTAAAAGATTAGTTTGATGTACAGCTTTTGTGTCCTTCATTCTAACGAGTTCGAGCGCTCTAAAATAATTCTCGTATCCCTGCAAGTTAAAAAATAAAGGCTTAACGTTGACTGATCAATTCTACACAGATGACAGGCTTACCGTCAATGACTCTACCCAACCAGGCAATCACGATAAGAGACGTTTCTCGAGGGACCAGTAGGTGGCGATCCAGCATCCCAGTCATGCCGATTTCTTCGAGTTTACGGAAATGCTCTCGGGATGCATTAAGGGATCGTGGGGATAGCATCAACCGCACATCGGAGGATGATTCGACAATGGAAGCGGGCTCCGCGTTGTTTCCGTTATTACTAGGGCCCCAGTTATTGTCATTTCGCGTGGCGATGGTTGATGTGATGGCGGCGTGGGTCATAATATCCCGATTCGACCACTCGTTAAAGGCAGATGCCACGATTTCCAGCATGGCGTCCGACCTAAGACGATCAAAAGGCTTTCAATGCAACTGGAACGGACGGCCTGCAGGATCACACTCACGCAAGGGTGGCAACATTAGGATAGGCCTGACTGGCCTCCGCCAGGAGATGGAAGAGCATCTCTTGCTCCCACTCTGCTTCGGCAGTCTCCACAATGCCTATAAGGAACGTGAAAACTAATATTGCTGTGTTCTCGTCTGAGACCCCAAGAGCTTGGAATGAAAGACGTGGCCTCCCCGCATCCCCTTCCGCTTCGAATGCCCACGACGAACTGCCGCCAGAGGCACGGATAAGCTCGACAAGAGCGTTTTTTGTATGACAGGTGGGCAACAGCGCGAGAAAGAATCCAAGAGAGTGTTCGGATATTGGTCGAGGGCGTTCACGGGATTGCGACCTGTCTGACAGACGCAAAAATGTTCGCAACAGTTGCTCGGTGGCCTCTTGTGTTTCTGGAACTCGTATGCCGCGGAAGAGCGCGTGCGCCATAGAGAAAGAGAAGTTCGCGTTACTGAACATGAGCCCGACTTTGGCGTCTATGTTCCGGAGATTTTCCTCAATTTGCTGTGGCGCTCGTGCTTGAGCAAAGACCTCGACGACTGATTTTACTCCAATATCGGGTGTAGTGTAAAGTGAGTCGAGCACCACGCGCAGCAAACGTGCAGCTTCGTTGAACACCGACACTAACCCTATGTGAAGCAAACATGTTGGGACCCATAGAATAATGTATGGCCCTCGAGGGCTTCGAATGAGGCTGGGTGTTATCTTCTGAATGCAGCGGAGAAGGTTCACCGCAACACGTTCATCATTTGCTTCTAGGCTGCGTAACGCTGGCCTGAAAGCGACTATCATCTGGAAGAATAGGTCTTCATCGAGGCCTTCAGGGCAAAGTTTCCCCATAATGAGCAGGGCTCGTGCTCGAGTAAATGGTGTAGGTTGAAAAGCTGTCGATGTAGTCAAACTCATCCACCGGGCTCGCCACGTATTGACAAGACCTCGATGCGTCCAAACCTCAGTATAATGTATCATCACTTCAAGTGGCGGAGTAGCGTACCTGTCGATGAAGCCCCAAGAACAATAGCTTCCAGTAAAATATCGCATATACTCTCAATCGAGTCTATCTCGGAAACCTGGATGACCCTGTATTCGTTACCATCGGGTGCGATTCGCATCAATCCGAAGCAGCGAAGGATTTCAGGTGCAGAGCATTGCATGAGCAACGCTTTCAGCCTGTCCGCAACGTTGGGATCATTTAATCTGGAAACCAGTAGAGCTTGTATGAGGTTCGTCATCACTCCGGCCACTGCGCCTCGGACGTGCTCGCTGCCCACGAGTGCAAGCATTGCAACGGTGTGACAAGTTTCGGGAACGAGCATTTGTGATTGTACGGGGGTGCGGACGTTGAAAAGGGAGGCGGCGAGTAACTTTGCTAATGTGCTCAGGTCATTCCACGCCGAATCTTCGCTCTCAGAGCCGGTGACCGCCGCCAGCCTCTGACGAGGTGTTGAGCTACTGCTTCAGACATCAAATGTCAAAAAGAACGTACTTGTCTCACTTCTACCAAGAGCTTGGCACGAACGCCCAAGCAGGGCAGCACGCCGAAGATGTCAGCAATGGCATCACAAGTAGCAGAGTCGCAACCTGCGTGAGAAGCAGCCTGCAAAAGTTCGTCCACCACCACTCCGGATACAATCCGGGGATCGAGTTTGGCTACCTCGGCCCAGATATGTTGCAGTATCATGCGAGACATCTAAACACAGGGAATTAGTGCCAATGCCGCAGCAGCCTCCCAACAAAAGCGTACCTCGGCATCACGCACAGTCACCTCCATAAGGCATCGAATGACAGATCTCACTGACTCCTCAGATTCTTGAAACAGATCGTGAGAAGGATCACCAAAGAGTGCCAAGTTTCGTATCCACGGCGCAATCAAGAGCAATACCGTGCCCCGGTGCCACCTTAACCACTCGGCTCGCTTGACCTCCCTTCGTGGATCTGAGGGATAGGCCTGATGCGGCGCAGCCTCATGGAAATCATCCTCTGTAGCCTGTTTCGAAGCGTACTTGCGAGTTATGTCTCCGCGAACCACGATAGAGCACTCCTGATAGCCTCGGCGGAACTCAGCGATGAAGTGAAGTGTCAATCCAGGAGCAAATCTGGCAATTCTCTCGCTGAGTTGGCAGGCAAAGGCAGTTGGGTGAGCCGGTAAGAATCCACCTGCATAGGAAGCGATTAGAATACCCAAAACGGCAGGCCATGAAGCCGACGCACTTCGTAGTTCAAGTAACATCGGGTCTGCATAGTGTATTCGGCCTGCGACCGCACACACCAATCCCAATGCCGAGTTACGTACAGATGCTACGGGATGGCACATGTTCACCAAGCCAATGCTGAGAAGGATTGCAGTGGTATCGTCAACCAATATCCGAGGTCTGGGCAATTTCTGGACTTCGGCGCGTTGCGTTCGTGCCTTCGCTATGTGGACAGCCTGAAACGGCCGTCAGGTATGACCTATGGCTGAAGAGTAATGGCACACCTTGATAATCTGCTCGTGATCCTCGGATTGTAGAACGATTTCATCGTCCCCACGATGCAAAATGAATCGCATCCCATGTTCCTTGCTACGGGTAATATCGTGGATGTGATCGAAATCAAGATACTCCGTCAACTGAGACTTGATATCTGCGAACAGCGGCTCCTTGTCAACCTGATAAAAAGCGCGAGTTGAGCATGGTGGATTATGTATCAGTGGATCATGTCACATACAGTCGTAATCCGTAGATGCACGTTATAGAAGGTGAGGTCCACTTTCAGCGGTCGGTTCAATTCGTCGAACATCAGGACATCGGCGAAACGAGGCTGCAAACCAGGTCCAAGATCTGCCAGACGCAATCAGTGCTGCACCGAATCAGTCTACAACAAGAGCTTACCAAAGATCTCTTCACCCACCATCAACTCAGGGTGCTGCCCTGGGAATTTTTCCGATTGCGATAGAGTTACGTCGATATTAACACTGAGTCCGCCGAACCCTGAAGTTACGTGTAAACGCCTGGTATGGTGCTACGAAGGAGTCGGCATACCCATGAACAAATGACGCGCTTTGCGCAGAAAACCTTGCGCCATTCGGTTCGGATTCAGGATCTCAATAGCAACCAGAGAAGACAGTTGGTCGAATGGGATGACGTCGAAGAACTCGGTAACCCACGGTACTGGAATGTCACAGGCTGCCGAAAATTTGGAACAATCCAGCAAGATCTTGAAGTATCGGGTGTCGCACAAGGCAAGCATCTGGAAGAAATATATTAAACAACGCGAAGCCCCGATATGTGAATCAGCACGTCACCTGTAGAATATGAACCGAAAGTATGTGAGGCTCGATGATTTCGACGTCCACTTGATTGATATGGAAAATGAATGTACTCGTGGATTCGTCCCGCTCTCTGAGTAGCTCATAGAAGAGAGATTCCACAGGTTTTGGGTCTCTCGCAGCGTTGCGGAGAACGAATTCGTTATAGCGGGGGTGCTCCGGGCCGGAGAACTTGGTGAGCGATGGGTACTTGGCGACGGGCCCTAGGTCTACCAAGGTGGAGCATATATCATCCCAAGCAACTTTGGCTTGCGAAACAGTTTCAGGGTTTCTTCGCGGCGCGAAGATACCCCTGGCCCTGAAGAGTTCTCTCCCCACGGCATCGGCATGGGAGGAGAAGAATTGATGCGCCATCATGTGGTCCACTTCTTCGTACGACACAGTGATGGGTTCGTCCTCGTCAGGGTCATCACGAGGGCGCTCCTAGTATAACAGTGATTTCAGCCGTGAACTCTCGCCGAATTTTCGTCCAGGCTACGGACCAGAATAGCTGTCATGAACTGGGTCACCTCTCGGAAATTGTCCTGAAGGAATGAATTAAAAAGAGCCATGGAGGGGTCTTTGAACCGAGTATTCTATAATGCATCCGGGTTGAATATTTTCAACCTGCCGCAACAGTGAGATGCCTTACGTTTGCGAGAGCGTTCATAACCCTAGTGACTACAACGAGACCACGCTGGATGTTTCTCGAATTGGGCGGGAGCTCGACGTCTACCATTGCGGGATTCGTAATTGCTGGACATATGAATCTACAGCAGAAAGGTCAAATACGGCGCAGGGTCTGGGTTAAAAACACACCTCAGGAAAAGAAATACACCCATTGCTTGCGAAACATCAGGGTTGCGATTGTTCGTTCCACCTGATTGGTCCCTGAAGAACTGCTGAGCGCCGAACAACGTCAAATTAAAGAACAGAACTCGCGTACACTCTATAAGCCAGGTAAGCGCAGACCTCGCGGATCACCCTAGGGAAGGAATGTATGGGATAAGGCCCGTTGGTTCTTTACCGGCGGTTTACGGTGGCTTACGGTGGCATGTTATCGACGGAGTCAAGGATCACGTTCATAAATGCCTTGGTGATCTTCTTCACGACCTCGACATTTTCCAAGGTATTGGAGCCAGGTGGAGCTTTGTTGGGGTCGACCTCATACGATTGATCGGGATGTTCAGCCATAAACTTGAGAAGACGAGCGAGTATGCTACGCAGGTACCCGGCACCGTATTTCTTGACGAATGCCGTGAGCAGAATATTGCGCATCTCATTGGTCCGAAACGAAGTTCCTGCCGTTTCTGATGATCCTATGCAGTTGAGCACGTATTCACACCAGATTCTAGTAGCGGCACATAGCGGCACATACTTGAACTTTCGACCTCGTGGTCGATAGCGGCTTTGAGAAGGGGTAGCAGTGTTCGCCGCGTGTTGAAGACATTGAGCAGCATCTGACACTTTTCATCGATTTCACTAGTGGGGCAGTTCTCGACAACCGATAGGGCCAGCAGCAGCTAAAAATTCGAACGTGAAATCGAGGCGAATCACGCAAGTGAAAATGACCTACATCTGGTGCTTTGAGGGCCTTCATCGAGTCGGTCAGCCTTGGCACACGGGCAAACGAACAAATAGATCTAATTCGGACGCACATCACAAATGTAGCTGTGTCGTTTGTCCACATTTTCTTGTACCGCCGAGGACAAGTCGACTGAGCGCTCGAGAGCCTTTGCAAAAATGGTTATGAAGATGGAACGAATGTCAGGTTCTTCGTGGTAGCAGAAACTAAGAGTTTCCGCGAGGCCGGCATGAGTGTTGTTCTCTAGAAGATTGACGATCCCTTGCACGCTATAACTCCAGAGCCGCGTCTCATCTTCTGGCGACATGGGCCCCAATAACTGATGTACGAGATGAGGACGATTTCAATACACCAGGGGACGTGAAGCATACCTTTAGGACATCAATCTCTCCCTGTAAAGTTCAAAACAATAGTCTCAGCCAATAAGACTGGCAGCGATGCAATGCATAAATGCGAAACCTTTTTAAGATGTCTGTTCCGCAACCATCGTTCAAGAACAACCATAAAGAACCCAAGCTGGCGATGGAAGAGCCTGGCGCGCACGTGTATGGTATCGAGAGCACTGGTGATATTATCAACTGGCTGCAGTTTGACAGTCGATGTCAATTGACAAATGCATCGCAAACAAGCAAGGTCCAGTTCGTGAATCGTCTCATGATTCTGTTGAGCATGGATAGCTTGGTACTAACGATACATCCGTCAGCAGGGGAACGCATGCCATGAGAATGGTGCAAGTTTACCGGGATCGAATCCGACGTCCACCCTGAGATAAAGATAAGCAAGACGTTGCGCAGGAAATTCTCCTTTCGAGGTGGGAGCCATTTCGACCGGGAGAGGAAGCTTTCCACCATGTGGACGAACTTCGTCTTGATACGAACCGCCAAGTCGTTATTGGAAGATCTGTCCAAGTATCGCACCAAACACTGCAGCATTCGTGCAAGATCGACTGAAGGCGAAAGCGCGCTGGGTCCCGCTTCCATTCGATCGAATATGCTTTTCAGCACGAGGGTGTACTAACGAAACACACGAATAAGTGCCCCGCGCTGTGTACCATGAATAAGATTATTTACCTGCACAGCATATGTCTTGTGGGGTTCTTCCCAAAGCGGAGGATCACTCTGATTGAAAGTGGCTGAAATACTCCTATGAACACAGGTTGAGTGAGCCAGCCCGGTTCACATTTATTTGGACTTACCCATCAAGCTTGAAAAGGAGATCGGGATAGAAGCTCGGATCCAACTCAAAGCAAACTGCCTCCAAAGCGGTCTCACGGTGGAATAGCGAATTCGACACAAGCATTTGGATGAGGTGGTCTAGAAATCTGTCCACAGTATCCTTGAGATCGTGATCTACATGCAGACGTGCGGGCAAATGTCTACGAGGGAAGGCGGTAGGACTTGGACCATCTCGCTTCGAGCAGCAAGAAAGTGTAGCGGCAAGGTATAAAGTCACATTGCGCCAATCTTCCCACGTAGCAGACCGATGTTCAATGATACTCGTACTGATGCTCGCATTATCGCTGGTGACGCGAGCATCAGGTGACAAGCCTTTCCATTGTCTGTGAACCTCACGCCAAGCAGCAGCGTAGATCTGAAATGGGAAAGAAAGCCTGCGGATGGTGGCACGAATGCGTGTATGCTGTGTCTCAGCGTCTATCAACGGGGAGCGTCAGCAGCAAATCTTTATTATTCCGATACAACTCACCCGAGGAGTCCTGACTGCACTTGTAAAATTCCTTATAGAGGAGTACACGCTCATGGGCCTGATCCCTTGCCAAGTACCTGCCTGTATACGTGACTCCTAGCTCTTCAGATCGGGCAATGAGACCCAGCATCTCGCACGCCACATATAGGTAGTCCGTGCGATAATAGGCTAAGTGCATAAGAGCCACTATCTCGGCACAGGTTATCACATAATCGAATGCTAGATGCGTTCCGTTGGGCACATAGCTCTGTGAACACGGTATCAGTAGATGATATGCATTGGCGTCTGTCTAACATTACCTGTTTGAAAATGCTGAACCCGAGTAAGGCGTGGATTATAGTCATGTCTAGAGGATCCGTGAAAGGTAACAGCCTTTCATTTTCCAAGAGGTAAGATAGATGCTCTTTCATTAATCTTCCACTGGGATTCGCATTAGAGTTGAATCGGATCCCTCGATAATGAGACAGTTGACATACTTGATGCTTAAGGCCAACCTAAGGACCTCGGGAATATCTGGGCCCTGGTGCGCTGACAGTGCCGACATGACACTGGTCATAAATGCCAAACAGGTCTTTGCCATGGCTAGTCGTATAGTTCTGTGATTGCCAGGGCGAAAACACTTGGCAAGGTCTTCTGGAAGTGTGTCACTTTCGTCGTAATCCGACAGAACCATTCGATAATCAAGGCGATTTAGGGTCAGTGTGGACAAGATCAAATATTCCCGCTCAGATAACGTTGGGTCAGACGCCCAATCATCAACGACGAGCAGATTTGGTGCGACCTCCATCAGGTTTTGCATTGCATCCATCCCGACATATTGCTGGATGGCCCTCTATTCAAAGAACTGCGTTAGCTTCTGGGGCGCACCGGCGCGACAATGCAGACACACGCTGAAATTCCGGCGGATCAATGGCGCAAACTGATACAATATATCAGTGGATTGAAACCACGGATACTTCCTCGACTAGTCAATGCAACACGTAAGTCAGGAAATCACTCAAAAGAGAACTGCTCTCACCTCGACCATGATCGTAACGAAGGCATCCACCGCACTTAGCTTAACGGCATCGACACGGTCCAGAGCAAGACATAGGGGAAACGTTTCCATAGCCGTCGCGGGTTGGTAGCGGTAAATCACGAAGAGCAAATCACAACAGAGCGCGACATTGATTTTTCCTCTGTAATTCTTGAAGGTTTCATCAGGCGTCAGGTTGGGCCTAAAAAAGTAATTCTGCGCATGAAAAGTGTCAGTTCTTGACGAGGTTCCGGCGACAAGATTGCCATACGTGAAGATCTCCAGCCAGATCGGTGGCATATATGTAAAGAGGCATAGACTGTAAATCAGGAGAAAGGACCGCCGCCCCTTTACAGAAGTCCATCAAACAACCTGTAGCGAGCTCCGTGGATGCGTTGGGAGGAAGCGTCAAGCTGGATGCCATCATAGTGAGGAAATTCGACTGAGGATGTAAACATGACAATCAGCAATATAGGTCTTAAAAGTACGACAATCCTCTCACCCTTTGCGCAGTTCCCGCATACGACGCAGTAGACACAACGCTGAGTCGGTCAGGGCTTACGGCGAGCAAAGGAACAAGAACGGGCCACGTGGTATACTTGTTGACCGTATCCTCCCTCGTTATCGCGAGGAACTGATCGAATAAACGCTCTGTCGTGCCATCAAATCGTAACTTCTCTGCGATAACGTCGTGTGCCTCCCGCGGCGAAAATCTTGCCCAGTTCCGCAGCGCCGTACGAAGAGCACCAGCTGTGGCTGACCAAGCTTCCCGGCGCATGTTGATGAGGAGGGAGGAAAGCTCTGAGTGGTGGGCATAAGTAAAAACCCAGATACAATTCATTATCCAAACAATTCACCTTGCATGATTGCTATCAGCTTCTTTCTCGTGAGTGCCGAGTACTTGATGATATATATATCATTCACGTCCGCCTTATCATCCACTCCGCGCTCCGCAAATTGTCGGATTTTCTGCCGGATTTTGGCAAGAACCACGCTCCAATTAGAGCAGGAGAGCTGAAAGATGACGCGAGCCGCATATGCTTGTATGAGCCAAGTATATGTCTCCTGAGAGTTGGAGAGATGGAAAGACGTTCCAATGAGGTCGAAGGCAGATGCCGGGATCTGCTCTTGCGGCGGCCGGGATTTCACTCCCGTATCGCCTTCGCCGGTTGAGAAGATATGGTCGAAGCGATATGACGTGAAGGGGTAGAGGCTATTGGCGATTCTTGTCGTATCATCCCGAGCGCCTCGTAAGTTGTAAACATCGAAATCGGTTATAGTGCCCGTTCGAGTATGCCCTCCGACGCGTGGTCTTCGGATGAGGACATGGAAGTCACGCAAAATAAGAAGGATGACGCTGAGAATGTACATGGCAACACTTTGATCGATGGCAGGTGGTTCGACAGTCGACCATACGCGCTCCTTCGGGCCTGACTGCGCTCTATCTGCCATGACCATGTTTGTGTAGGCGTCCCAATGACGAGCCATAGCCGTGCAAAGAACCTTGAGGACATATAGAAGTGATGTGAGATGTTCCATGTAAGATGCCGCCCCACTCGCTTGTTGCGTAGCCTAGAAGCACGTTATTACAGACTATTTCCGCATGAAAAATAATGTTTGCCTGACCTTGAACACATTGTGTGTTAGCTCGGTTAAAGACCAAGCCACGCGATCCAAGCGTTCTTTTCCAGCATCTACGAGAGTCTCTACAACGTGTTGCAAGGATGGGTCGGTTTCGAGTTGCAAGATTGTCCGGCCGGAATGGTGAGGCAGCTGAATGTTAAGAGGGTGGGTTGAGAACGAAACCAACGGTTTGTATAGTGCAAAATAACGATACCTGGGTCTTAATTTTATTGACAAGTGACGCAATGAGTCGTTCATGGGGAGATTTGGCGTCGGTGAGATGATAACTTGCACCGTTGATGGAGGTTGGAATACTAGGGAGAGTGGACCACTCAGCAACAGAGTCGGTCGAATGGTGCGCCCTTCCGTTCAGCATATAGTATCCAAATTAATACTGTATGAGCAGAGAGCGAGGTATGAAGTTCAATCTTGGTAGCGAAGGGAATGTCGCGATGAAGGTTTTTGAACAGCAAGCATAAAGCGCGTTGGAACACAAAATTGTGCGCTTAAGGGTCCAGTATCAGTGCGCTACTGACCACGGCTTAGAGAAGGAGCACTAAGGTCATGGGTGGCAGAGCATACGTTTTCAAAATCTCTGTTTGGCCAAGCGCTTCGGATAAATTCATTCGGGACCCTGACATAAATTTGAAATTGGGCAAATTAGGTCCGACAATATATTCTTGCGTTTCTGTCTCCGTTTCTTAACAATCCAAGGCGAACAGGCATTTTCAAAGCAACATGCCTACAGTAGAGTAAGTCGACATTTGAATAGAACCAGAGAGGTGAAATCATATCATTGTTGTTGTACATGTGTCCATAGGACATGAAGAGGAAAAACCCTCCTCCCCACCTCTCTGGCATGTATCTAGGGTGAATAACAAAAATTATGAGGTGCAATTGGCAAGTGTAGGTAGAGTGGCCCTATATGGCTGGTGCACTGTGGAAAATATAATCACTGCTAAGTTTCCTTCGCTACTTCTGAATGGACAGACGTCATCTCATAGATATTCTGTGCTCCTAAATATCCTGTCTGCCGTGCCAATGTCCATTCATTGTAAATATTATGATGTCCAAAAATGCAAATTTCACAATTCTGAAATGTGTCGCCGGCACCTCAAAAATACAAATCAAATGGCGGTGCAATCATACAAATCAGATATTGGGAAGTGGTTAATCGAACGAGTTGTGTCCTGAAATTGGGCAAGCCAGTGGATCTGCCGTGCAATGTCCGCAAATTCCTTTTAGTAGAATATTCTTTTCTGCTCTTCCAAAGTTGAACCACTCATTGGATTTGTCATTATAGCTGTTGTAGGCTTCTCCAGGAAAGGACAATAATCTCGTCGCTTCCATGTCGGAGACCTCAGAGCTTGAGTCCGAGTCAGTGTCGGATTTGTTTCCAGAGTCATGGTCCGCATCAGATGAGACAAAGTCTTGCTCAGGCATTGTATGAGCCCTCGTTGGACATGCCTGGTGCAGACAGCACAATCCGACAACAGTTTAACTTGTCGGCAACTGGGTCTTTGGGGACCGTAACAAACCGGGAGTCAGTGTTCCGGAGAGATTACAAATGTGTTCTGGCGCGTGCCGTGACAATGCTAGTAGTTGTTTGTCATGATGCCTGGATTTGTTGATGAATGTGCCCCTAGATATGGCTTTTCAAAGCCGCCGTCAAGAATCATGGTCAACCGTGTAGGACTGTGAGTGGTACCGGTGACATAAACAAAGTGAGCAACAATGCGCGTGCCCCAGTGCTTGTGAGCGGCGGGCATAACAGGTTACCACTTGAATGCATCTAGTAATAGGCAACAAGTGCTCCATTCTATCAAACGCATATTATTCAGGCTGAGGCCCATCCGGATTTGGTCAATTCTGACGAAAAGGCCCTTAGAGCGAGAATTATGCACTGTCGCTGTCGGTCAGGACACGTCATGACCGACGTTAACGTTCTGATCTGGAATGCGACGGCTCCGCGGCGTCGAAGCATCCTAACATTAGAGCACCCCCGCGACAATTTCCTTATCCAGTAAAAGCTTAATAAAATAATCGACCCCTTCTCCGCCCGAGGTATAATGACACGAGACATATGGCAGAGTGCAAGTGATAGACAATGCTATTCGGCATGAACGGGTAATTTATGGATGATGAATAGGTGCAGGAGGCGGCGACCGGCATCCAAAACTGTGGTAGCTGTCGCAGGGGTTGACATGCGCGCCCATTGCAAGACTGGTTAACAGGTTGCCTGACAACTGAAGTAGGGTCATATCAGGCACTGCGGCTCCGCTTGGCGTGGAGCATTAGCCCAGAAACGATAGGTTCTCTGCAGTTTCTTCCCCTCAGGCGTGGGACTTGTCGTTGAGGACCGCCTTTGTTAATCAGGCCGAGAGAATCAATACCATCGAGAAGCAAGAATATGATAATAAAATTTATGTTGCAACGTTGAGTGTGTTATTGCTGCAGGAGCGGAACGTGCAAGACAGACTAGAGTCGTTTCAAGAAGTTGAGCAGAAGCAAACAAGGGTATGGGGCAGAAATAGCTACCGCGAACCGAACCAGAGTCGTGAGCAAGCAACCAAAACTGGAAAAATCATGGCAAAGTCACAGGCAAATCACTGAGTCCATCTAGTCTTTTGCTTGGTAACGACGACTAGATTTCTACAGAAGAACATGCGTGCAGATCAACGTTTTTCTACGAAAAGAATATAACGTGAGAATTGCAGGTGGTAGACAATCAGAACTAAGACCTGCCAGTGGAGTTGATTGAACATTATGCGAGATCCCGCCGCGCGCAAAGATGGGAGAAATGGTAATATGTCGTGCGAAATACGGGCCAGATGTGGGAAAGGAGATGGAGGCTCAGTTGAACGATACAGAGGGCGACAAGTTCACCCGTCAAATAGACGAGAATAGACGCACGGGGCCGAAGTTGCACAGGCACAGGCGCTAAGGCACCCGAGCAGACAGTGACACCCACTTGATTGACTTGGTTGATAACCGGAATATTCAGCAAGTTTGAGATCATTTTCGACGGAGTTTCGGCGCTGCAGCCAGCGAGAACATGAAGTGCAGGAAGCACAGACGACAAAGGCCGATCAAAACCGGGCACTACGTCCTTCTGGCAACTCGGGGTTTATACCCGATTGCTTGGGAGAGTTGGGGTTTATTTGTTCGGCACCGTGTGGCACCCGCTGTCCCACGCAACTTTATGGGCGCCATTTACGGGGCGACGACGTAAAGTGCCCGTTGCATGACCTAGCGACATGCTTTTTTCTGGGCAGCATATTCGGTGAAATGAAAGAAATTATGAATACCGAGTGGTTGCCAGTGCTCTGATAAGACTCGGACATCACTGCGTTACAGTGCTGTTTCTCGCACCCAGGTCACCTCGCACAGGCGCCCTCGTCGACATGCGCGTCGACGTACTCTCGTCTATAGTCGTCGCCGTGGTCTCGGCTGCCGAAACTTATGGCGCCGTTTACACCGACCCATTTGAGGTCGCCTCCAAGCAGTACGATTTCATCGTTGTCGGAGCCGGGACTGCAGGGGCTGTGGTTGCCAATCGTCTCTCGGAGGTTTCCAAATTCAATGTCCTCGTTGTAGAGGCTGGTGGTTTCGTCGACAGTGTCACCGAAGTGGTCGTCCCCATCCTGGCTGGCCACGCCTCGCCCAACAAACCATACAACTGGTGTGCCCACGGACTTCTTGCCTGAGAAAGCCCGTTAGCTGACAACACAACGTAGGAACTATACGCTCAGTCCTAATCCGAATCTAAATGGTCGAACACTACCATATCCTCGTGGTTATGCTGTCGGAGGGAGCAGTGCCGTCAGTAAGTTGTGACTGTTCCCGTTCGCGTCCTGATTCCCACGTCCATGTCTCTTCAGACTACAATGTTTGGACCCGTGGTTCAAAAGATGACTACAACAGATTGGCCAGCGTCTCTGGTGACAACGGATGGAGCTGGAATTCCTTGATTCCATATTTCCAGAAGGTCCGCATGTTGCCACCCTGTGACCTTGCATTTTGAATCATCGTTGATTTGTTAGGCTGAGGACTTAGTACAACCTACTGGCGGTTGGGACACTACCGGGGATTTCACTCCGGGAGTACTCGGAACCTCTGGGGACATTCGGCTCACTCTTTCCAATTCTCCTGTCAGCTACTACCCGAAGTCGATTGCCGTCACCCAGGACCCAAACTTCTCCGATATCAAGTTCAACCAAGACGTGAATGATGGAACCCCTCTTGGCCTTGGTGAGATATGTCATAACGAATGTTTGAGTATGCAATTGATAGCTTATTTTAAAGGGTGGCTGCCATCTTCGGTTGGGGGAGGCGTTCGTTCAAGTTCGGAGAATTATCTGACCTCGGACATCACCTCGAGAAGCAACCTGGATCTGCTTGTCAACACCAGAGTTACGAAACTCTTATTCAAATCCGGTTCCGCCGCGGCTGTTAGCGGCGTCACCGTCTCAACGGGCCCGAGTGATGCGCACGTCACCACATTATTATTTAGAGTTTGCCAGCTCACTATCACCTGCCTCAGCTGCTTCGTACAATATCACAGCAGCCAAGGAGGTCATTCTTTCTGCGGGATCTATCGCATCTCCTCAGCTGCTCCTGCTCTCCGGGATCGGCCCCTCAGCTGCACTAACAGACAATGGAATTCCCATCAAATATGACAATCCCAACGTTGGCGCCAACCTTGTGGTAAGCTGTCGTTGTTTTCCACGCTTCTCTGACGAGCCTCATGTTCCTGACCGTCAGGATCACCCTTGGACCGTCAAGTAAGCGCGTATAACAGCCTGTGACAGAGCCACTTAATGTCTGGCATAGCAAATTCCAAGTCAACACTACGGATACCGCAGATTCATTGAACAATAACGCTACATTTGCTGCAGAGCAATTTGCAATATACTCTGCGAACCACAATGGTGCGTCGTCTGGTGCTCTTGTCCTCGCTGATGATCCCAACGTCGTCTTCTTCAGGCGCACTGTCGAACAGTCTTGCAGGCACAATTCAGTTTGGCCGAGTTCCCCTCCCTTCGAGTCATGATCCCTCCGCTGGTCCCAATTCGCCCCATTATGAAATCATCTTTGGTGTGGGTACTCAGACGCTGACTCAGGTCACCTGAGGATATCGAAGTGGGTCGAATCTGAAATGTTTTTCGATACAGGGCGGCTTCTTGCAAGTCCTCGAGGACAGTACTCCTACGACCGGCAATTATGTCGTGATGGGCACTATTGTCGTCTCCCCTAACTCCGTCGGATCAGTCACTCTTGCCACCGCCAATGCGTGGGATAACCCAATTGTCGACACCAAATTTATGTCTACTGACTATGATAAATACGTAATGGGGGCGGGTATGTATTTTTGGTCCATCAGTATGCCATGTCACTGAATAATTGTATGTCTTCCCAGCGATTGTCCAAGCAAAACGTATCGCTACGTCTCGAGCGTTCAAGGACTACTTCATCACACCATATGGCGCGTTTGCGCAGACAAATACTCCTACCCAAATTCTTCAGTACATAAAATCGTGGACCGCCCCAATTTGGCAGTACGTCCCTGATTGCATTCTCCCCACGTCAATCCCGGTTGGAGAACTGATCGGTGTACTTTTTATTATTATTGGATTTCTAGCCCTGTGGGAACGGCGGCGATTGGGAAGAAAGGCACGTCGGCAGGCGTAGTCAACCCAGACCTCACCGGTATGCATTGTTGTTTTTCACGGCAGGCGAGAGTTCGCAATAGCTGCACCCGTCGCTCATGAGTTTCTATTTCTTTTAATGTACATATGCAGTCAAAGGCGTTGCTGGTCTTCGCGTTGTTGATGCTAGTGTCTTCGTAAGTCTTCACCTTCACATCACAAGCGAATAACTGTTCTCATTCCTTTTTTTCGCCCCCCCCCCCCCGTTCATCAATCTTTATGTCCATGCCCACACACGCGGTTGCTGTGTGATGAACACTTTCCAACCCGATCTAATAAAAAAAATACAGCCATATATCATCAGCGCCCACACACAAGCACCCGTGTACGCGATTGCGGAACGTGCAGCCGACATCATTAAGGCCGCTTACCCCTAGTGCACACGTTTTCCAACTCAGTAATTTTGCCAACAGTTAGCTTGTTTCCGCTTCCCATTTTGCTTTCCACTTCGCACGTAACGGCGCTTTCGTCAATTGCTTCTCTTGTTCCTCCCGTGAGATGTTTAGCTCATTGTAAGTATGTGTTACTCCGCGTTGAAGCCAGAGTTCGTATCCCATTTATAAACAAGTGCTCGTGGGTAGCCCGACGGGTACAAATTGATAGACATGCGCGATGCATATGCATCATAAGCAGCGCCATCTGCTTGCCTCGAAGCTGGCAGTCTCGTGAAATCCAACACACAAACAGGTACCCATTTATGTCGGTCAAAAAGATGTATATGGCCTCGGGTCCCACCGAATTGACAATGAACCTTATACCTTGGATCTTGCATTTGCAACAAGCTGATAACGGCGGAAGAATGCTATGGCGTGGAACCTCGCGTGGTTGGGCATCATTAGTTCATTGTAGGCATTGCGGGCGGCGGCGGACGTCATAAATGCTATCGCGGGCACGTTCCATTGCTGCAACGGCACAAGGTCGAGTCAATGAGGGTTCAATGAGGGTCGGGTGGGAAGTGGCGGTGGCGGCAGCACCAGAAGATCGGTCGGCACCAACAGAGCCTAGTGGGACCCAGAGATGCATCACCTGAAGGCCGCGGATAATATCACGAACGCAAAACGCCAGGGTTCACAACCTGCCATGTCAACCTGGCACGGAAACTCTCCAAATTACAATACCCTATCGGTCGGGCTGTGTGAAATCACAGAGTCACCCGATGGGCTTGCCGTGAATCCCCCAAAAAAAACACGGAGTCTTCTGTAGATAACTGCCTCCGTCCCGATTGTCATCACCCAAGTGGACATCATTAGGGTGATAAAAATCAACAACAAAGTTAGGTCCAACGGCTATAATGACATTGACATCCCGTCGAACGCTGAAGCGGTGACGTCCACCATAGTTGTCAAAATGGTTGGCTGAAATCCACGACTCCCATATCGAACCTTGTACGCCGCAAAACCCTAGTACTTCCTCTCCTTTATGTGGTCATTGACATGGCCCAATCAGTCGAATGATTGCCGAGCGGTCCAGCGAACAAGGGGAGAAGGTTGTATGAGGAGTAGAGAGTGAACGGTTGTAGGAGAAGGGAGCGAAGAGTTCACTGCAAGGAGACGGTTGTGAATACTCCCGCGGTCATATCCGGCCACAAGGCTGGAACCATCGGACCGGCTGTTTGACGACGCACCCGGGTTTGAGGATGCGCCGATACACCTTAATATTTCTTCAAGCGCACACCAGTCCCCGCATTCATTCAGCGCATCAAGAACAACAACAACCCGTGGCGGCCACTTTGACATTGTGGGCAGGAATAATATCAGCTCGAGTTGTTGAGGCGTTATGAACAATCTGATCCAAATCCGAAGGCAGCACTTTGCTGGAATCACACCAGTTGACGAGCGATCGTAAGGGCGAATCTCTCTGTGAACGCGGTGTACGTCGGACTACCGCCTTTTCTGAAAAAGAAAGAGGTAAGAGGGTTTTTGGCGGAGTAGATTTCGATGTAGATCGAAATAGCGATTGGGAATTTGATCCTTTCAGCACACAAGTCGACGTCCATCGCTCATGAGGTCGGGTAAGAGTTCTCGAAGTACCCTAACTCTCAGGCACGGGGCCTTGGGCGATTGATCGAAAAAAGCACAAGCCATTTGGGTTTCTAAGCTGGGTCAATCAGGCGTGTGAATCAAAATGGGAACCACAAGGCGTGAGGTTTATCCGCGTTGTGATGACGGTCCCTGTGACGGGGATGCCATGTCGTTTGAAGCGGGCGATTGCTTGGTTAATGATGCGGGCGGAGTGGGCGCGTTCTTTCAAATTGGAAAAGCAACAACCAAAGATAAAGAATCCCTGGTGCGGTTCTTCCGCGTTGCCTTCAGGCATGGCTCCTGGGGACGAGCCGATATAAACAGGAGGAACAGGAGGTTCGGGAATCGGGAGACGTAGGGTTGGTGAGGGGCACTGCAGGAGTGCAGGAGCGATGCGCAGCGCAGCGAAATACGAGACGTATCAGCTTCACAGATTGAAATTACCCCCCAAAAGAAAGACTCAGAGTCTGATAGCGCAGCAGCACACAGCATTAGCATTGTGTCCGTTCACTGGATTCAACGTCACGTACATTTTACCCATAGCAGACACACTCGAACTGAGCGGTCGGTTTGGGAAAGTTAAGAGCAATTTTTTATTCTATCACTGCGCCCTAGCATATCGATGCACACATTCTAGGAACCACTTGAGATCCTCGGGATCTACACCTGGTGTTATGCCATGACCAAGATTGAAAATATGACCCTTCGATCGACCATTCACGCTGAACGCTTTGGCCACCCTTATCACCTCTCGTTCGATAGCATCTCTTCCAGCGTAGAGTATGTTAGGGTCAACGTTGCCTTGTAGAGCAACTCGATCGCCCACGATTTGCCTGGCCACGTCAGGATCAATTAGCCAATCGAGACTGAGGACGTCCCATCCAAAACCCGATGTGGACAGCTCTTCGAGGGCATAATTTGCTCCTTTGGCAAATAGGATAAGTGGTACCGATGGCGTCTGAGTCTGCGCCAGGCGCTCCCGTACGCCGGACGATATTTGTACGTAGGATGGCAGGACAAAATCTCGAAACTGGTTGGGAGATAGTTCCCCAGCCCACGAATCGAAAAGTTGAACCAGCTTTGTGTGTGACTTTTAGAGCCGAAGCTAAACTATCGATATAGCCCGCGTAGCGTACGTACCTGAGCACCTGCCAATATCTGTCCCACTATATAGTCAATGGATACAGCCCCGATTCTCTGAAGGAGTTCTCGAGATTCTTTGGGATAACGGAATAGCCATGTCTTCGCCTTGGTGAACGTTTTGCTTCCGCCACCCTCAACCATGTACGCCATAAGAGTCCAGGGCGCCCCACTGAAACCGATTAATGGCACCTGGCCCTCTAGTTTGTGTCTCGTCAGGGTGATCGCCTCGAAGACGTATCCAAGTTCTTTCTTCACGTCGACGTGAGTAGGTAGTCTTTCTAGGTGGGAAGGATCGACCAGAGGATCGGGTAACACAGGACCTTGACCGGCTTCCATAGTCACAGTCATTCCAAGGGCTTGGGGAACCACCAAAATATCGGAGAATATGATGGCAGCGTCAAGAAGCCCAGTGTACCTCTTGATAGGCTGGAGTGTGACTTCACATGCTAATTCCGGATTCCGACAGACTTCGAAGAATTCATGCTCGGATCGAACCTCACGGAATTCTGTAAAGGCACATGAACAGCAGCCCTGGCTTCAGGCGGGCCGTTTGTGCTGACCAGGCAAGTAGCGGCCAGCTTGTCGCATTACCCATACGGGGGCGCGCTCGGTCTCTTCCCCTGTGCATGACGTCAGGCTACGCTGTACCACCACTGCCAATGCAGGGATTCACCTCTGGCAGCTCGCAAAATCAGATCGTTCTTCAACTCTGGGAAAGGCATCGATCAGAACACGCGGTCGACGCAAATATACCACAATAGTCACTCCCCTCCCGACCGCCCCATAGGCGCCACACAAGCAACCCAACACAATAAAACAGAGTTCTCCCCCCATTTGATTCCGCCCGCTGATTGACCAGGGAGGACTGTGCCGTCAGCCAACACCTATATTGCCTTAGCTTAGTAGGGTCCCTTCAAAGTCACACTTGACACGATGCAAATATTATAATGACGAGACCACAGTAGGCCACAGTTTTTGCAGAGTGCGTTTGCCTCGCTGGCAGAAACCGAGACTTTCATGGCTGGCATCATATCGCTCAATTGTTCGATTCTTGGACCCGACGTTGACAACGCTTTTCCGGTCAAGATCTCGCGCGGTGAAACGGTTGGTGCGCTGAAGAAAGCGATCAAGGAGGAGAAGACACCAGAACTCGACCACATCGCCGCCGATCGGCTTGATGTTTGGAAGGTAGGTCATTCTGCGCGACGAGGACCACCATGACTGATGCCTAGCCCTGCGCTTGAAGCTTAAGAATCCCCTTTCGGGCATCGAAGCCAGTCAGAAACTTGGGAACCTTAG
>Ga0307508_10002100_pt1 | contig 21430 bp, 21 predicted proteins | sample 9_EM_MG_FD_203089 | JGI IMG/M metagenome (GOLD analysis project Ga0307508, IMG submission 203089) | Populus trichocarpa ectomycorrhiza microbial communities from riparian zone in the Pacific Northwest, United States - 9_EM | ecosystem: Host-associated > Plants > Roots > Unclassified | place...
ACTTTAACAGGCGCCCCGGCTGCAGGCGTAAACAATTTTACCTGTTCATCGAATATACCCAGGCAGGGCGTATCGTTTTCTTCTGAATAAGCGCACATCAGCTGCATACCCAGGCAGATGCCCAATACGGGTTGCCGAAGGCTTACCAATACTTCATCCAGCTTACGCTCTTTTAAATACTTCATAGCGGTGCTGGCCTCACCTACACCGGGGAAAATCACTTTGTCTGCAGCATGCAGCTTTTCGGGATCATCCGTTACCAGCGCTTCCATCCCGATGCGTTCGAGCGCATAGAGTACGGATTGAATATTGCCGGCATTGTATTTTACGATTGCGATGTTCATATTATTTCACTTAAAAAAGCTTTGGTAGCGGCGGTTACATCTTTGCCCCCTTGCTCTACGGCCCTGATAAAAGCGGTGCCGATGATGGCGCCATTGGCGTATTTGCAGGCCGAGTCGAAAGTAGCCCTGTCTTTAATGCCGAAGCCGACCAGCACGGGGTTTTTGAGCTGCATGGCTTTAAGCCTTTGAAGGTATTGCTCTACGGCATTGAAATCTTTTTCGTTGCCGGTGGTGGAAGATGACGAAACCGCATAGAGAAAGCCGCTGCTCAATTCATCCAGCCGGCGCACCCGCTCTTCCGAGGTTTCGGGAGTGACGAGGAATATAAAATCCAGCCCGTATTTTTTTATAATGGCCCCGTATTCGGTCTCAAATTCATATTCGGGCAGGTCGGGCAGGATAAGCCCGCTGATACCCACTGCGGCAGCATCGGCACAGAATTTTTCAAACCCATACTGTAATACAGGGTTCATATAACCCATTAGTATAACGGGCACGTGAATGTCTTTCCTGAAACTCTTTAGCTGCTTAAACAATGTTGCGATGGTCATGCCATTGGCAAGGGCGCGGCTGCCGCTGGCTTGTATGACAGGGCCATCGGCCAGGGGATCGCTGTAAGGCATACCCAGCTCGATAAGATCGGCTCCATTTGCCTGGAGGGCCTGCATAACGGGAAGGGTGCTGTCGAGGTTTGGGTAGCCCGCTGTACAATATACATTTAGCACGCGTTGCGGCTTGGAGGCGAACAATTGTTGAATACTGCTCATAATCAATCTTTCTTACCAGGTGTTGTTTCCATTGCTGTCATATAAGTGGCCAGGTCCTTGTCTCCTCTTCCGCTCAGGCATAACACTACTACGTCTTTTTCCTTAAACTTCATTTGCTTTAGTGCGGCAAGCGCATGGGCGCTTTCAAGCGCGGGAATAATGCCTTCGAGGCGACAGAGCTCAAAAGCGGATTGCACGGCTTCCCCGTCGGTGGCGCTGAGGAAGCGGCCGCGGCCGCTGTCATACAAATGGGCATGCAGGGGGCCGATACCGGGATAATCGAGACCGGCGGAGATGCTGTGGGGCTCTATCACCTGCCCGTCTTCCGTTTGCATCACCAGGCTTTTGCTGCCGTGCAGGATACCGGGACGGCCGAGCTGGGTAGTGGCGGCGCTCAGACCGCTGTTGATACCATGACCGGCGGCTTCAACGGCAATAAGCTGTACGCTCAGCTCATCGAGGTAATGATAGAAAGCGCCGGCCGCATTGCTGCCACCGCCCACGCAGGCCATGACATAACCGGGCAGCTCGTTGCCGGTTTTCTCTTTCAGCTGCCAGCGGATTTCTTCGCTGATGACGCTTTGAAAGCGGGCCACCATATCGGGGTATGGATGCGGGCCTACTACAGAGCCGATGATATAATGGGTATCGACAGGATTGTTGATCCAGTCGCGGATGGCTTCGTTGGTAGCGTCTTTGAGCGTTTGGCTGCCGCTGGTGGCGGGTATTACTTTTGCGCCCAGCATCTTCATACGGGCTACATTGGGCGCCTGGCGCTCAATGTCCTTCGAGCCCATGTAAACGATGCATTCCACGCCTTTGAGCGCGCATACGGTTGCGGTGGCCACACCGTGCTGGCCGGCGCCGGTTTCGGCAATGATGCGTTTTTTGCCGAGGCGCTGCGCCAGCAATATCTGGCCGATGGTATTATTGATTTTGTGCGCACCGGTATGGCAGAGGTCTTCGCGCTTAAGGAAGATTTGCGTGTTAAAGCTTTTGCTCAGGCGGGCGGCAAAATACAAGGGCGTAGGGCGGCCTACATAATCCTTGAGCAGCCCGCGGAACTCATTTTGAAAACCGGCTTCCTGCATGATATCGAGGTAGCGGGCTTTGAGCTCCTCCACATTGCGGTGGAGCATTTCGGGGATGTAAGCGCCGCCGAACTTGCCATAATAACCGCGCTCGCTGGGAGCGGTGAAGGTGGCGGGGCTTGTTTCTTTAATCTTTGTCATTATTTATCTTTTTAACCCATCAGACGTCCCTATGGGACGATATGGATTTGTTGTTCGATTGGCTACCTACCAGACGTCCCTGACGGGACGAAAGGAGGGTTTATTATTTGTAAGAGCCACTGTCCGACACCCTTCGATAGGCTCAGGGTGACAGAAAATTCAGCGTTATAGCTCTGATGGGTTGGCCGGTGTGTTCAATATTAATTGTAAAAACTTCAGGTCCAGCCACCGGCCGAACTTATATCCTACCTGTTTGAAATGCGCCACTTCTTCGAAACCGAAGCTTTGGTGCAGGCGCAGGCTGATGTCGTTGCTGGCATCGATACCGGCTATGATGGTATGCATATCCATTTGCCGGGCGGCTTCTATAATGGGTGGCATCAGCAGGCGGCCGATGCCTTTACCGCGGGCGGAAGCCGCCACGTAGATGGAGTTCTCCACGGAATATTTGTACGCCTGCCAGGCCCTGAAGGTGCCGATGGTGCTTAGTCCCAGTATGGTATCGCCTTCTTCGGCCACGAATACCGGGAAGCCTTCCTGCTGTTTGGCATTGAACCATGCCTGCCTCATTTCGAGCGTATGCGGCTGGTACTGGTATACGGCGGTGGTGTTGACAATTACTTCGTTGTAAATGTCGAGCACCTGGGGCAAATCGGCCCCGGTGGCTTTTCGTATGGTTATTCCAGGTTGCGGCAAAATTGTCTTACTTTTTTCATGTCTTTAATACCGGGGCTTATTTCAAAGCGGCTGTTGATATCGATGGCAAACAGGGCCTTGGCTACCGGTTCCTGTGTAAATTCCTTTAACTTTTCTTCATCGCCTTCTTCGATGCCGCCGCTGAGAAAAAAGGGCTTACCGATGGTTTGTCCGCGGAGTATGCTCCAGTCGAACTTCTTGCCGGTGCCTCCGTAACCCGAGCCCATGGTATCGAACATAAACATATCGCACACGTCCATATACGGCTTGATCATCCACTGCAGGCTGTCGTTGTCGCTAAGGCGAAAAGCTTTGACAACGGAGACGTAGTCGGCTATCTTTTCGCAGTATTTGGGCGACTCATCGCCGTGCAGCTGTACCATGTGCAGGCGGCATTCGTCTACCATATGCAGCACCTCCTCTACCGTAGCATTAACAAATACGCCTACTTTGTTGATGTTGTTCTCCTTCCTGATCTGCGTGGTGGTCATGTGTTTAAACACATACCGCGGGCTTTTCGGGTAGAAGATAAAACCGGCGAAGGTAACGCCGGCGTCGGCCAGCTCGTCTACCTGCTCCAATTGTGTCATGCCGCATACTTTTACTCTCATGTGGGTTGCTGATTTTAGGCGTTTGGCGGCAATCAATCGTTTTTGAGCTCTTATTGCACCAACAGGCTTTCCACAAACGCTTTGAACGCGGCGCCGGGGTCTTTTTCCTTCATAAACGTTTCACCCACGAGGAAACCTTTGAACCCGTTTTCCCTGAATAACCGGATCATATCTGCCGAGCTGATGCCACTTTCTGCAATTTTAATTTTATTTTCCGGAATACGGCGCGCCATTTCCAGGCTTCGCTCAATATCTACCGCAAAAGTCTTCAGGTTGCGGTTATTTACGCCCACCAGCTCTGTTTCGTCGCAGATATGGCCGAGCTCCTCCTCCGCATGAAGTTCCAACAAAACTTCCAGATCCAGGCCTTTGGCAAAGACTGCCAGCTGTTTCACTTCTTCGGGGCTAAGGCAGGCGGCAATGAGCAGGATCACATCGGCCCCCATAGCCCTCGCTTCCACGATTTGGTATTCATCGATGATAAAATCCTTGCGCAGGATGGGAATGGCGTTGGCCCGGGCCCGCATCAGGTCGTCTGTACAGCCGCCAAAGAACTTTTCGTCGGTAAGCACCGAAAGGCCCGAAGCGCCATTATTGGCGTAGGCTTTGGTAACCGCCGCTACATCGGCCCCGCTATTGATAACCCCTTTGGAGGGCGACCGGCGTTTAAATTCGGCAATGATGCCGGTACGGGTTTCATCCAGCAGGAATTTCTTCAGCGAGCAGGTGCGGCGCATGAAATAGGGAATGCGCTCCAGCTCTTTCACCGTAATGGCGGCCTTGCGCTTTTGGACTTCCAGCTTTTTTTCTTCAATGATCGTTTCGAGTATGTTCATGTTGTTTTGCGTCATTTTATTACTGCAGTTGAACCAGCTTTTGCAGGGAAGCGTAGGCTTTACCACTTTCGAGGCTCTCCACGGCAGCGCCCCAGGCGTCGTCATAACTTTTATAGTTGCCGGTGCAATGCAGGGCCATGGCGGCGTTGGCAAATACAACGGCGTTTTGCGCCCAGCTGCCTTCGCCCTTTAATATTTTCGTAAACAGCTTCGCCGCTTCTTCTACAGAGCTGCCCCCGTAGATGTCGGCGGGACTAACGGCCCTTTTGCCCAATTGTTCGGGCGTCATGATCTTCTCGCCCTTGTTGGTGATGACGCGGGTATCGTTGGTAAGCGATATCTCGTCGTAACCATCGAGGCTGTGAATGATGGTAAAGGCCTTATCGGTTTGCTGCAACAGGTAGTTGTATATACGCGCCATCTCGAGGTTGTAGACCCCTACCAGCTGGAACTTTGGAAAAGCGGGGTTGACCATCGGCCCGAGCATATTAAAAAAGGTGCGGATGCCGAGGTTTTTGCGGATAGGAGCCACGGCCTTGAGGGCGGGGTGAAACACGGGTGCATGAAGAAAGCAGATATTGGCTTCTTCCACTTCCCTTTTGAGGCGGTCCTTATCGCTCTTGAATGTATAGCCCAGCTGCTCCATCACATTGGAGGCGCCGCTGATGGAGGTGGCGCCATAGTTGCCATGCTTGGCTACTTTCTGGCCGGTGCCGGCCACAATAAAGCAGGCCAGGGTTGAAATATTGAACGTATTCTTGCCATCGCCGCCGGTGCCAACGATGTCGATGGTGTCATGGCCGTTTAAGTCGACGCGCACGCAGAGCTCGAGCAGGGCATCGCGAAAGCCCTGCAGCTCTTCGATGGTGATGCTGCGCATGAGGAATACCGTCATGAAAGCGGTTACCTCGTGCTCATTGTACAGGCCTTTGCTGATGTTGAGCAATACGTCCTTTGCCTGGTTGCGGGGAAGCGTTTTGTGTTCGAATAAATATTGCAGAATCTTTTTCATTTTGCCAGTTCTTTTCTTCTTTATATAAGATGAGCCGCTTTTGCCCGGCTCATTGGCTATGCGCAAAGCGACCCACCTAGTCGCCGAGCCAGTTGCGCATAATGGTTTCACCGCTGGGCGTTAATATACTTTCGGGGTGGAACTGCACACCGCGCACATCGTACTTTTTATGCTGCAGCCCCATGATAAAGCCGTTATCGTCTACGGCGGTTATTTCCAGTCCGGAAGGGAAGCCTTCTTTGGCAATGACCCAGCTATGGTAGCGACCGACTTCTATTTCTTCCGGCAGCCCGTGAAAAAGTGAATGGCTGCCCAGTAATTTTATCGGCGTGGCCACGCCATGGAATACGGTGGATAAGTTAACCAGCGTACCGCCAAAGGCCTGGCCGATGGCCTGGTGACCGAGGCATACGCCGAGTATGGATTTGGAGGGGGCATATTCCTTTATCAGGGGAAGGAGCAATCCTGCTTCTTCGGGGATACCGGGTCCGGGAGAAAGAATGATTTTGTCGAATGCTTTTACTTTTTCCAGCGGTATTTCATCGTTGCGGAATACGGTCACCCTGGCGTGCAGGATTTTTTCTACCAGGTGTACCAGGTTGTAAGTAAAAGAATCGTAGTTGTCGAATACCAGTATTTTGGGTGTCATGGTGCTTTGTTATTGCGTAATTTCTTCTGCGAATGCAATGGCTTTTTTAAGCGCGCCGAGCTTATTATTGACTTCCTGTAATTCGCTTTCGGGTTTGCTGGCGGCCACTACCCCGGCGCCGGCCTGGTATACCAGGGTATTCTGGCGGCTGAGGAAGGTGCGGATCATAATGGCATGGTTGCAGGTGCCGTCGAAGCCCATGAAACCAATGGCGCCGCCATAATAGCTGCGCGCGGTGGGCTCATAGCCATCTATCAGCTCCATGGCCTTGAATTTGGGCGCACCGCTGAGCGTGCCTGCGGGAAAGGTTTTTGCCAACAGCTCAAACGGGTTGCTGCCCGGGGCTACCTTGCCGCGCACTTCGCTGACGAGGTGAATAACATGGCTGTAATACTGCACTTCGCGGTACTGTTCTACTTTCACTTCTTCACAAAGACGGCTGAGGTCGTTGCGGGCGAGGTCGACCAGCATTACATGCTCGGCATTTTCCTTAGGGTCTTTGAGCAGGCGGTCGGCCTCCTGCTGGTCGATGGTATCATCGCCGGTGCGCTTAAAGGTACCTGCGATGGGGTGTACGATGGCCTGCCCGTTTTGAATAACGATTTGCGATTCGGGCGAGGAACCCATGAGCTTGTAATCGCCGTAATCGAAAAAGAATAAATACGGCGAGGGGTTGATACTACGCAGGGCGCGGTATACATTGAACTCATCGCCGGTAAATGGCTGCTCGAAGCGGCGGCTGAGCACTATCTGGAATACGTCGCCGCGGCGGCAGCTGGCAATGCCTTTTTCCACCAGGGCGATGTATTCGGCATCTTTTAAGTTGCTGGTCTCCGCGCCTTTTGTTTTGAAGGGGTAAACCGGCACATCCTTGCTATAGATGAGGCTTTCCACTACGGCGCGCTCGCTTTCTATACCGGGCAGTATGTTTTCGCAGAGATAGAGCTCGTCCTTATAGTGGTTGATGGCGATAACATATTGATACAGGCGATAGCGCATCAGGGGAATGGCGGGGGACGATGCGCCGGATTTCAGCCTGATGGTATCGAAAAACTGTACGGCATCAAAGCTGGTGTAGCCAAACAATCCCTGGGCATAGCGGGCTTCCTTAACGGTGGGCTGCACGTCGAAGCGCTGCATAAAATCCCAGAGCAGGCCGGGCACTTCGCTGGTATTTTTTACGCCTACTTTTTCGGGCGGGCGGCCGGGGAGCTTGAATTCGATGTTATGCGTATCGGAGATTTCGATCCCGCCGATGGCGTTGATACAGATAAAGGAGAAGCTGTTATCGGCTGCATGGTGGTCGGTGCTTTCGAGCAGGATAGTGTCGCGAAAGCGGTCGCGCAGGCGAAGGTAGATGCCGACGGGGGTGAACACGTCGGCGAGCATTTTCCGGTAGCTTGTCTGTAATTCGATTTTCTTCATCGTTGTTTACCCCTGGGGGGTGTTTTGTTAAGTCCCTGATAAGCAATAAAAAAGCCCCGACTTACATCGGGGCCCTGAATATAGTGTTCATGATAAACAACAATAGCAGCTACAAGCCCCGGTTAAGGTTTGTATGCCACCACCACTGAATATTTTGAATTTGTTTTGTCATTGCTATGCAAATATGCGGGCAAAAATCTGATTGAGCAAATTTTTTATTGGGTTAATGGAACGGGTTTTGGGCTGGATCGCGGCGAGTGTCGAAGACGGCTAATATCTTAATAACGTCTTTTTTGACTTTGTAATAGAGCAAATTTTGCTGTGTAATAACAAATCGCCGCACATGGGGCTGTTGTTCGGACTTTCTCCCAAGACCTGGGTTAAATGAAACAGACGATACTTTTCTATCTACTTTGTCAGCAAAGGAACGAGCTGCCCTATTGCCCCACTCGGAAGAAAGATAAGTCAGAACCCGTATATAATCGTTCAGGGCCGGGGACGCCCATTTTATTTTGCAAGCCATTCCTTAATTTTTTGCTGAACTTCTTCGTGGGTGTAAAACTCGCCCTGATCGATCTGCCTGCTCGATTCTTCTAACTGCTCCAACTGTGCCGGTGTCAGATCGTCGAGAATGTCGCGTTCGGAAGATCTATATCTTCCTTCCGGCTCTTCCAAGACATCCGGTTCAGGCCTTCCTTCAGATACAGCAAAATAATTTGATATCAGCTGACGTATCTGCGCCATCTCTTCGTCGTCAGGAACGAGATCCCTGGCTTCCGCCCGACGAATGGTTTCCTGCAGCCTTCTTACCTGCCCAGGTGTTGTTTCACTCAGCAAATCGTTGTCCAATTCACCGTACGTCATGGCGGCAATATAGAGGGTATCCAATACCGACTCTTCGTCCTGCGCTTCCAGCAAGAGGATTATTTTTTTCTTTAATTCTTTTTTGTTCATGGGATAGGTGTTTGTATAAAAATACGAATTTTAGCAGGGGGATGGACGGCATACAGGGGAATTCAATAAATTCATAAGCAAAACCACTCATATGCTTATTCAACACAAACAGGTAGGCAGCAAAGGGATGTTTTATGTGGGGCAGGACGGGGCGATACTGGCGGAGCTGGTGTATAGCATGTCATCGCCGGAAAAGATGATCATCGAGCATACGGAAGTAGCCGATGAGCTGAAGGGGCAGAACGTAGGGTTCTTACTGGTATCTACGGCTGTTCAGTATGCGCGCGACCACCAGGTAAAAATCATACCGCTCTGTCCTTTTGCAAAAGCGGTGATCGATAAAAAGCCGGAGTTTCAGGACGTGCTGGCTTAGAGCGTGAGACGTGAGGCGTGAGGCGTGAGACGTTTGCTTCGTTACCCGCATCTCACGTTTGACATCTCACGTTTCACGTTCTATAACACGCCCTTCGTACTGGGCAGGTAATTGCTCAGCGGGTCACGCTTGACGGCCATGCGAATGGCTTTGGCAAAGGCTTTGAAAATGGCTTCTATTTTATGGTGCTCATTGTCGCCATGGCACTCGATGCTAAGATTGCAGCGGGCGGCGTCGCTGAAGGATTTGAAGAAGTGAAAGAACATCTCCGTGGGCATCTCCCCTATCCGCTCGCGTTTGAACGTAGCGTTCCATACGATCCAGTTACGGCCACCGAAATCTATCAGCACTTTTGCATCGGCTTCGTCCATGGGAAGGGCAAAGCCGTAGCGTTCCATCCCGCGTTTATCGGCGAGCGCCTGTGCAAAGGCTTCGCCGAGGGCGATGCCGGTATCTTCGATGGTATGGTGCTCGTCGATGTGTAAATCGCCATTGGCGCGCACGGTGAGATCCATTTTGCCGTGGCGGGCTATCTGCTCGAGCATGTGATCAAAAAAGCCGAGGCCGGTGATGATGGCGGCGCGGCCGCTGCCATCGATGTTGAGATCTATTTTAATCTGCGTTTCGTTGGTATTGCGCTCATGTATTACATGACGGAGACCGAGTTTAAGAAACTGGTATATATCAGCCCATTGGGTGGTTTCGCGAACAACGGTGGATTGAAGCGCCGATACGGTATCGGTGATCTCTGCGGCGCCGAGGGTGGCATCGGTTTTCAGCCAGATGCCTTTGCAGCCGAGGTTCTTTGCCAGCTGCATATCGGTGATGCGATCGCCTATTACATAAGAGTTCTGGATATCGTACTGGTCGTTATCGAGGTACCGTGTGAGCATCCCGGTGCCGGGCTTGCGGGTAGGCGCATTATCGGCGGGAAAGGTACGGTCGATGTGCACGGCGCTGAAATGAATGCCTTCGCCCTGCAGGCTCCTGATAACATGGTCATGCACGGGCCAGAAAGTGTCTTCGGGGAAGCTGGCGGTACCCAGGCCGTCCTGGTTGGTGACCATCACCAGCTCATAATCGAATTCGCGGGCAATGCGGCCGAGGTATTCAAACACATGCGGGTAAAACACCAGTTTGTCGAATGAATCCAGCTGGTAGGAAGGGGGCGCCTCTTTGATCAGCACGCCGTCGCGATCGATAAATAATATTCTTTTCAAACCTTGGTTAATTTTTATGCCTTCTTTTTAGGGGGAGCGGGTTTCTTAGCCGGCGTTGCTGCTTTGCCACGACGGGCGGCGGCGACTTCGGCTATGGTAACGGCGCTGGCTTTGTTGCCAAAGCTGTTGCGTACATACGTCAGCACGTCGGCGATCTGCTGGTCGGACAATACGGTTTCCTGTGCGGGCATGGGATTGCTAAATGTATCGCCGTCGATACTGATTTCGCCGCCTTTCAATCCTTTTAAAACAATGGTAGCGAGGGCTGTTTTATTACCCAGCACCCATTTTGTTTTGATAAGAGGGGGATTCATGTTGGGTACGCCGCCCGCATCGGCCTGGTGACAGGTGAGGCAGCTGGCTTCATACACTTTCTGCCCTCTTTCCATAGTGGCTTTTATGCCTGCCTGCTGAGGGGTTACGAACGAAAATGAAACAACTAAACAAATGATGAGCGCCGGGAGAATCGTTTTCCGCATAGTATTTTAATTTGGGCAAATATCGGTTGGGCAATATACAGACCATATAATGAATACGCCAATTATTTACCTGCATATTCAATTTTCCAGATAGTGCCGTTATTGTCATCGGATACATACAATGATCCGTCGGGACCTTGCGCCAGTCCGCAGGGACGGTATTTTGCCCTTTGTGTATTACCGCCCGCAAACCCATCGGCAAACACTTCCCATTTGCCGGAAGGCTCCCCGTTTTTAAACGGAACGAATACGACGAAAAATCCCGCCTGTGGTTCGGGGGCACGGTTCCAGGAGCCGTGGAAGGCCACGAAGGCGCCGTTCCTGTACTTCTCCGGGAATTGCTTGCCGGTATAGAATAACAATGCATTGGGCGCAAGATGACCGGGAAACTGGACAATAGAATGCACTTTGTCTTCGCAGCGGCCCACTTTGGAACGATCGCCCCCATATTCGGGATTGAGCAGCTTTTGTTTTTTATCGTTGTCGTAATAACAATAAGGCCAGCCGCAATCGGCGCCTTTTTTTATGCGGAACAATTCTTCGGCGGGGTTTTCGGCCCCGGCTTTTGTATCGAACAGTGCGGGATAGTCCTGCAGCTGATCGCGGCCATGCTGCATTACGTAAAGATCGTTTGATGCTGTATTCCAATCGAGCCCTACTACGTTGCGCAGGCCGGTAGCATAGTGTACCCCTTCGGAATAGGATTGATTTGCTTTATCGGCTTTGAACTGCCAGATACCGCCGGCGGTCTCCAATATAGGGCAAGGGTCCTGACCGGGCGAGCTCTTTGTACGGTCGGCCACCTGGCAGACGTTGGAAGGAGCGCCTATGTTTACATAAATATTACCGCTGTTGTCGAGCACGATGGATTTTGAATTGTGCTGATTTTTATCAACCAGGTTCGTAATAATCTTCTGCTCAGAGGCTGCATCTACCTTTCCTGTCTGCTCATCTATTTTATAGCGGAACACGTCGGAATTGGAAGAAGCATAGAGATAACCATTTTTGATGGTGATACCGGTGCCAACATAATTGCCGAAGCCGGAGATGTCGTCGGCTTTGCCATCGCCATTGGCATCATGCAGGCGAAGGATGCCTTTGCCATCTTTCATTTTTTCCAGCTTTACGAATATGTCGCCGCTGGCAGCTACAACCAGGTGACGCGCTTTGCCAAGATTGGAAGCTACGGTAACCGATTTAAAACCGCCGGGCAGGGTAATGGGGACGTCGTCGGCCATAGGAACCGGTTGACCGGGCGTATTGCGCGTGGTATCTCCCGCGCAGGCGGCCAGGCTTGCACAGGCAAGCCAGGCAAATAAAAAAGTTGTTTTTGTTAACGGCGCCATAGCTGAATGGTTTGAACAATTAAAAATACCTATTTCTATATGATCGTACTGAGATTTCTGATCAAATCAGCGTTTTCCTTTTCGGTACCGACGGTGATGCGCAGGCAGCCTTCGCACAGCTCCACTTTGCTCCTGTCGCGCACTACGATGCCTTTTTCAAGCAGGTAATTATAGGTACCGCGTGCATCATTTACTTTCACGAGCAGAAAATTGGCATCGCTGGGGTAAATATGCTGTACGATGGGCAGGGCCTTTAATTCTTTTACCAGCTGATCGCGCATCTGCACAATGAGTTTTATCATATCGTTTACCTGACCTACTTCGCCGAGGGCCTTTATTACCAGGTCCTGCGTGGCCTGCCCGATGTTGTAAGGGGGCTTTACCTTATTGTAAACTTCTATAATTGATTCACTTGCAAAAGCCATACCCAATCGCAGGCCGGCAAGGCCCCAGGCCTTACTTAACGTTTGCATGACGACAAGGTTGGGATAGTCGGGCAGCTCATTTAAAAATGAGCGGTAGCGCGAGAAGTTGATATAGGCTTCGTCTATGACCACCAGGCCGGGGAAATTGTTCAGCACCATCTCCACGTCTTCGCGGCGCAATGAATTACCGGTGGGGTTATTGGGCGAGCAGAGCCAGATGATCTTCGAGTTTTCGTCGACCAGGGTTTCCAGGTGTACGAGGTCGAGCTGGAAATCGTCGAGCAGGCGGGCTTTGCGTACTTCCACATCGTTGATGTGCGCGCTGACCTCGTACATGCCATACGTGGGCGGGCAGATGATTACATTGTCCTTACCGGGATTGCAGAAGGCGCGGTAAAGAATATCGATGCATTCATCGCTGCCGTTGCCCAGGAAGATATGCTGCGGCGGCAGGCCTTTGATGGCGGAAAGCTTTTCTTTTATTTTCCATTGCAGGGGATCGGGGTAGCGGTTGTACCATTTGGTAAGCGGCGAGCCGAGGCTGTTTTCATTGGCATCGAGGAAAACGCTGGCTTCGCCTTTGAATTCGTCGCGGGCGGAGGAATAGGGCACTAATTTTTTGATGTTGTCTCTCAGGAGATCGTTTATATCGATACGCATAATGTTTTGTTATGTTACCCACCAGACGTCCCTAACGGGACGACGAGGGATATGTTTATATATTGGCTACCCATCAAACGTCCCTATGGGACGAAGCGGAACATTTCTATTTAGCTACCTATCAGACGTCCCTGACGGGACGATTTATCACACATCATCACATTTTCACATTTACCTTTCTACATTTATCACATTTACGCCTTCATTCTAACCCGCACGGCGTTGGCATGTGCTTCGAGGCCTTCTTCCATGGCCATGATTTCTACGGTGCGGCCGATGTTGTTAAGCCCTTCGGGCGTCAATTGCTGAAAGGTGATTTTCTTTACAAAGCTGTCTACGCTTACGCCGCTGTACGCTTTGGCATAACCGTTGGTAGGCAGGGTATGGTTGGTGCCGCTGGCATAGTCGCCAACGCTTTCGGGTGAATAGTTGCCGAGAAATATGGAGCCGGCATTGCGTATGCGTGCGGCAAAGGCAAGCGGATCGGCGCAGCTGACGATAAGGTGTTCGGCGGCGTATTCATTTAACAGGTCGGCGGCTTCTTCCTCCGTTTGCAGGAGCACGATTTTGCTGTTTTCGAGGGCCTGTGCGGCGATGGCTTTGCGGGGCAGCCTGTCTAATTGCGCCGCTATTTCCTGTTGCACGGCCGTGATATCGAGACCGGGGCTGCCTACCAGCAGTACCTGGCTATCGGGGCCATGTTCTGCCTGGGAGAGCAGGTCGGCGGCGATAAATGCCGGCCTGGCCGTTTCGTCGGCATATACGGCCACTTCGCTGGGTCCGGCGGGCATATCAATGGCGGTACCGTCGTGCTGTACGAGCTGTTTGGCGCAGGTAACGTACTGGTTACCGGGCCCGAAAATCTTGTATACGCGGGGGATGGCGCCGGCGCCATAGGCCATGGCGGCAATGGCCTGGACGCCGCCGGCTTTAAAGATTTTTGTCACACCCACGGTTTGGGCGGCAAACAATATGGCGGGATGCAGTTTCCCATCTTTGGCCGGGGGCGAGCAGAGCACGATTTCGCGGCAGCCGGCCAGCTTTGCCGGGATGCCCAGCATGAGCAGGGTGGAAAACAACGGGGCGCTGCCGCCGGGAATGTACAGTCCCACTTTTTCGATACCGACTGATTTGCGCCAGCATTGCACGCCGGGCATGGTTTCGATGATTGTGGGCGGGCTGAGCTGCGGGGCATGGAAGGCCTCAATATTGGCGGCGGCCTGGCGGATGGCCTGTTTCAGTTCGGTGGACAGCAGGGTGGCGGCTTCGTTTATTTCCGCTTCGCTTACGGCGGGATCGTCCAGCGCCACACCGTCGAACTGCAGGGTGTATTTTTTTACGGCAGCGTCGCCTGTGGCCTTCACCTCGTCGAGTATCTGCTTCACTTTTTGTTCGAGTGAGGCGGCATCGAGCGAGGGGCGTTGGGTGATAGCGGCCCAGTCCTTTTTATCGGGATATTGATAAATATTCATACTGTTTTTATGTCACCCCTTGGGGGTTATAATAACCGATTTAACCACGTCTTTCTATAATCATACCAGCCCGTCGGGCTTACATCACCATTTTTTCGATGGGCACGACGAGGATACCCTGTGCGCCGGCGGCTTTGAGCTGTTCGATCCTGTCCCAGAACTCATCTTCATTGAGCACGCTGTGCACGCTGCTCCAGCCACTTTCCGCGAGGGGCAGCACGGTGGGACTTTTCATACCGGGCAGGAGGGCGATAATTTCTTTGAGCTTATCGTTGGGCGCATTGAGCAGGATGTACTTGGTGCGCTTGGCTTTTTTGACGGCGCGGATGCGGAACAGCAGCTTATCGACGAGCTGTAATTGCGCTTCGTTGAGCCCATTGTTCCTGATAAGCACGGCCTGCGACTGCAGGATCGTTTCTACTTCTTTGAGGCCGTTCATAAACAGGGTGGAACCACTGCTGACGAGATCGGCTACCACATCGGCGAGGCCGATGCCGGGGGCTATTTCCACCGAGCCGCTGATTTCGTGGATATCGGCTTCCACGTTGTGCTGGCGGAGGTAGCTGTTCACGAGAAAGGGGTAGCTGGTGGCGATGCGTTTGTTTCGAAGGGTGGCGACGCCTTCATATACCTGGTTGCGGGGAACAGCGATGGACAGGCGGCATTTGCCGAAGCCGAGCTCTTCCACGATGACGGCTTTCTTATTCTTTTCGAGCAATACGTTTTCGCCCACGATGCCGATATCGGCTACGCCGTCTTCCACGTATTGGGGGATATCGTCGTCGCGGAAAAAGAATACTTCCAGCGGGAAGCTATCGCTTTCGGTTCTGAGCCGGTCTTTTACGTTGCGCAGGTCGATACCGCATTCGCCCAGCAGCTTTACGGATTCTTCGTAAAGCCGTCCCGATTTTTGAATAGCGATCCTGAGTTTTGTCTGCCCCATATGTTGAACTGTTTTTTAAGAATTACAATAAAAAAGGGCTTACCGTTAAGTAAGCCCTCACATGTTTTATCTGTAACACAAAACACCACCGGCCTACCTGTTGGGTAAGTTTGTATGATGATGGTGGATATGTGTAAACCGTGTCATAATTGTGGCGCAAAAATAATGGCTATTCCCTTTGGATCAAAAAATATTTCATTCCGCCGCTGGTAATAATACCGGCAGCCCGACTGTCCTTTTTATTAACTTGTCAGCTAATCCCTTACCATTCATGATCAATATCAAACAAAGCGTAACGGGCTTTTTATTGTTTTTTTCGCTGGCGGGGCAGGCGCAGCCCGGGGGCACGGGCAGGAACCTGGTATGGAGCGACGAGTTTAACTACAAGGGGCTGCCCGATTCGGCCAAATGGAGCTATGATACAGGCGGCCATGGCTGGGGCAACCACGAGCTCCAGTTTTATACCGCCCGCCGCCCGGAAAACGCCCGGGTGGAGGGCGGCAAGCTGATCATCGAAGCAAGAAAGGAGGCCTGGGAGGGGAAGGAATATACGTCTGCCCGGCTGGTGACGAAGGATAAGGGCGACTGGCAATACGGGCGCATCGAAGTGAGGGCCCGCCTGCCAAAAGGCGCAGGCACCTGGCCCGCCATCTGGATGCTGGGCAGCACCACCCCGTTGCGGTGGCCCGACGACGGCGAGATAGACATTATGGAGCATGTGGGCTGGCACCAGGGATATATTCATGGTTCTATCCATTGCAAGAAATACAATCACCGCCTGCATACGCAGAAAACGGATACGGTGGTGGTGAGCGATTGCTCCGACAAATTTCATGTGTACGGGCTGGAATGGAATGCCGATTCCATCCATATTTCGGTAGACGACCGGGGGTATTTCAGCTTTGCCAATGAGCACAGCGATTACAGCGCCTGGCCATTTGATAACAAAATGCACCTGCTGCTGAATATAGCGGTGGGCGGCGACTGGGGCGGGCAGAAAGGCGTGGATGGTAATATATGGCCGCAGCGGATGGAGATTGATTATGTGCGGGTGTACAGATGAGACGTGAGGCGTGAGACGTGAGAGCATTCAATATTTGCACAAACCAAACTATACATATGAGAAAGCTACTCTTCTTTGGCTTACTGCTTTGGGCAGGGGCTGTTTACGCACAGGATGAGGCGGGGTATAAGCAACCGCCGGTGGCGATAGCCGATTTACTGCTGGCGAAACCCGTGCCATCGGTGAGCCTCGACAGCAAAGGGGAATGGATGCTGATGAGCGAACGCAACAGCTACCCTTCGGTAGAAGAGCTGGCGCAGCCGGAATGGCGGATTGCGGGGCTGCGTTTCAATCCCAACAATTATGCGCTGAGCCGCCAGAACTTCGTGAACAATTTCATTATAAAGAACATCAAAAGCGGGAAGGAAATACAGGTGAGCGGGTTGCCTTCTCCCCTGTCGGCCGGCAATACCAGCTGGAGTCCGGGAGAAACGAAAATAGCATTCACCCAAACCTCCAATAACCGCATAGATCTCTACGTTATAGATGTGGTGACGCAGAAAGCCGCCCGCATCAACAAACAACCGCTTAACCTGCTGCTGGGCGCCGCCTATACCTGGATAGACGAGCATACACTGTTGTATAAAACAACGCTTAAGCCCGCTTCGGCGGCGCCGCCCAAACCCCTGTTGCCAAAGGGACCCAGCATACAGGAAAACCTGGGCAAGGAAGCGCCGGGCCGCACATTCCAGGATTTAATCAAAACGCCTTATGATGAAGAGCTGTTTACATTTTATGCCACCGCCCAACTGGTAAAGAACAGTCATGGGGTGGAAATACCGGTGGGCCGACCGGCCATTACCAGTACTTTCAACCTGTCGCCCGATAAAAAATATGCGCTGGTACGGACCATCAAAAAACCTTTTTCCTATCTCGTACCGGCATCGGGGTTTCCGTCGACCGTTTCCATCAACGATTTAAACGGGAAGGTGGTCAAAGTGCTGGCGGAGCTGCCTTCGGCCGAAACGGCTCCTTCGGGTTTCGATAATGTGCAAAACGTACAGCGGGTTTTCGACTGGCGGGATGATGCACCGGCTACCATCACCTGGGCGCATGCGCTGGACAGCGGGCTTATCAAAACAAAAACGGATTACCACGATGCGGTCTATGCGCTGAGCGCCCCGTTTACGGGAGAAGCCAAAGAGTTATTTCGCCTGCCGATGCGCTATCGCGGCATCACCTGGGGCAATGAAACGCTGGCATTGATAACGGAAGGTTCTTCCGGCAGGCAGCTCACGCGCACCAATCGTTATAATCCTTCTACCGGTGCACTGGAGAAACTACTGGAGCGCAATACCACCGATGCCTACAACAATCCCGGTACACCGGTGCTGGTTAAAAACAATTATGGGCGGGAAGTATTGCAAATCGTCGACAATGGCAGCAAGCTATTGATGAACAATACTACCGGCAGCTCGCCGAAAGGCGATCTGCCTTTCCTGGCAAAATTCGATTTGGCGAGCAAGCAAAACGAGATTATCTGGCGCTGCCCCGAAGACAGCTATGAATTTGTGGAAGATGTGATAGACGCCAATAAGCTGGTATTACTAACACGCCGGGAAGGCACTCACCAGACGCCTAATTATTACATAAAGAACCTGGTGCTGCGCATGGCAGATGTGGCGGTAACGCATTTTGCCAATCCTTACCCGCAGCTGGAAGGCGTTTCCAAAGAAAAGATTTCCTATAAGCGGGCGGACGGGGTGGACCTGACCGGCGACCTGTACCTGCCCAAGGGATACGATGCCAAAAGGGACGGGCCGCTGCCCGTGCTGATATGGGCTTACCCGCGGGAATTCAATTCAGCCGCCGATGCGGCGCAGGTAAGAGGCTCTGCGAATAAGTTTACGATGATGACCTGGGGCTCGCCGGTATTTTGGGTAACGCAGGGTTATGCGGTGCTTGACAATACGGAAATGCCGATTGTAAAGAAAGGCGACAGCTCGCACCCCAACGATAATTTTGTGGAACAGCTCAGGTGGAATGCCGAAGCGGCGATTGACAAGCTGGCGGGGCTAGGCGTGGGCGACCGCAATCGCGTGGCAGTGGGCGGCCATAGCTATGGTGCTTTTATGACGGCCAGCCTGCTGGCACATACGAATTTATTCAAGGCGGGTATTGCACGCAGCGGGGCCTATAACCGTTCGCTGACGCCTTTCGGTTTCCAGAACGAGGACCGTACCTACTGGCAGGCCCCGCAACTGTATGCTGATATGAGCCCGTTTAGCTATGCCAACAAACTGAAAACACCTTTGCTGCTGATACACGGGGAGATGGATGATAACCAGGGTACGTTCCCGATACAGAGCGAGCGATTTTACAATGCCATCAAGGGACATGGAGGAACAGCCAGGTATGTGGTGCTACCCTATGAGGCGCATGGATACAGGGGACGGGAGAACCTGCTGCATATGCTGTATGAGCAGAACGCCTGGCTGGAGAAGTATGTGAAAGGCGCCGGAACGGGTAAGGGGGGAGAGGTACAGAAGCGCGCGTTTTAAACTACCTTGCAGCATGGTGTCCAAAAAAGAAATATTGCCGGCGGTAGCTGCCGCCATCTTTAACGATAAAGGCGAGGTATTGCTGCAAAAGCGCCGCGATACCAATCAATGGTGTATTATTTCGGGTCATGTGGAATTTGGCGAAACAGTAGCACATGCCCTGCTGCGCGAGATAGCCGAGGAAACGAATGTACCCGCGGATATTGTACGGTTTATCGGGTTGTATTCCTCTCCGGAATCGCAGCTATATCATTACGCTGAAAGGAGCGTACAATATATTACCTCTTATTTTGAAGCAAGGCTGACGGAAGATATTGCGGCAGGCTTTGCGAACGGGGAAACAGCGGAGCTGCGGTATTTTCCGGTGACGGGGCTGCCGGAGGATATGGGGATGATAAACCCGTATTGGCTGTCGGATGCGTTGAGCCGGGACGCCGCGCCGTTTGTACGGTGAGGAAATTAAAATTTGATTCATTAGGGCATAACCAATATTTTTATTGCTTATGTCGCTGCCCTCTTCGCGAACAAAGGCCGGAAAGCTGCATATGCTGCAGCTGGCTGCCGTTATATTCCTGACTGTATCGGGCGGCCCTTACGGGCTGGAACCGTTGTTATCTTACGCGGGCAGCCATGGCGCGTTGCTCCTGCTTATCATTACACCCGTATTATGGGATATACCGGCCATTTTGATGGTGCTGGAACTCAATAGCATGATGCCGGTGACCGGCGGCTATTACCAATGGGTGAAACGTGCGCTGGGAATGCGCTGGGCTTTTTACGAAGGCTGGTGGACCTGGCTGTATACTTTTGCCGACCTGGCGATTTACCCGGTGCTTTTTGTGGAATATGCCGCCTTTTTCTTTCCCGACATTGCTGCGTATAAAATCCCGGTATGCCTGGCCATTATATGGAGCGGCGCCCTGCTGAACATCAGGGGCATTGTGCCGGTGGGTAAAACAGCGGTGGTGCTGAGCATTGCCGTGCTGGCGCCTTTCCTAATCCTGTTTGGCTATTTCTTTATACAGCACAGCGGCGGGGTAGCATTACCGTCGCCTTCACTGCATGGCATAGGACTATCGTCGATGGGCATGGCATTATATACGGTGATGTGGAATTTTATCGGGTGGGACAATGCCACCACTTATGCAGAGGAAGTAGACAAACCGGTGCGCACCTATCTTATATCCACGATCATCAGTTTTGCGGGGGTATTTATCGTGTACCTGCTGGCGGTGATCATCGCGTTGCTCTCGGGCATCAGCATGACCACCCTGGGCGAAGAAGGATTTCCCGCACTGGGCAAGCTGGTGGGCGGCCCCTGGCTGGGGGCATTGATAGCAGCAGGCGGCATGGCCAGCACACTGGGCTTGTTTTCGGCCGTGCTGCTTTCGGTATCGCGCATACCCAAGGTGATGTCGGACGATAAATTATTACCTCCCGTTATTCACCGCGTGCACAGCAAATACAATACACCCTACGTGTCGATTATCATTTGCGCGGTGGTGGTGAGCGGGCTGGTGCTGTGGACGCTGGCCGATTTGATACTGATAGATGTAACGGTATATGGGGCGGGGCTGCTGCTGGAATTTGTGAGCCTGATAGTGCTTCGGTATAAGGCGGCGGATGATCACCGCCCGTTCAGGATACCTTTGAATACGATAGGACTTTGCATGATGGTATTATTTCCGGTGGCGGTATTTGCTATTGCGCTTATAGGCGCTTTTTCGGAGTCGGAGCGGGCGCTGGGCCCGGTATTATTTGCCGCAGGGGCTTTGCTGAGCGCAGAGCTGGTATGGCAGATAATAAGGCTTGTCCATAAAAAGCAGGCGGTATAGCTGTTTAGTATCCCTCCACTTTTACAATCGCTTCGTAATTGATCAGTAATTCCTGCCCGGCGGGTATGTCGGTGATGGCTTCAAAAAATTCACCGTCGTTCACAGAGCGTACATTGGGTTGGGCGGAATGATTGAGGTAATTGACGAGATCCATTTTTTTAAAGCCGTAGTCGGGTATATAATAATGCTCTTCATCGTACACGCAATAAGTTTCCACCAAATCCTTCGATGCTTCGGGCAGTGCTTCTATTTCAGCGATGGGTACTTTCAGCCATTCGCCGTTGTCTTTGGAAAACATATCCCGGCAGCCCTGGGGGATATCGCGGATAGCGAAGACACCGATGCCATGTACGGGGGAAGGTTTCAGCGTTATATACGTTTCCTTTAAATCAGCGAGCAGCTCCTTGATATTCATCGGCCTGTTTTTGATGGGTGCGGCAAGATACTATTAAAAGCTGTATCTGCTATATAGGATAGCAGTATGATTGTAGTAAGAAAATAGTATCTCAAGGCGGGAGATGTGGAAAGGTCCCTAAGGAGTCCCGCAGGAGTCCCTATATGGAAACCGGAGTCAGACCGGGCTTACA
>Ga0307508_10002101_pt1 | contig 21407 bp, 25 predicted proteins | sample 9_EM_MG_FD_203089 | JGI IMG/M metagenome (GOLD analysis project Ga0307508, IMG submission 203089) | Populus trichocarpa ectomycorrhiza microbial communities from riparian zone in the Pacific Northwest, United States - 9_EM | ecosystem: Host-associated > Plants > Roots > Unclassified | place...
CTTTTATAATCCCCCCCCCCCCCCCCCCCCCCCCCCCCCCCGGGTGCCCAGCAGCCCAGCTACAGTGCTTCCAGCGCAGCGGACTCCGTGTTGACCTAACGCTGCAGGTTGTCCCGACGCTAAGTTGGATTTCGCACGGTTCGGGGACGGATCTATGCCGAGCAAGCTGGGAGGCGTGAGATGGAGGAGTTCTACGTGTGAAAGCAGGGGCGGGTCACGTGCACGGTGATGGAACGGTCATGGCGGTGTTGTGTGGTTCGCCACCTTTGTGTTAGCACAACGCGCGGGAGTCTTGTGGTGGAAAAAAACAAATTAAAAAGCTCATTCCGCCAACCTCATCACCTATGGCGCCAGAGGGAGTTTGATGGCATCCCATGACAGCCCAGTTTTCACATGCCGAGAGCAAACTAGGTACTGAGAAGTTTGTGAATGTTCTCAGGTCTAAGGTCGGCCGTCTCCAAGCCGGGCGATCTTATGGACTTCTCAGGACTGGGTGACGGTAGGAGAAGTTGGAGGAGGATCGAGGTTGTCCTGGGACGAGTGAGCGTTGTGACGGCGCATGATATGGGGTGACTCGTAGCAGGGAGCCCTTTCGGGTTAGCGCCTGGCAGGATACATATGTACACGCAAGTGACTAACCCTCATTTCGCCGCGCATCACTCGAGGCTGTGTGTGCTCCAGCTCGGCCCCATTTCCGCCGCGCAGTTGCATTATCACGGGTAAGTATGTAGTATCCGAATGACCGCCGATCGACGTTACATGCTGCGGTGTCAGTACGGTACGCCATCACGAGCCACCGTTCGCTCCTCGCCGAGCATCAGCGGTCGCAGGTCTCGACCGAGCAAATTTCAAAGCTAGCCGGTGTATACATACTCCCCGCAACACCTTGAGTATGAATAAACAAAAAAAAAAAAAGCAACACCGCACGCCGCCCCACACGTTACGAGCTCCATGTCTCCTCTGTAACCGTAGCGCCCAACCCCCGTCATTCGATCCGCGGAAGCCCACGTGTAGCAGACGTTGATTCGACGGGCCGGAGATGCTGGAGGCGCTGATACATAGATATGCGGCGTGATTCCGACGAGGTCTGCGTCAGCTATCTCGTCTCGGGGCTCGGCCAATGAACGCCGTCCCGCACCCACCCAGTGCAATGCCCCACAGAATGCCCCGCAAATGCAGAGCAAGCCACCGCCAACGCTGGCCGCTGGCGTGCGCATGCCCGCCGCGCTTCGGCACCAGTTACCTCGCCGGGTTGTCCGTTCCCGTCAGAGCACGCCGCGCTGAGATAAGCGACTGTGTTTTTGCAAGGGGAAAGGGTGCGCAATGCCACAATATCTGCCCATCGGTGCGGGCGTCGCCGTTCTTTCCCTTTCTCGAACAGCAGCGGCCGACACTCCCACCGAGCAGGGTCCCCAGGAGGTGCCTGCAAGGCGGCCCACATCGACAGGCGGCAGAGCCTGGGAGCAAGTCGCCGCAACAATCGCAGGAACGGCGAGGTTGTAAGGCACAGCCTCGAGGGTTTCGTAACGGTGAGGGGGGCAGGAGGCCGCAACACCGTTGGGTCACGGCGACTGCATGGCCACATGGAATATCGTCAACTGCAGGTGCGTCGTAGCGAATGCGCCTGACAGATACTGAAGGCTCGAGAAGAAGCAATGCTCCGTTGAACCGGCGCTGTGCCTAGGCGCGCATGAACGTCTTCGACGATGCTCACAGTCACGCATTCCTTCGCTGTGAAAAACGTTGCATCCGCCTTGGAGGGACACCCCTTCTCGGCGTGGGCGCAAACAACATTGTTGAATATTTTTTTTTGAAGCGATGGGTGAATTTCGGCGGGTTGGAGACAGCCGTAGTCTTGAAGGCGGGAAAGTCCTCAAATTGTATTGATCTCCGGTAATGGCGGGGAGAGCGAGACAGAATATCTAGCAGTAGAGTTGGATATTTTTGCGGACGGTCGCCGGGCGGCGGATGGAAGTCGATGTCGAGAAGCTCGTTCTCCGAACAAATGTACATACAATGTATGTAGGCAGCCGCACCCAGCTCTTACGTAATTCCTGCCTGGCAACAGAGCAATTATTATTTTATTTTAGCGTGGTGCGGGCACCCTGTACCGATGAGGGTATATCCATATCTAGATATTGTGTACGTGTGTACAACGTTAGTAAAACGACGGGCATTGCGTACCTTTTCTCAGCTCGGTTGCTCGGTAATCGGCGCAACTCGCCGGAGGGAGTAGCCGCGCCGCCTCAGTAGTACGTAGACCACACACTGCGCACTCGACGCACGAGGGAAGATGGGTGGGACAGTCAATCGCTGATCGGAGAGTAGATACTACATGCTCGAGGCGGCGGGTTTCAGGAAGACGCATGCGACAGATACATGGACAGGTCGGAAGTGCGACAGATATGATGTACTGTATGTATGTGTAGATATATCATCAGGCCATGTATGTATTCCACACACACGGACGCAAGGGCGAGCAGGGCACCGCTAAGCGTCGGTTCAATTGAATCTGTGTGCGACACGCGTTCGGGCGCGCTGGTTTCTGATTGCGGCGACACTCCGAGGATCTATGTAGACTATACTCTAACTATATGCACAGGGCGGGCACTCTATGTACTCAGCAGAGCAGCCGGGGATCGAGACAGGCAGCTGCTTCTCCACCTTCCCGACACCGGCTGTTTGGCTTCAAACCAGCAGCCCTCCGCCCCTCATATGTACGATAGTGCGTGCTTGCGACCCGGGTATCCGCGAGAGGGAGGTGGGTAGCGAAAAACAAAGAAGACGACCCGGAATGGCGGAAGGAAAAAGAAAGCGGAGAAAACGAGCTCGTATTCTCCGCCGCGAACAGCAGCGGCGGTGTGCAGCGGTCGTTTCCGCAGTCGCACGACAGCAACGCAGCATCCCGGCGCAGTGGCGGCGGGCGACGCAGGTACATACGACCGCACCGGAGATATCGCGTGCTTCTCGCGGGACCGGCGGAGACGGGGGAGACGGGGGAGACGGGGGAGACGACGGGCTGGAGGACGGCGCCGCTGGAGACGTCGGACGCTTTTCGCGGGAAGACGGCGGAGACTGCTGGGCAGCCGGAGTCGCATCGGTCTCAGAAGCGGAGACCAACCGGGGCGGCGACGATCTCCGGCTCCGCGCAATTTCCCGCGCGAGGGAAATTTCAACGCTATGTATCTATGTATCTAGATTTCGCACCGCTTGGCGCTTGGCGTCTTGGCACCGAGCGACCACTCATGCATTCGGCCAGACAGGTCTCTGACGCTGCTCCAGACGCAACGAAAACCACCCCGTTCTCGTCCAACCACGATTGAAGGAAGATCTGCAGACTTAAGGCACGAAAGGGGGTTGCGACACCAAACCCTGGGTCCGGTGAATTGCAGACACAACTCGCTTACCACGACCATTAGTATTACCGCCACCAACAGCAACCAGACTTGGACGAAGGCAACGCAGTCTGCCCATCCCGGTTGCAGCTGTGTTGATGGAATATGTTGCCGAGGGAAAAGGACACCCCAACCGCGGACAACATCGCCGTCTCGCAAGCCACCCGAGCGATACCAGCCACACCCGCACAGCTTGTCCCGATCTTGGTTGGATCGTCTGGTATTCGTATTCGCTCGTTCTCTCTGTCGGGGAGTTCCCAGGGCCCACGGGAGAGCTCACGCGTATGGAATGCGTCGACGGAGCAGGAAGGGGGAGGAGATGGACTTGCACAATCCGGCACACAATCCCTCCTCCTGCCCCCTTCGACCGCGACGGACCCCCCATCTCCGTCTCCCTGCGACCGAGCCCTGCGCCTCCCGTTCGGGCCAATCCCGCATTATCTCACCTAGAGTAAGTATGCCCACTATAGATGACAGTACTATAGGTCGTGACACGCTAAGCCTTTTTGCAACGTCAGGTGACCATCCCCAGGGGTATCTCAGCTCGGCTTGGTGCGGCTGTCGCAACAACGACCAAGCATCAAGCGCGTCGCAGCCGGTATATACGACTCCTCACGAAAATCCCCTTGCAGCCGACCGCCGATACGGATCGAACTTCCGGCAAGCGTTCACTGGTTAAGTTCAAACAACGGCCAAAGCCTCGCAAACACCCAATTGCTGTGCTCCCTCGCTGGGTTCCTCTGTCAGCGGCTTCTCCCTACAGAGGCAAGGGATGCAGAACAGTTCGGTTTAGGGCCAGAGAATTGTCCGGCCAGGTCATGGCGGGTGGACGATGGGAATGGTGGGCAACAGAAGCCTACACGTGGGAGGCGCGAGACTGCGAGTACGGTTCGGGTTCCAGTAAAAGAAGCCGGGTCATGAAATGGAAGAAGGCACGCTATTACCCATCGGTCTTCACAGAACGAGGCATGCTGCTGCAAGTGAATGAGCATAACATACCACACGCATACGGCGCAGCAGCACGCCGTGGGAGGAACTTGAGAAACAACTACGCGCTGCGTTTGAGGAGCGAAAACTGGGGCGTGCTGTGCGCTGCAATTGGTTCGAGCAAGCCTCGACGCGGCTATTCACAGAGATCTGTCCTTATTCTACTATCACATCCCGCATTTGGATGGCTGGTTCTCTCGGTCCCTTCACCGCAGTGGTATCACACTCTGTACCAAGCTCAGGAGACACCGCTGGTCCGGTACAGCAGCACGAGACGATCGCCGACTTTCACCGGCCGCACGCCACGCCGCATAAACGGCCGCACCACCAGCTGTAGGATATCGGGGAGGTAGGGAAACCTCTGCGCGGTTGTGTCGGTTCTTTCCCGCAAACCGCCGACACTGAGGGTGGTATTAGGGTGAAGATGAGGACTCGAGTGCGCCTTCCGTTGGCATGCAGATGAGTGTTAGTCGGTTTTGTAGATAGTATCTACTTGTGTAGTAGATTCTGCGGGCAGAGCGTGGTGCTCGTGCTCAAGCGCGATTCGGTATTGCGCTAGTCCTTAAGCGCGCTAGTGGCGCTGTTACCTATACATGAGTACATAACAGTGGCGTTCATACATAGGGGGGACCTTGGATAAGTCAGATAACTAATACGGTATCCGGTACACACATATCTATGTAGAGTATGTATGAGTCGGTTGGAGCGATCTCCGCGAGTCTCGTTCTCCTTTTCGGACGTCGGACCTTTTTTTTCTTTTCTTCTTCTGTCCTCTTTCCTCTCCCCACGCGCTCGACCCTCTCCTCTCACTCCGTCCCTCCGTCCTCCGTCCTCCGTCCTCCGTCCGTCCGCTCGTTCGCTCGCTCCTGGGTAACCGCGCACGCGCTCCATCCGTCCCGTCCGTCAGCAAGCGTCTCGGCTGCTTCGTCACTCGTCCAGCGTTCGCTTCCTCCCTTCCGTTCTCTCTTGCGCTGCATGCGGAGCGAGCCTTCTTTTTTCCGACATATCTACATATATACCTCCATATCGTCGTCGAAGATAATCTGTGCGGCTCTTTGCGCTTTCCTTTTTCTTTTTTTCTTTTCGGAGCTGTTGCTCTAGCCGCTCGTTTGCTGCGTGGTGTTTACTTTATTTCTTCTTCTTTCGATCAGGAAAAAATCCCGCGGTGCCTGTGCCTGTGCCTGGCTCATCGCATCGCATCGCATCGCATCGCATCGCATCGCATTGTATTGTATTCACCCTGCAAGGGGCAGCTCTCTCCCGAACACACACACGCAGCACGCACTGTGTACTTACATACGCTGGTCGTTTCGCTTCTGCTTTCAATCGAGTACCGAACGGAAAAAAAAAAAAGGAAAAAAAAAAAAGGAAAAAAAAGTCCGACTCGACGATCACAGCATATAATCCCCCCCCCCCCCTTTTTTTTTCCTTGTCTTAATTTTTTTTATTAGTTGGTCGGTGCGGGAACACAACACAACAACAGGGTCGAGGTCAGTGACACACCCCACGGACGGACGGGCGGCTGCATGAATGTTCGCTGCTTGCTTGCGTTGCCGACTTGACCGACTAGTTAGTTACTGACGAGTTGGGTTGTCGTGATCCAGACACGAACGATTCTTCGGAGACCGAGGCGCACACACTCACACATACCGAACACACAACGTGCGCCCGTTCATCCATTGCTTCCGCAGCCACCAGTCCTTCCTTCCCCCTCCCCCTTCGCTGTTTGTCGGATATCGGATTCCCGACGCCCTGGTACTTATCGTCCGTCCCTGGCGTGCTTCTACCAGAGGAGGTGTGAAAAGGGGCGCCAACGGGAATCGTCGACTTGCTTGCTTGCGACGCGGAAAAGAGAAAGCGAGAGAGAGAGAGAGAGAGAGAGAGAGAGAGAGAGAACGGAAGGGAAAGTGTGTACGTAGCCGGCTTGAAGGAGGGCAAGAAAGAAGAAAAAAGGAGAGAAGAAGACAGATACATACGAATCGATCCCATCACTCCATCCCTCCATCCCTCCCTCCCTCCCTCCCTTCCTCCCTCCCTCCCTCCCTCCCCCTTCCCTCCTCCCTCCCCTGCCAACGGCGGCCTAATAGACGAGAACCCGCAGCGCGGAAATCTGCACTTCTACCTACCACTCCACTTCCCTCCACAGTCCTTACTTCACCGCCGCACTCTCCCTCAAGCTTACTCCCTCGCTCCTTGCCCGGCTGTCCGCACACACGCCACGAGCCAGCCAGTTGTACCCGAAAAGCATCTATCCATCCTCCCGCCTGCCAACCCTGCCAACGGATCCCTCTTGGGGTGTTTGAATAATGCATCGTCTTCGGAATAAGAAGAAGACCAAGGGCGATGACGACGATGGCGTACCGCCGGTCCCGCCGGTCTCGAAGAACTTCCTGAAGAAGAATAAGCCCGCCGCGCCGGAATTGCCGCAGGTCGAGCTCGACCATGTGCTACCGTCGTCGGACGATTTCCGGACCTCGCTGCTGATGCCCAATCTGGCGCAGCGGTTCAGCATCCTGAAGGCGGAGCAGGAGGCGCTGGCCGCCGCGAACGCGAGCAAGGAGGCCGGCAGCTCCGGCCTGCCGGACTTCACGTCGCGGTTCGTGGGATTGGGCGATATCGCTGAGACCGCTTCCATCGACGGTTCTATCAGGTCGGCGCACAATAGGTTGACCTCGAGGTCGGACGAAAGGAGGCCGTCCGAAGACGGTGATGGGAGCATGATGAACCGTGGCCGTGCTGGCGAAGGGAATGTGTTATTCGGTGGCAGACAGAAGATCTACAAGGTAACCCCTGGGAAGACGCTGAGGGGCGCGAGCTCGATGGAGGATCTCAGTGGTGGTAGTGGTGGCGGCGGCGGGGGCAGCGGTTTTGGCAGGTCGCTGGCCCAAGACGATGTGCGCGACGCTCTGTTTGCGCGGCGGGAGTGGAGAAAGGGATACGGAGAGGATGATGCCGGGAGGAGATCCAACGACCTCGTGGAGCCCAACAAGAACCGATACACCACGTCTTCGACAAACTCCACTCCCACCACGGCTGCGAGGCTATCCACGGCAGCGACGTCCATCAATTCACAGCCCGGTGCGTCGGTCAGCGTGACGCCTTCGCCGGTGAGTCCTCCGTCGATGGCCACTAACAAGCCGCGGCGGCCCCTGTACGAACAGGCTCTGGACCAGCACCTGCAGGAACAACAGTCCACGGCGCTGGGCCGGCTTGAGAGATTGGCTTCCCTGCGAAGGATGGGCTCCGGGAGCCCGCCGAGAGGCAGCTCCCCCGGGCCTGGCTCTCCGCAACCCTCAATGTCGCCGTCGTCGCCGATCTCGCACTCGATGCCGTGGATGACCCGACGAATGCCGCCGGATACTCCGCTGTCGCCGCCCGCGGAGGGCGAAATGGAATCCGAGAGCTCCAAGCCGGCACGACCGGCCGGATTCGACACGTTCGACTTCGGCCTGCAACTGCAGGAACCCATCAGTCCGCCCATGAGCTCCAAGGCAAACGAGTTTCCCGCCCAAGCCCCCTTTTCTGCTGCAAGGCCTGCCGGCGACAGACGACGCCAGCAACGCAGCCCGGAAAGGGTTGCGAGCCCGGTGTCGGATAGGTCGCTGTCGCTCGGGGCCGTCGGAGCGAGACGGTCACCTTCGCTTGTCAGAAGATCGCCCTCTCCCCCAGCCAGGAGCTCTGACGAACTGGAGGTTCGGTCGTATTTGGGATCGTCAAACACGGGCAGCGGACGCAGCTCCCTCGACAACCACCACCACCACCACCACCACCACCACCACCACAACAACAGCAACGGGTTGGCACCTCGCCGGAGTGGTGAGTCTCTGAGTGTCCATGGCCTCAATATCAATGGCAGCGGAAGCATGACGCGTCGCTCCCCCTCCTCCGATGGGGATCCGGTGTGCCGAGTGTCGTCCTTCGAGAGTCCCGTGTCCGAGGTCTCGTCCATTGGTTCTCGTGTATCGAGGGTATCCCGTGATTCCTCGGCGAGCAACGACGAGCCGGCCAAGGCGTTCCTCGAAGCTCTGAAGCCGGCCAAGAATCCGTCGATATCCGCGTCGTCGCCCAGGTTCAACTTCGACACCCCATCCGCCGACGACGACTCCCCCACCCTTCCACCGGGTCAAGGCGAGGGCCTCAGTTTGCTCGTCCGACAGCACTTGCGATCCGGCTCCGACGCATCGTCGATGTACGCGCCGTCAACGTGCACGAGGGTGTCACGAGTGTCCCGCTACGGCGCAGCTGTCTCCACTACCAAGGTTGGTGAAGAGCCCAGGACATCCGGGAGCAGCTCCGGTAACATCTGGCAGTACGATGATGCCGCCGCAGAAGTGTCTTCCGAGGACAGCGAGCCGAACAGCCCGTCATCCAACACGTACAGCCGCAAGCGGTCCGCCGCGACCCCCCCCGAGGTTCTGCCGATGGGGTCGAGCCATGGCAACCGGACCGAAGACGAGGGTCACATGCGGAATGGCCCGTGGGAGAGAGGCAGAATGAGAGCCAATAGTAGACCTGCATCAGAGTGGGGTGATAGTCGACCCGGTACCAGAGCGCCCAGCAGGGCTGGCACCGAGAGATCGTTGAGTCGGGCCGGTGGCGGCGACCCCGACGATCAGGACTGGGAGCAACAATTGGCCTTCCGGCGACAGATCGTGCAGCAGAACTTGAGGAACCAGGGAAAGATCAACAACCAGCACGAAATGCCGTACGACCACCCGCGGGAATTGGCGAGCCGGGGAAATACCACTGCCGGAGGCGGTGCTTTCGGAGGGATCAAGGCCAAAGGACCACCGAACGTCGTCCGGACGGACAACGGTAGGTTTCCCATGGCTCCAAGGGCAGAAAGTAGAGAGCGTGGAAGGCACGACGGCCGCGTGATGGACGGCAGACCCATGAGAGGACCGATGTCTCCACCCGGCCGCCCCACGCACGATCGTTCTGGACACCCCGCTCATCCAGGTCATCCAGGTCCCGGTCCCCACGGTTTTCCAGGCCACCCCGGCGCTCCCCGGCCCCAGCAACGGCAACGGCCTCCCCTGGTGACGCACCACACCTTCGGCAACGGCAGCCGCTCCGCCGATCCGCTGTCGCCCGCGTCCAGTCGTTCCAGGCACACCTCGCCGAGAAACTCGCCGCCGCGCATACGCCAACAGTTCTCGCACGAGCAGATGAACAGCAACAGGGGCCAGCCCATGGGCTGGCAAGATAGGCGGGAGCAGCCTCCGATGCAAACTCGAAGCACGCCCTCCACACCGGTTCCTCGACAAGGCCCCATGCCCCCCTTGCCTATGGGTGGCAAGACTTTCCGACCCGCTGCCGATGGATTCCGGGACGACCTATCGAGGGCCATGATGACTGGCCAGTCAAACATCACCGAAGTTCCCCCGCAACGCACGAGAACCGGATCCAGTCCAGAGGAGCCCATGGCGAATGTGAGATCCACCTTCGAGGATGAGGACCACCGACCGCCAATAATCAGGAGGCCCCGTGGTAACAGTCTTATCCAGGGAGTACAGGGACTTCGCTCAAAGAACGCCGACCGGGAGAGTACCCAATTGCCACCGCTGAACACGACCGGTCTGGTGCCGCCGAACGTCGTCGGAACCCCAAACTCGGTGGGATTCAGATCGCCCGCAACAGCAGGACCGACACCGTCTTCTGCGACCGCCAAGTCCCCGGCCGCAATCATGCAGCAGATTGCGAACGCAAACTCATCCCTCGCGCCGGCCCGAAAACGTGTAGTCAACAAGTTTGAGATTGGCGAGCCGACACTGCTATCGAAGACATCCCACATCCCCACCATCAACCTGCCGAACCGACCCGCGGACCCGCTTTCCCCTTACCCCTTGGCGTCTTCCGCGGCATCCATCAAGAGCACTGCGCCGTCGACTAAGAGTCGGAAGCGGAACAACACCATTTTCGGTGTGTTTGGGCGGAACAACACCACCGAGGATATCCCCAACCTCCCACCCGTCGCCATGCCGACCACTCCTGGCGGCGCCGATGACATGCCGGATCGGTCCAAGAGAGCGTCGTACAACACTCTGCGGAAATCCACGAGTGACGGCGGTGCTCTGGCTAGTCGCGCAAGAATGGACGAGGTCTACGCCATGAGACAGCATATGCCGAAAATACAGAAGCCGATGGCTGGGGGGATGATCTAGGATGAATAGATGGGGTACTTTGTCGGTAGAGGGAAAGTAGTTGGCATTGATGACCGTTATGTAGCCTTTTGCTTTTTTTCTTCTTTGAATGCTCTTCCCCCTCCCCTCCTTTTTACGCTTTTTTCTTATGTGGATTCGCGCGCTACCTGCTTTCATTCTACCTTTCTGCGTCTTTTTTAGTGTATTACGGTTGTGCCGTTTTTTATGTTCATGTCCAACTTTTCATGGTGTGAAATTGTGATGTATTGACTCTATGTTCGTTTTTTTGATCTTGGAGTTTTATGGGGGGGGATGGGAATGGTGGGGATAAAGGGCGGTTCTACATCTTTCTGCTCGGCAACGGGATTGGGGGTCGGTGTGTGATCGGGATAACTTTTAACTTTTATCTTATATTTTCCTGTTCGGTACATATGTAAGTATCAGAAGTTGCTCGTTTGGAATCTTTGGTTGAGTGATGAACAGTGAACAGACCATAACAACTGCGTGCTACTGGTGAATTGTCACATGCCAAATGCAAAATGTCATCATGTGATAATTTTATCCCTCCCAAAGCAGGATACTCCTTCCCCCCCGTCCAACCTCTTGCTGTCCTCGCCAGTTCCTTCGACTCGACTCGACTCGACTCTTGCTTGGTTCCTTGTTTGTGCATTCCCCGCTTTTCCTCGGTTGTCCCCCAAGTTTCGTCATCACGTCCGTGTTTCCACCCCGGTATCCTTGGCGTTTTCTGCGGTTTATCCTTCGTTCGACCTCAGCCACACCACCACGACCACCACCACGTACGCTCCAGATCCTACACGATCTCCGTTCCGCTCCCGGATGCATGGCAGCTCTTGGTATATACTTGGCCCTCTTCTCTCCCCTTTTTACTTTTCTGACGGACACATTCACGCCAGAAACCCCTTGGACGACGTTTGACGAGCGCCACCACCACCACCACCACCACCAACATCGACACAAGCAGCACAACCCCGACCGTAATCCCATGCCGCCCGCCGCCGCTGACCCGTCGACGGCCATCTGCCGCAATAGCAACACCACCACCACGGGCACCGAGCAGTCCTCCTACTACTACCCTCCCACAGTCGCCGCGTTCTCGCCGTCCCACGCCGCGCAGGCCCGCCGGCCGACTTTCCAGGTGCACCAGAAGTCGCCGCTGCTCGTCGCCACGCCCCCGCAGGTCACCCGCGCGCTCAGCAAAGCGTACCCATGGATCAAGACGGCGGACTACGCGCTCGGGCTGCTGACGTGGACGACCGGGGACCCGTGGGAGTCGTTCCTGGTCGTCGCATTCTTCTGGGGGGCGGCGCTGTATGGCGGGTGGTTGCTACGGTGGGCCGGGAACGTGGTCGCGGTGGTCGCCCTGATCGCGGCCATGTTCGCGCGCCGGTACGGGAAGGAGGAGACGACGACGCTGGACGAGATTCTGGCCGCGCTCAACTCGCTCAACATGCGCGTCGAGGTCTTTGAGGCCCCGTTTTTCGCGCTGCTCGAGCTGCTGTCGGCGCAGAAGAACGCGACGGCGGCGGCGGCGGCGGCGACGAAGAGGCCGGCGCTCACCACGCTGTTCCTGCGCATCCTGCTTCTGACGCCGCTGTGGCTGTTCGTCAGCGTGTACCCGCTGCAGATCCTGACGCCGAGTCGCATCGTCGTCTTCTCCGGGACGCTGTTCCTGACCTGGCATTCCCGGCCCGCCAAGGTTTCCCGCACGATTTTGTGGCGCTCCACGATGCTACGGAAGCTCAGCGAGCAGGTAACGGGGCTGTCGCTCACGCCGCGGGCGGGTGCACCACCGCCGCTTCCGCCCCACGAAGGCGGCACCGTCGATGTGGCCGCCGCCTCCTCCTCCGTGGATAAACCCACGCCTTTCAAGGTCGCCACCACCGCCGCCTCCCCGGGAGTGAGGTTCACCTTCGCAATCTACGAGAACCAGCGGCGCTGGCTCGGCGTCGGGTGGACGTGCACGCTCTTCGCCTACGAGCGCGCCGCATGGACCGACGAATACCTCCAACCCTGTCCGCCGCCGCACGAGTTCTCGCTCCCCGAGACGGCCCATGGCTCTGGCGTGGCGTGGCGCTGGGTGCCCGGCGAGGAGTGGGAGGTCGAAGGCGCAGCGGATGAGCACAGGGGGAAGAAGCGGGCCAAACAGGAGATCAAGGACCGGCTCGGCGGACCCGGCGAGAGCGGCGAGGGCTGGTGGTACTACGACAACAAGTGGCGCGACGGACGCCGCGGCGTCGACGGCTGGGGGAAGTACACGCGCAGGCGCAAGTGGACGAGACGCGCGGAGCTGGTCGAGGCGGACCAGGTGCAGGTCGAGGAGAAGGTGGACGAGCCGGCAGTGACGGCGGTGGAGCTGGATGCATCGCAGAATCACGCGCCCTGGCGCCTTCCCCCCCGCGGTCCGCCGCCGCCGAGCGAGCGCGAAACGAAAACGGAGGGAGTGCGGGGAGAGGCTGAGGATGCGTGCGATAGTAGCTCTGTCAGCAGCGACTATGGAGACGACGATGATGCGGCGCATAGGAGGCAAGCCGCCGCCACCACCACGACCACCGACGGCGGCGTGCGCGCTGGGTGACGGCATTAGCGGCAGGGAAGGGGAATTGTATTTTTGCTTTCGTGGACGGGCGGATTGTGGATGGGCTAGATGGATGGACGGACAGATGTGAGGGGATGGGAGCTGGGGGTTGGCAATGGAATCGAACGATCGACCCTCTGCCTGTAGTTAACTAGATATATAACAACGCCGTGAGACAAATAACACGGTTGTGTCTAACGTCGTCCAACCCCACAGCACAGGCCCTCACTTCCAGCACCATGCTGCACCACGACCCAATGGACCTCAGCAACATTGAGAGCGATGAACTCAACCTTGTGGAGGACGAAAAAGTACAGTGCCCTCGGTGCCAGGGCTTTGGCCACATGGCGCGGCAATGCAACACTATTCCACACAACCATCCCGGAACGAAACTCAACGCCTAATTTTGCCAAGACTTTCGCCCCACCTCACCAAAACCGAGCGACACTTTTGCTTCATCAGACTCGCGATGTCTGGTGACGCGGACCTATCGACCATAGCAGCCCCGGTTGTGACTGCTGAGGGCGACCCGAGCGAGGGTTCTCTATTGAGGGAACTCGTGGAAGACACAGGTAGCTACAGGGAGGAAGAGATGGAGGACGCAGGAAGTGAGAGCAGCGGCCTTTCAGAGCTGGGAAGCGAGGATGAGGAGAAGGAGTGGGACCAAAAGGACAGCGGCAGGCCCAACTTCAAGCGCGCCGCCCCTGGCGCAGAGCAACAGCAGCAGAGCACGTCGGATTTCTTCCGACATGGCAATGGCGCCGGCTCGCACAACGATGATTCCTTGTTTTTCGCGACTCCGGGCAAACAGGCCATGAGGGGAGCACTTGTACGCTCCCTCTCGGCAGCGGCCAGAAGCCCCCAGCAGGTGGGATCGGCTTTGACCCCGAATTCTACCAGGGATTCCAGTGAGGGGGCACGAACGAAGGGCAGCCAGGAGCTTAATAGGGTGGGAAGCAAGGAGGCGGGAGGAAGGGAGGAGGCGAACCTTGTTTGGGCGGAGGAAGTGGCCAGTGTGAGTGAGGACGAAATGGAGGACGTGGTGGGTCCGGAGCGGTCGACCACTCCAACACCCATGCCAGCCAGGTGGGCTACACCGACCGCGGTGCCAGTCACCCCATCTAATGGGAACAAGAAACAGGTATTGGCAGTGAGCACCTTGAAGTCCACACGAGCAATACCACTGCCGAGGCGGCTGCCAGGCATCCCAGCCCACGGCTGGTCGAATGGAGCGGGCCTGGCAGAGATCCTGGCGGCTATTGTGCTTGCAGAAAAGCGCATCGAAGCGAGGGAGGTGCAGATGGAAAAGCGTATAGAAGAGAGGGCAGCGGAGAGGGAGAAGAAGGCGGAGGAGAGGGAGAGGTGGGCAGGGGCGAGAGAAAAGATGGCACAGGAGAGAGAGGCACGCCTGACAGAGAGGGTTGAGGCAATGGAAAAGAGGCTGGCGGAGGGCCTCACTGCCCTGTCGATGGACATGGGCACCAAGGCTCAGTGGGACCAAGCCCAGTGGGAATGCCTGGGGAGAGAGATGGAGGGATACAGGAAAGAGATTGCAGAGGTGGGAAGGCACTACCAGTGGGAGAAGCTGCCTAGGGGTGGGACGTCGGTGGTGTTCAAAGTTCCAAACAAGGCAGCGGGACAGAAGCTGCTGTCGGAAATGTGGGTGGTAGGGAACAAGTTCAGGGCCCACCCCTTTATCCCCAACAAGACGGAAACCCTGTGCGGAAGGTGCTCTGCATGGGGCCATTCAGAGTTCCGATGCCACAAGATGGTGGCAGTGTGTGGGATTTGCTCTGGAAACCACTTCACAGTGGGGCACCGATATGAGGTCGTGACCTGTGGGGTGGTAGGACGAGTCTGCCCCCATGTGGGGATGAAGTGCCAGAACTGTGGCGGTGCACAACCAGCCCAGGATGGAAGGTGCAGGGCGAGAAATGAGGCGATCGAAATCGCCCGAGGGGCCAGGATTGGGAGAGCAACCTGGATCCAGCAAGCGGAGACAGCTCATCCCCAGCATGAGCAGCAGCAGTGGCAGCAGAGGGCCCTGGAGGCCAACCAGACCAGAGAACAGCATCCGAGGAAGCTGCCCCCATGACAACCATTTCTCCCTCCTGTCCTAGCAGCGGACCAGACTGGGGAACCTGATGAGATGGAAGGAGTTATGGAAGCGGAATCAAGTGGCACTGCCCAACCCGTGGCTGTCTGATGTCAGCCCAACCAGCTACCCAGAGGCTGCTGGCGCTACAGCATAACTGCGCCAGGGGAGGTCAGATGGTGGAGGCGGTATTGGAGATAGCAGTGAGGAGAGGAGCGGATCTGTTCCTCATCAGGAACCAAGAGGAGAGAAAGAGAAGGATAGCACGCGCTCTCACCCCAGCTTCACCTTCATCAGAGAGGAGGAGGACATGGCAGCAAAGCGCTGCATAGCAGTCAACTGTTCATCAAAGTGCTGGGTGACCGAGTTGAAAGAGTTGACACAGAAGTGTGGGAACTATGTTCAGGTGGTGGAGGTTGTTTCCCCGGGTGGAGATGCAATCGTCATCACCAATGTATATGACCAACATGATGGCAGTCAACTGGGCAAAATGTACGCCACCATGATCTAGATAGGTCGTATGCGAGTATGATTAAACAAAAAAAAACATGATGGCAGTGAGGGCAACCGGCCAGCACAAAGGGTCCGGTGGGACAAGATCACCAAGCAACGGAGGGTGATCATCGCCAGAGATATGAATGCCCACAGCAAGTTGTAAAATCCCAGGACGACACGAAACAGGAAAAACATCTTCTGGGAATGGCTGATTGAAGAGGGGGATCTGTTCGTGTGGAACACGGGGGGGGCGGCGGGTGCCGGTCGAAGCGGGGCAACGAGACAGTAGGGGGGGCGGCGGGTGCCGGTCGAAGCGGGGCAACGACGAGGATGGGACCAAATACGATGAATCACTCAGTTATCGACCTCACCCTATCCTCACCAAACGTGGAGCTGAACTGGTGCCTGCTTGGTGAAGAGGTGACCTGGTCAGACCATGAGGTCATCGTGTGGGAGGTGCTGGGAAACCCCCATCCAATGGCCGACACAAGCACAGAAACGACAGGATGGGACATTAGCAGATGGGATCCTACAAAAGAAAGCAAGGAGGAGGAAAAGAAAATGGTGGCAGAAAGGAGGGCAAAGGCGAGGGAGTGCTACGTGGGCATGGTGGGCCGGACCCCAATCCTATCTGACGACAGCGCAACCAAGGACGTAGTGAAAGCGGCAGGGGTGCTGAGGGAGACGATGTCCATGACGTTGGATGAACATGCAAGGAAGAAGAGGTGGTGCTCGCGGTCAAAGCCGTGGTAGAATGTGGACCTCAGGGAGCTGAGAAAGGATCTGGGAATGGCAAGGAGGAAGTGGAGGGTGGCTGGAATCTCGTGAGTGAAGGCGGCGAGACGGGAATTCCGGCAAGCAATACGGAAGGCAAAGAGAGACTGCTGGAACCGGTTTCTACAGAAGGCAGATGGGAACAAGGTATGGACAGCGGCGAGGTATATGGTACCCCATATTGAGAAGTCTGACCAGGCACTGGTCCGGGATAACGGGTCCATCGCAGAAGGCCACCACGAGCGGGAACAGGCTATTCTCCAGGCACACTTTCCACAGGAGCCACCAGGAAACTTCAAACCGGCACAAGGGGGTAAGACCTTTGAGAGGGTTGATGTTCAATTGGTCAGATCACTCTTGAGGGGGGCAGCCAATACCTCGGCCCCAGGGGATGACCGAATTTCGGCAGGTATCGTCTAGGTGTTCTGGCAGTGAGACCAACAGCGGATAATCCAGCTGGTTCGGGTATGTATCCGGCTTGGATTTTATCTGGGAATATGGAAGATGGCGAAAGGAGTGGACATTCCCAAGCCCAGAAAGCCAGACTACTCGAAGGTGTGAGCGTACAGAGTAATATCATTACTTGACGTTATCAGCAAGCTGCTGGAACGAATGGCAGCCCACTTGATTGTGAACCACTTGGAGCGAAAGCGAGGGCTACACGAGGGTCAGTTTGGGTGCCAAAAGCGCTGGTTGTGTGTGGATACAGTGGCAATCTTGATGAATCACACGCAGAAGGCATGGAGTGAGAGGAAGGTCACCAGCACCCTATTCATGGATGTCAAATCGGCATTCAACAATGTCAACAAGGCTCTTCTGGGCAAGCGAATGGAGGAGCTGGGACTGGAGGAAGATCTCATCTGCTGGACGATGAGTTTCATATCGGACCGACGGATCAAACTCGTGCTAGAAGGCGAAGTGGGAGAGTCCAACGCAGTGGACACCTAAGTCCCACAGGGTTCCCCAGTGGCACCCATCCTGTTTGTCACATACTTGTCGGGGATCTTTGACACAGTGGAAAAGGCAGCCCCAGGCATCAGTGGACTGTCCTTTGTGGACGATACTGGATGGTGGGCGAAAGGAAGGAATGACGGGGAAGTGGCCGAGAAGTTGTCAGAGGCAGCAGCGGTGGCCATAGAATGGGGAAGGAGCAATGGAGCGGCATTCGATCAGGGGAAAACAGAGGCAGCCATGTTCTGGAGGAAGAAGAAAAGCATGGAGGTAAAGGCCAAGGTGAGAGTGGGGGACAACGAAGTCCCATTTAACAAGGAAGCGACAAGGTGGCTTGGAATCTGGCTTGACTCGCAGCTTACCCTGGGGACCCACCACAACACCAGACTCCGGGATGGAATGAGAGCGATGACACATCTCTGGTGGCTGACGGGACAGATGGGGCTTGCCCCAGCCAACTGCAGGAAAATAATGGTGGCCTGCGTCCAGTCAGCCCCCATGTTTGGGTTGGAGCTTTGGTGGAAGGGGGGCAACATCCGAGGGACAACGGGATGGGTGAACGAGCTGCAACTGCTAATCAACCATCAGGCCCGGGCAATGACAGGATGCTTCTGGACAACCAACCTAGGGGCTCTCTCAATGGAATCCGGACTGAGACCAGCGACGAATCAGCTGGAGAACCGACAGTGCCACTTTGCCCTACGACTCCTGAGCCTGCCGCAGGAGGAGATGGCTAGGAATATTGTCAGCACTGACACAACGATTGGAAAACCACTATCTGCTGCCCTCAAGTACAGCTGGACCGAAACAGAGCGGACAGTGCTGCTAGAGGAACCGGAGTCCTTCGATACAAAACTGATCCAGAAAGAGCGAGAGGAGGCAAAGAGGGAGACCAAAAGAGAAAGACCAGGGTTTGTTATGTTCACCGATGGATCCAGGTTGAAAAATGAAGCTGCCGGATATACGGTAGCGTGGAAAACTGGCCAAACCTGGGAAGGTATCAAGACCCACATGGGGTTCAACCAGGAGGCTTTTGATGCAGAATGCGCAGCTCTAGCATGCGTATTAGAGATGGCAGCAAGAAGGGACCTGGTTCCCGATCACATCACCATATTCACTGACGTTCAGGTGGCAATCTGAAGGATGGCGTCTGATGAACCAGGACTGGGACAGAAATACGCGCTGGAAGCGAGAAAGCATATTGCAGTACTTCGGAGAACAGCGCCAGACATCACCATCGAGGTCAGGTGGTGTCCAGCACATGAGGGCGTGGAAGGAAATAAGAAGGCTGATGAATGGGCCAAGCTCATGGCAGACGAGCCGGACACCCCAGGGGTCGAATGGCTGGATGGGGCTTGCTCGCTGCCACTCCCCAGATCCCTCGCCAACATTGGACAGGAGATCTCAGAAAAGAAATGGACAGAGGTACGAGAGTGGGCTGGGGGCCAGACCACTACGAAGAAATACAAAATGCCAAAAGGCCAAAGGCCAGACAGCATAGTTGCTGGGAGGACCAAGAGGTTTGCCTCCAGGTTCTACCAGCTGAAGACAGGGCACTGCCGTACAGGAGAATACCTGCACTGGACAACATCTCATCCGACACCCCAGTGTCAAGATCCTGACTTCTTCGCACTGTCTGGGGCTCGACAGGCAACGTAGTTCCTCGGTGTGCCTACACGGTAGGTCTTTCCTGTTGTTCGGCTCTCGGGCTGTGTTCGTTCAGCTCACTGGCGCGGGCAAGTACTTCTCTGTCCGGTTTCGGTGAAGTCTGAGGATGTCCCTCGGCGTAGCCCTGTCTATGCTGGCGAGACTCTAACTCCCAGTCTTTCGTTGTCGTCGTCTACTGCCACTCGATGGGCTTTACTGTAGCACGGTCGTTCAGTTCGGGGTTTCGGTCGCAGCGCCGGTTTCACGGGAAGGTAGAAGTAGGAGTTGGTGGGGAGAGATAATAGATTGCGTGGAGAAGAATCTCCAGACTAGCTACCGCGCCCTTCCTTTATACTTTTCCTTCCCTCTGTGGAATCACAGCTTGCCCGCAAGACTGACACAGTTCCTCCGTCTAACATCATGACTCGATCGCCGCGCCTAAGGAAAACACATGATCGCACTCGGCCGCCGCGCGGCCACCACTCTACTCGCGGCAACAGGAGAAAGGTCACGCAAGCAAGAGCAGTACAGAAAGAGAAGAAGGTCGCGCAAGCATACTCAAAGGGAAACAACATACGTAAGAGGACAGGAGAAGGATGCGCAAGCACTATCAACAGGAAACAGCAAAGACGAGAAGGACGCGTAGGCAACATAGAGGAAACAAGGGAGAGAGGTCTAGACCGGCCAGCGGTCGGGGAATATCGCTACCGGCGCGATATGGCGGAGTTCGGTCGAGGCGCCTAAGCGCGGAGGATGATCCGGGCTGCGGCAGCGGTGATGAGGGCCAGCCACAGGGCGACAAGGGTGGCGGCGGCCCCGGCCGCGGCGCTTACGAGCCTGCCGCACGAGATTCGTGACAGTACGTCCCCTGTCCAGACCGAAGCTCTGGCGAGGTCGTGTCGGGTAGGCGCGGCACGGCGGCGGATGGGGGTGCGGTAGATGCGTACAGCCGGGCTCCCCTGCTGCCGGGCTTGGAGTTGTTCGTTCATTCGCTGCTGTTCGGTGATGATGGCCCCCAGGGTGTTGGCCATCTGCTGGAGTTGCTGTTGGTCCGCGTCGTGGAATTCGTTCATCCGCTGGGCGAGCGTCCGGTGTACGACATGGTTGCGGCGTGCATCTCTGGTAGTAGTGTGGTGGAGCATGGTTACGATGTCGTGTAGCAAAGATATTTGTTCGTCTCGGAGGGCTGCTGGGGTAGCGGCGCGAGCCTCGTCATTGGCGGCGGCTTCCTCCGGGGGTGCGGTGTTTTCTTGATCTTCTTGAGTGGTCGTGATGTCGGCAAGGGGTTCCCGCCGGGTGGCGGCACTACAGCGGAGGTGGTGGTTTTCCATGTTGACCAGGAACCGGCAGTCGGGGCAGACCCGCTTTCCCCGATGCCAGTCCGTGCATGCTTTGATGGGGTCGAGGTGTCGTTCGTGTGTGATTCCGAGTAGTTCCTCGGGGTGGGGCATTGGGCAGTCGCATGTTCGGCGGACACGACGGCAGCGCCGGCTGGTGCTTCGTTGAGGGTAGTAGTTGTCGTTCTTCATTTGGCGGTGGACCCCGCAGTAGTCGTCATAGCAGGCGGTCCAGTGTAGGGAGGCGTGATCGTTGGTACGGGGTTGTCCTACGGCGGACATTGGTGGTGAGGGTGCGGTTGGCGGGGCGCCCCATCCATTGGTCGTGGTGGCGGCGATGCCCCAGTCGGTGGGGTGTTCGTTTGATTCGTGGTCGGGCTCGGTCGTGGTGGGAAACTCGGAGGTGTGGTTGTCAGCGAAGGTCCAGCCTTCGTTTGTGTCGACAGTGGCGGCGGTGGACATATTGCTAATTGGCGGGTGCTGGGTTTTCGGGGTATTCCTCGTGGAATTTGCGTATAATATCTGGGGAGTTTTCGAAGTTTTCAGCCGGGTACCAGGTCTTGTCCGGGTCGTGGAAACCGGTCCACTTAACCCGATACTGGATCTTGTTCCGGTGTCGTCGTGAGTCGAGAATCTGTTCCACTTCCCACTCCTGTTGTTCTTCTATGATAATGGGAGGTGGTGGTGGTTGGTGGTGTCCTGGTATGGGCTCGGTGCTGGCTGTGGGTTCTAAGAGGCTGATGTGGAAGACCGGGTGTAGTTTAACAGAGGCGGGCAGGTCCAGTTTATATGCGCGCGAGCCAACTTTCTCTAGTATGGTGTAGGGTCCAATTTGTTTGTGGTCCAGCTTATTCGATGGCCGCGTTGTTCGGATGTTCTTTCTCTTCAGCCAGACTCTGTCGCCCGGTTTCATGACTGGGTCCGGGTGTCTTGCCTTGTTGGCCTGTTCCGCCTGCGCCATTTGTGCCTCCTTCATTTCTGCTCTGA